>Ga0116228_10005367_pt1 | contig 11430 bp, 5 predicted proteins | sample S1TSphfallax_2_FD_89694 | JGI IMG/M metagenome (GOLD analysis project Ga0116228, IMG submission 89694) | Host-associated microbial communities from peat moss isolated from Minnesota, USA - S1T2_Fc - Sphagnum fallax MG | ecosystem: Host-associated > Plants > Peat moss > Unclassified | place: USA...
AAACTAAAATCTGGTACATAATCTAGCACACCCATATAGAAAACACAACCCTAGTATGTCAAGAAAACCATTTGACACACATCAGATCTAGTGACACAGTTCTCAATCATGGCACCCAAAGAATCCCTTCACCCAAGAAAATTCTCAAATAGGGGGGGAAAAAAAAACCGAGAACCTCTTGTGCACCTTATTGTTGAACCCTTGATAAAGAAGATTCCGAAAAAATTTTAAAGACCGCTGGAAACTACTGACTTGTTCCCAAATATACATATTACAAAAGCTTCCTCCTAAAAAACTAAAACCACTATGTCCCAACGCCCACAAGTGCACATACAAGAAAACACAGCAAGGAAAGAACAACACATGCAAAAACGATAGCAAATTGGGGAAACAGCAGCAACAAAAGAGGGATGAGAAAAGCTCACAGATACGAATAGTTATCTTCCAGGCATGGCACTGGCACGATCCGCATGATGCCACAGCTCCCTGTGTGCCTTGATCTGCCGATTTTCTCCTTGCTTTGCTTGCTTGCTGGCTGGGGCAGCGTGGCTATGGCGGATATGGCGTTCCAAGACGCTGCTGTGTGTTGGGTTGCATAACCGGGGCTGACCCAAAAACCACCACTCAGATTAGCTTAACCCCAATAGTTAGTTACAAAATTAGTACCTTATCACCTAATTAACTAATTTTGTACCTAATTAGTTACAGAATTAGTACCTTCTTTGTGGCTTTATCCACCTATAAATGGCAATCTGATTAATGGATCCAAACTGGCAAAATTACCTTGAATGTTTGGATTCAAAATTTCAGGGTTTTATTTATTTATTTATTTATTTATTTATTTTACCAATTTTGTGATGTAGGTGAAGTGGCGATTATCAATAAGGTGATTTAGCCAGATTTGGCTACAGATTAGATACAAAAGTAGAAAAAAAACTGGAATTTCCTTTTATATTATTGGCTACCTATTGGAACTTATTATAAAAATCTGGAATATTTATTTATTTCTTTGGAATCTTGCGAATTTGGGTCATTTTTTCCATGAAAAAAATCCTTTCTATAGGTTGAAATTTAGCAAAAATTTTCCCCAAAAAAAAAAACAACAACAATTCAAATGGGCTCATCGTGCATGGGCGACCCAGATCATTTCCAGCATTGTTTTGCCTAAAAGGGACCTATAACACATGGATATCAATTTTAAGAATATCAATTTTTAGGTCTTTTAAACAAAATGTTATGTATTATGGAACAACCCATTCCACCTAGTAATATGCCCAACTCTTTAGTACACAAGCTGCCATTCCGTTAAGTGCTAATGGGTTCTTCTAGGGCCTATTCCAAACCATAATCAATCTTTAATCGTCGGTTTACATTTGAAGCACCCTTTTTAATCATCAATTTGTATTAAAATTGACACTAACATCATCTAAAGTTGGGTTGGTAATGACTACCTAATCTTGCCTAGCAAATATGTCTATAAAAGTTCTTGAATCATGAGGGCATTATGGACGTAATCTCCCTATACCCAAAGGGGCCCTAAAATCCTTACACTTCTTTAAAAACCTATTTACACTAGTTTGAAGTAGTAAACTCTAGCTTTCAAAGGGGGCCTTAGAGGCATTATATCCCCCAAAAAGGTAGATTACACATATAATGCCTCCTTCATACAATGAATGCTCAAGATCACCAAAATTCAGCCCCCACAATTGCGCTAAATACGAAAGGCAAAAGAGGAACATGTTTTGTATGTACATTTTGGGTTTGTTGTGTATACAAATAATAAGTCAATTGGTCTCATACTTTGAAGTTGGGTTGATACCTTTGAGAAGAGAATTGTACATTTTACTTTCCCCTACAATTTTTTTGCTTTAAAGTAGTTGAGGTAGTTGCACATCAAGATTGGCTTCTTTAGAGTACTACTTTAGCCAAAGGAAAAATTTTAAACACAAAATGGTCCACAACAACAATTTTGCACAAACAAAAAAATATCAATAGCTTTACAAGCATTACAAAGAGCACAAACCATCTCAATTTTGAGACGGGCTTGTCACCAAAAAAAGGGTGAGGGTGTGTCTTAGCTATGACACTCCCTTATGAAAGCAAAACATTTCAACATAATGAACACATAATCACCTCAAATTAGTGGAAAGTTTACCAACAACTCTAATTCCTAAGCCTTAAATCTTAGTGCTAGTAATGCAACATGAGACTATGCACCTCAAGGGATTAGCCTCGCTTATGATCTCCTCTCTAAACCCAACTAGTTCTAGTGTGGCAGCTCATCACTAAACAACAAAATCCCAATTTCCAACTAATTTCTCCTTCCCACCAAATCTCTCCCTTTGGAAGTTGGACAAAGAATAATAAGGCACGCAACATTTTCAAAACCCTAATTCCTCGGAATGCCTACAACAACATAACATAGGTACTTTCTTCCACATTCAACTCATTAAATAGTTTTTCCCAAGATCCCTAATACTCACAATAGATTGACCATGCCATTGCCACCGCTCATAAGATCTCTAGACTCATTTGTCACTTCCATTGGAATGGTCCCTAAATCCTAATACTAAGTTTTCTATTCTTTCCCTAAAGCACATAGCATAGCGCAATATTTGCTCAAAGGAAAAAGGTTGAAAACCAACAATGGAGCATTCTTCCCCAACTATTCACACTATAAGATCAAGACTAAAAAATGCACAATCACTCTCACTAGAAAGAATAAGAACTTAGATTATTACATCCATTGTTTGCATCATCACACAAAGACCTCCAACTTATAGAATCCAAAACCTCCAACATCCGCACCATCAAAATCTTTCCCACCATCACTTAACTTCATCATCTTCCCTCACCATATCCAAGAGCAATAACAAATGTAGCTTGGAGACCACTCCATCATCAAAACCAACTTAGCAACACCACCCCATTGAATCTCAAAACATCAAACACCTTAACATGCAACAAACAAACATAACCAAAAAAAGAACAAGGAAGATTTAGCCAAATCGAATTGTTAACCAAATATAAAATATAAATATTTAATTGTTTTTCTATAATTTTGGCTACACACTAGAATCATATTAATAAATTTGGTGATTTTTACTTTGTTTTTAAAACCTCCAAAACGAACTTATTCTCAAATGATTATTTTTTCTTTTTGGTGAAATTTCACAAAGAAAAGGTTAGTCACAATAGGTTTATAATTTAATGAAAAAAATGAATATGAAAAAGAATACAACTTGAATAAAAAAGGCAACTTGCACAAAAATGATGAAAATCACTAAACTTCTACAACTATCAATTACAAATTAACAAGTCACCATATGATGAAACAAGAGATTTGATATAAATCACAAATTAATTGACCTCTTTGTCACGATTCACATAAAAGCATCAATTATCACATTTAATACAAATTTTATAAAGTTTGTTCCAATTTCATGACAAAATTAATGAAATATATATATGTGCTAATCTACAGTTAACATGTTTCAAAACTATAATAAAAATCATATGCTCAATGGACCAAGAATTTGGCAAATCTTTTAAATATAGTTATCAATTTATAAACATTTTCATTTTGGGGTCAAACTATTTTCCATTCATCATAGAAATAATTATAAGATCTCATATAACAAAATGATGTTGGCAAGTGGATGCCAACAACTATAGGATTTAAAAACAACTTAAACTTAAAGATTTTTGTAAATGTGACTATTAAGAATGTTATCTTAGCTTTAGCATTTCCATACCCATGATGGTACAAATTTCAACATGTTTGATGTTAACCCAAAGATGAATCATTAGGTCCACATTCGATGGTAGCAACATAGTATTTTATCTTCATGCTCACCTTGAAAAGACAAGACTACATATCTAGGGCAACCATACTCAAACTAGTTCACAATTTATTTTTAAATTTCATCATAATATAAATGATAATAACATGTTTTGACAACCTACAAATGTTAATTTGTAACCAATATTTTGAGTAGATGATGCCAATACCTTCAGTGAGAAACCTAATTAATAATATTAATGTCAAGGCATTGGTTGATTTACAAGAGTGAGACATCAACAAAATGTGTCATAAAAGTGCTAACACTTAATTTGATATAATTAAAAGATTATGATTAGTATGGTTCTTTATTATATATATGAACATTCAATGAAAACATGTTTAATTAGTAAATTAAGTAGGTTATTATGAATGAAAATAGCTACAAATAGATGATTTATTTTAATAAAAGCTAGTGCAAGTATATTAAAACAATTTTTAAATCAAATAAATCAAAATTGGCATCTTAAATTATACCATAGACTTTGTGAAAACATGTAATTTAGAAGTTAGTTTTTAACACATTCACACCTTCTATTCTCAAGAAATTTTCTTACACATTTTTATGATGCAATTACTTTTCATTCTTATGAGGTGAATTGATGATGGACGGTTTTGCATCATATAATGAAAGGGTTTTTGAGTTATTTTCATGTTTGCATTTGAATGTTAGATTATAAATTGCTCCCAAATTTATTAAAACCACTTTTTTGGTTTACTTATTGTGCATAAATCACCCTTGTCAAAGTGTTGAAAGCTTGTCATAGTGCATTCACCTCTTTGGCCATTATCCAAAACATTAACCATCCAATTACCGCATCACATGATGAGGAGTAATGTTATTGCAAAAAACTTTAAACACACATATTTCAAATTCTTTGCATTATAACCAATTTGGTTTTAGCAAATTATCACAACTTGGCAAAAGAAATTCAAAATAGTTTTTAACATCTTGGGAAAAAAAATCACCATTTTCAAAAAAAAATCAAAATTGTCATATTTGAACATAAAATGTAGCTAGGTCACCAGTTGTAACACATATTTTTTAAAAATAAAATAAAAATCTATTATTCCCCATAAATTATCACCATTTATTGTTAGATCTTTTCTGGGATCTTCATCACTAAGCTTAGTAGGAAAATATGAAAAGAACATGATTATAGTATTATTTCATAATTATGTAATTTCAATGAAATTGATTACATATGCCTTTAATTTCATTTTTTACCTTAATTCACATTTAGTCTCATAATTACATGAAATATTATAATGTCTTTAAATCTTATACATAAAAAAGATATTTTGTTAATATTCATAATTTTCTTTAGACCAATAATCCGAGCATAATAATTATATTGAGAAATATGTTCCTAAATATAATAATAAAGTGAATTACACTTGTAAAATCATAATTAAATGTCATGTTATTTAATTACATAATTACTCTTTTATTTGTTAATTTCAAAATCTAAAGAAATAAGATTGGGTTGAAGAACATATTCCAAAATGTCATTGCAATTTCTTTTATTATATAATGTAGTTTTAAAATTTCATAATGTACATAATCATTTTACAATTTTCCATGTTTTAAATCTCAATTATAAATTACATATGAGAATCTTAAAAAATTAGAACCATGTTATTCTTAATTGTTTTGGGTGACTCAATACAAAAAATAATCACATTCTTTTAACATTTTAATACACATAAATAAATAGCATCAAAAGTAGCATAAAATTTTAAGTAGCATTGTAGTCACATATGAATTGTGGCAACTAATGTCATAATTGGAGTGATTCATTTTAATCATAATGATCAGGCTCAAAAAATTCATATGGGCATTGCATCCATTACATGCACAACATTATGTTCAATTTGACAAAATATACATTTTTTGTTAATCATAAACAAACATACTTAGTTTTTTTGTTAATCCAAATGAGTATAATTAATATGGTGAGGTTATTTGATCTTACACATTCAATCACTAATTGTTTAAGAAAAAACAAGATGGGTACAAAACTTGCATTCTCCACCACATATGCTCAAATCTATACATGTAGCTTTAATTGTCAAAAGTTTTTACCTTACATAAAGGTAAGATACTTAAAGATTGGTTTAATCATGTATATAATCTTGAATTACACTTGTGGATACACAAATTCGATCATCATCCAACTTGCATTATCTTCCTAATTTTTTTGGTCATCTTAAGAACCTCCAAAAAATACATAATAGTTGGAAAGATTCATATTCAAGCATTAGAAGGCCATGTTGGATTTAGAGATGCAATATAATGTTGAATTGTTGCCTTTTTTCAAGCATGTGCTTTCATGTTAACCCACTAACCCCTTTTGCCACCACCCACATTTTATTGTGACAATTAAAACATGTTTTGTTTTTGCATGTGTTTAACATCTTCTGCATAATGCAATTGTGTTTTTTCAATTCCAATATATGATCATCATGCTTGCCATTTTTTCTCCCAATGTGTTTGGAAAATATATCCAACTTTAGGGTAACACTTTATCTTTCTTGTTTACTATTGAACATAATTTTGATTTCATGTTGTGTAACACTTCACTATCAATAGAAATCACATTTTCACATGATAAATTGGATATCCAAGTGTCTTAGAGTATTATATTGGCCTCATTTCTTTCCTAATCTTTCAATTTTAAAGACGCATTGCTAGCATGGGTTGGAATTTCCATTATTGCTTTAGGTTCAACATGTTGACATTTCAATAAAAGAGAACTGTTCATTTCCCAGCCTTGAAGCTTTTTACACTTGAAGTTATTCTTAAAGAACAACACATTCTTGCCTCCCCTAATGAGTTTTACTATAAGATTCCTATGTGGGAAAATTATTTAGAATTGAATCCAACACTTATTTTAATTGGAACTTAATTCACCAAATTTTAACTTCAAAAACCCAAATCTATCAACATGTCAAAATTTTGCCTTCAAAACTACCCAAAATCAAGTGAAAACATAATTTTTTAATTTTTTAAAAAACCATCTCCAATGCATCCCCAAATGGTGAAAAAATAGTACACAAGAAGATAAACATAGATAAACAAGCACACATGTACAAAACAACAAAAAACTATGTTGACAAATTAACAACCACAACACATGAATTTGACCATTTCATCAAATCCCCCAAAACAATCAACATTTTTTTTGTTGTAAAAGTTCACCAAGAAAAAAAATTAAAAATTCTAAAATGAAATGATTTGAAGGGGAAATAGAAAAATATGATATTTATATATATTTGGGTTTCAAAGTGTAACCAAAAATATATTGAAGGATTGATGGTTAAAGGTTTGTACTTCTTATTTAATTTATAACCAAATTTGGTTACATCTTCCTATGAATTTTTTCACCTTTTTTTGTTATGGGTGATCAACATTTTGGTTATGGAAAAAATTCCTAAATAATCCATTGGATGTAATCCTCCACCTCCAATATATAGTTGGTTAAAATACAAGGCAATGATGGTGACTTCCACTTCAAGACCAAGTAATTACAATTGGCAAGAATGGTGAGACTTTATATAACCATTGGCATTAATAATGAGACAAACAACTTGATTAATATTTTAGAATAGCCTCTTTTTATGCACAATTATTATATTCAACAAAAAGTTAGAATGAACATGCACCATGTGGCATCTATGTCTAACATTTGAAATTTGACAATATTATTTATAATTATTAGCACATGAGAATCAATAATGGCCCAAAAACAAATGTTGCAAGTGGTGATGGCACCTTTCTCTTATCTTTAAACAATTAGCAAAACCCTAATGCACATCAAAGATTGGACGCCATCCTTGCATGGTTTGAATACTAGAGGCCTCAAATTTAGTATCCAAATAATAAGGGAAAAAACCACGGTGGAACTAATAATAAGTTCTCAATGACATTCATTTGTTCTCTTCCCAAAATCAAATTGAGAGATTGCATACAATTGGAAGACTTTTTGGCTAATATTGAAATAAATTATTTAATATTTTTAAAAGCAAAGAAAAATGCTATATCTAATTTATTAAATTCAATTGATTTATCACCTACATTTGGACCTAGCTTAATGTTAGGGGTTAGGAGTAGGGAAACAAGTATCACATATATAATATTAACACCCTAATAATTAAAAAATTCAACATCGATAATTTATAACAAGTTTATAGATTTTGACAAATATAAATATTCAAAATAAATTTATAATTTATAAAAGTAATCAGTCAAGGATTGATATAGTTTGTTTCATTTCCTTAAGCCCTATTATGAATCTCTTTCAAATATTCAAAAACATCTTTGGTCATAAATTGGAGTATTATAACTTTTTTAATTTCCTTAATTCTTGCAATGAATATGTTTAAAGTATTTTTAAATGGGCATCAAAAAAATTTAATGTGTCAAAAATGTTGTCCATTTTAGCATTCTATGACTTTTTGGGTGCAAAATATTACATAAAACAAAGTTGAACTGAATATGAAATTGTTAGTTGAAAATGTTTTGAATAGAAGAAATAAATCATGACTCTAGAAGATGAAATAGGTATATGTGAATAATTTTACATTGTATTTTGATGGTATTCTATGCATGCACTAGTTTGTCTAAAATTGCAAATTGATATTTCAACACATGATATATCTATATTGTCAAAATACTTTGGTGTATAAATCACAACATTGAGAATTAACACTCATGTGCATCTTTTGGTACTTGTTATTTCCTCAGTAGAATTATACACAACCCATTAGGATGTTAAGGATTTGGACATAAGTTTTATGTCCATACATTACAAATACCCTTTTTTTGGGGGTTGTGAGATTGACCTACCCCTTTATGTGTTCAAAATGATTCATAATAGTGTATAAACAAATTTAAGTGAAAATTTTAATGATCAATTGGTAGAGTGACTAGTTTGTTGGTTTTTGCATGTTATGTACCTTATTCCTTAGTGAATATTGTGGAATTTGTGTTGAAACTAATAAGAGGTGCCATATGTTTAAAATTTTGAATTACATATGTACCTTTCCCACAATTCATGACAATATAAGGTACAACTTATGTTGACCCCATTAAGGTTATTCATTTCCTAATTATGGGCTTCAATTCACAATTAAGCTTGGGGCATTCTCGAATGTTAAACCATTGCACACTTGATTTCTTTTAAGCCACTCTTGCAAATTGACACCTAAACATCCTTGGTTGCAAATGAAGTACATATGTAAAGCTAAGATGACCACCCCACTTGAAAAATGTAATTCTTTTAAAGTACAAGTCCCACAACAAGTTATAAACATTCATAATTAAATAATTTTGTCAATTTAATACTCTTGCAAAACATAATCCTTCATGCATGAATGATCAAGTTATCTTCATTTGAAAAAATAAATGACTAACAAAATTGCAATACCATGGTAATAATACTCAATACAAAAATATTAGAACGATCCTAACTTGAACTATATTACATGATTTTAATCACAAATTGTCAAACCACATAAAGAATGTTTAGTGAAAATATAAAAACTACAACTATGTCTTGGCAACCATTGACTTACTAGAGGATTTGGATGTTGTATCATTCACATAAGCACACTTGAAAAATGAATCTAACATGGTGTGATGATACTCTCTTAAACACCAAATTTCAAGTTCCTTTTCAAATGCATGAACATGACTTTTAATAAATGGCATGGCTTCATGTAGCCTTTGTTCCAAGAATTGTTTCAAAACCACAAGTGCATTAAGAGCATATTTTAAACTCACAATTTTAACCACCACATGATGATCGACACAAGCATCGTCTTCTTTGTTTTCCATTGCTTATTTTTTCTTTTTCATCATCAAACTCCTTAAACCTAAATGCACTTACATTCATCATACTTTTTTAAAAATTTAAAAACCATATAAAGACATTTAATTCATCATGATTCACATTGGTTTTGGCTAAGGTAAAGTTTGTGGAAGTGGTCATTAGAAGCCAATGAAGTTCATGCTCAAGATTTGTTGGTGGTTTTACTAAGCAAACTATGACCACATTGATATTAGGTGATTTTTTTTTTTTAATTACATGGTATCAATTATTAAGAGGCACGTCATGAATTATGTATTTCATGTGAGGCTTATCATGATCCCGATCTATCATTTCAACCTTAACAATTATCCATGTCATTTTGATGCAGAAGGGAATACAAATTTAATAACATTTTAAGAAATTAAACATCTATGACTTGTTTGTGTATTTTTTAATGGAATAGACATTTCCACATGACATATGCATTGTTAATGCTTAGAAAATAATGTTTAATGTATAGAAAACACATTGGATGTAATGTGGTGGTAGACATGAAAATTTTCACTTAATTTTTTTCTTTAGTTGATAACAATCATTAGCTTCATTGTTGTTTTTACTACTTATCTCTTAGCCCCTTTCTTCCATGCCAACCATTAACATGCATGTAATTATTTTGTAGCCAATTGTTTTCTAGCTTACTTTCTTGACCTATTCTTTACATGATAGGTCACCTTGTAAAAACCCAATCTGAATTGCATTAGGGTTTGTCCAAAATTGAGTTGTGAACCATAACATGCTTCAAATGGACAATGTAGTGGTCGCATATCCTATTGGTTAATTATGGTCAAGATGTAACATAAAGATGTTAACCTTATCTTTTAAAGAGCGGATGTATGGTTTTATGTGTTATATGGGCATTGATTTGCTTGAAATGAGAGCTTCCACATTTGGACATTCAAGAAATACAAGTAACAATAATTAAACTTTATATTTATTAGTGCAATTTGTCTAAAATGTGATGATTAGATTTGTATATGGATGAAAATTACAAAAATATTTGTCATATTTGCATCCACTTATAATTTCATTTATGGTGTAAGATATAAATATCAAACAATATATACTAATCATGGCTTGATTGGTTGATCTGATATGCACATGTTTCAAAAATTAAAAGTTGAAATTATTGTTCTATGCTAGATATTGAAATTTGATTTTTAGAATAAAGCAAATTCACATAAGTTGAAGTTATTTTTGGATTCCATTATCATGACCGCTATTAAGATTCTAAATCATTAATTTCAAGGGTATGTTAACAAGTAATATGTTGATTTTATTTTTTCAATTCCATCTTACACAATGCCTTATTTTAAAAATCAAAACAATCAAATTCCTAGATGTGAACATGTTAAGAAGGTGATTATGTTTAGGTTTAAACAAAATGTTAAAATGTTAGGTTTTTTTACCATGAATGTAAGTTTTAAAATATGAATTATATATATTAGCTATAAATGTCCATGTAATCATATGTGAATGAAAGATTGGAGTGGGAAGATAAAATAAATCCAAAGTTTGATTTGATAATTGGTTGTGTAAATTTTAACCAAACAACAATAGACTAATGTCTACACCATTCAAGGTTGTGCAAAATGCGATAAAGATGTCATAAACATTATATTTGTACACTATATCATAAAGATGTGGTGACCAATACATTTATTTAAAAGGTTTCATCATTTTTTAAATGCTACCTTGGAAGTCTTATTACAAAAAAAA
>Ga0116228_10005370_pt1 | contig 11427 bp, 8 predicted proteins | sample S1TSphfallax_2_FD_89694 | JGI IMG/M metagenome (GOLD analysis project Ga0116228, IMG submission 89694) | Host-associated microbial communities from peat moss isolated from Minnesota, USA - S1T2_Fc - Sphagnum fallax MG | ecosystem: Host-associated > Plants > Peat moss > Unclassified | place: USA...
ATTCTTTCCTATACCTAACATGTAATGCTCTTATGATTTGTTTTGCTTTGCACAATCTGTACCTGAGATCCAAGGTAAGTGTGTGACCGGTTATTGGGTGGCCGAATGAAAACCTGATTATGGTTACTGAGTTTGGAAATCTGATCTTTTTGGTTTAAGGGTTTATGAAATTAAACCTGCCGGAAAAACGCACTTAATGAAGGTGTTCATTTTATGGTTTTGGGGACATGAACTTGTAACGGTGCATGGGAAAGCTTGAGCGGGAAGCCAAGCATGTAACGGCTGGAATTCTGGAGGTAGGAAGACGATTTGGATTTTGGAGGACTGGCAGACTGGGGGGCAGTATTCTGAGTGGTCAGGGGAGTGATTTTCTCTCTGGTTGTTCTTCATGCAGCTGTTTAGCTTATTGCTGATTTTCTTCCACTGCGTCAGTATTATGCTGAGCGACTGTGTAATCTTTTGATGCAATTAACATGGAAGGTGGCGCCAAGGAATGATGAGAGCTTTAAGGGGTCCGAGCCTTAGATGTGTGGGCAGGTAGAAGAGAGGGAGAGGATCTATTAGTGGAATGTGTTTCTGTGGGGATTTGTTTGCATCTGAGTTATGGTCAGCAGAGCGTTATTTTGTGAAAAATGAAAGGTAGGAGGGGTCTGTGCCTGCAGATATGTTGTGTGTGCATGATGGGGCTGTCATTGTGAGAAGATTCGTTGCGAGCTTGGTTTACTGTTGGTCCGCGTTCGAGATCTCAGAGGGTTGCTACTATGTTTCTGGGTGCTGGGTTTCAAAATGTGGAGAGTGAGAGTAGTGTATAGAGGCAGTTGAGGGATGTGGTTTAGTGGCTCGAGGGACCGAGTGAACACGGAGGGATTTGACCTCGAAGGCATCACCGGAAGTTCTTGTTGCAACCAAGAGGATGTGCATTGTAAATCGGACATGAGACAATCTTCGGTTTGTTAATCTGATTTAAGGCACAGGGATCTGCTCCCTGTGATCCGACGTGTTGATCTTTATTTTGAGTAAATCATTTTTGTTGAAGAATCAGGCGTTGTGTTGATGAGTTCTATAGATTGTTAGAGTGGAATGTGATGCAGGTCAGAAGATCAGGGAGCTCAGATCCGGTTTGGGTCTATACGCTCACCATGTCTGGTTGTCTCTGTGTTTCTACATAGCTCTCTCTCTAACTCTCTCTCCTCTCTTTTGGTGACAAGTGAACTAATCATGATATTGTATCCATGTTTTGTGATCATGTTTAGAGTATGAACCACCATTGTTTGTTTGTATCACAATCATGCTTGTTAAATCTACTATAGACGGCTTAAAAGACAAAATATGATTAAAAATGGATGTCTTTGGCAACATCTCCTTTCATTTCATATTTTTGGAGGTTTTCTTTTATGTTATCAAAATCTAATTTTTAGATGTATGCTTTTGCCAATGTAGCTCTTTAATGTTGTACATATTATCTTCTAGACATGCTTCTCGTCGTGGAACTTGAAATGATAACACACACAAACCAAAATGAGAATGCAAAACTTATTTTGAAATTTGATAAGGTAGTTAAGCAACATACTTTGATCGTGTGCAACAATGATGGTTTGTTTCCAACCTTCAGTTCAGTTCTAGTGTATAATTGATTAAAGACCTCATCAATGTGTAGGTTAACTTTTTTTTTTGTTAAAAGGAAAATGCAATTAATGTGTTATAATTTATCATCACAAAAGCAATCAAAGTACATGATTTCTTTATTCTGAACTCAATGGCACAAGTTACACTTATTACAATAATGCAATAAAATATCTCAAAAAGGTGCATCTACTTAGTTTGATGGGCATAAATATAAAATATAATTGCAACCTAACTAGTAAAAGTAATTGTGCAAGGACTCTCTTCTTTGGAGAATTTCCAACCTAATTTTTTTTCACTAACCTTGGGTTGGGCTAAGAACATGCATTTGATGTTTCTCAACTTTGAAATGATACAAATCTAATGGTGTTTTTTGGTCTAGGTTAATCTAGTTGTGAACTTTGATATGCCAATCGACAGATTGAATTGAAACAACTTTTTTCCACTATGGCTTTAGTATAGTACAAGAATATATTTCAGAAGTTGAAAAAGAAATATGACTTTGTTGGAGCACCTACCTTAAAAATGAAAAAATGTTATCCTTCAAAAAAATTAGGAAAGTCTCTAGATTTAAGAGAATACTAATATGATATTTCACAATCCTCCCACTACAATACAACTTGCATAAGTGTTATGGGTGATACTAATAAACTTCACACCAATAGTGTGACTCAAATTGGAACTTTGTCCACAATACTAATATAAATATTTCAATTCATTAAAAGTGAAAGAACTTTGTGGTGTTTATTTCACATGTATTTATTTATACAACAAACAATGATCATCACTTTCTCCCACCTTGAGAAGTATGCACATTTCTCTCGCCTCACAATACTTATCATTTGTGATTAAAATCAAAAGTTTCTTTTTTGAGTTGACAGTGAAGTTGGTTTTCTCCTTAAGTTCTTGTTAAGGGGTAGAATTTCCTAGGCTAGTTAGTGTTATAGGCCTCCTAATAATTATCTAGTTATTAGTGGTGGAGTTATTGTCCTTTACCTAAGGGGTGAAGTTAGTGGGATCAAGTAATTCATGTTAGTGAGTGGTTGGGTGTAATTTAGCCAATCACCTCAAAGATTTCTAAGAAGAGATTAAGATAAGAACCTACTTTTATGGGCTCAATGTGGGCCTTTGTGTGGTGGAGTGGAGAAAAAAAATTAGAAGAAGATTTGGGGGAGATTGGGGGACATTTTATGTGTGTGAGTGTGGGTGTGAATAGGAGATAGCTTTCTCTTTGAAAAAGTGTGGAATAATACTAGAAGAAATAAAGAATAGTGAAAGATGGGTTGTACTTGTATTTTGATTTAATGGAAGAAAAGGGTTGAAATATTTTGAGGTATTTGATGTGAGTAATAAATTAGGATATGGGTAAAGGTAACATCTTACAAACTTGCTTATGGTGTTGTGGTATTGAGTTTATGAGACCTATTAACTCTACTAATAATAGTGTTAAACATGTGTGCTCGAAATTATTCTTTAAAGTAGGAAGGCACTAACTGCCGCAAGGAGGTAGTGTGATGGATGCAAACATTAAACACCATCTTCCAATATATGGAATTCATCCAAATGTTCATCCATAACTCCTAACTAAGTTTTAGTTAACTTTTCATTATTTTTCAGTTAAGTTTTTGTTAAATCCCAACTAATTATTAGTTAAATCTTGATTAACTCTTAATAAACTCCAAGTTAATTTTTAGTTAAGTCCTAGTTAAATCATTGTTAAATCATAATTAACTTTGAATTAAATCCTAATTAAGTTTAATTAATTCCTAGTTGATTTCAATTAAGTTTCAATTAATTCATAATCGATTCCCAATTAAGAAGTTTCCCAAGAAGTTTCCTTACTTGATGCATAAATAGAAGCCTTTTGGAAGTTTTCTTAAGCTAGGTCCACAAAAAAGTATAAATAAGAGTAAGACCCTTCATCTCCTTTAATATGTTCAACACTAGTCTTAAGCATGATGTTGCATCATAACCTTGTCATGATTTTTTTCATATTTGTTTTGCACATTTCATGTTCATGTTTTTAGTTTTTATGTTCTTGTTTTTGAATCACATAATCTTGTTTTGTTACTTGTTTGAAAATTAGATTTAAGCTTTTATTTTAGCCTTTACTTTCATGATTTTTCGTGCTATTGACAAATAGTCATTGGTATATGGCAATAGGGGTGGAAAATAACAAAAACCAAGAAGGGTACAATGCATGTGGGACAACTTCAAGAAGTAAGGAGTAGCCCACATGGATGGTATAGTTATTGCAAACATTAAACAATGTTGGGATGGCATGCTAAAAAACTGTAAATGGTGGGTAGTGTCTTTAAATGATTTGTAGGTATTGTAATCTAGTGATTATAACCCTGGAAGTTTTGCAAACTTGTTCGGTGTCATTTTGAAGTATGGGAAGTGGTGTAAATATTTGGATGGTAGTGTCACGGATGTTAATGCCATGGGGTTCATTCATTTGAATGTTCATCCATGATTTGTGATGCATTTATACCTAACCTTTTAAATTTAGATTCAATTCATTCTTTGTCAACTTCTAATTAAGTTTAAGTTCACTTCTAGTTAATTCTTACTTCATTTTTAGATAAATCTTAGTTCACATTTAATTAACTCATAGTTTACTTTCAGTTCACTTGTAATTAACCTTTAATTCATTCTCAATACACTTTTAATTAACTCATAGTTCACTTTCAATTCACTTCTAATTAACCTTTAGTTCATTTTCAATTCACTTCCATTTAATTCTTAGTTCGTTTTTAGTTAAGTCTAAGTTCACTTTTAATTGAATTTTCATTCACTTAGTTGAGTTTTAATTCATTTAGTTAAGTTTTAGTTCATTCATAGTTCAAACATGGATGCACATGAGGCACACAGGTGATTGGGCCACATGTAAATTGGAAACCTCTTTAAAAACTTTGTTGAAGTAAGTGCCCAAGGAGTATAAATAGAAATAAAATTCCCCATTATTGGATAATAATGGCCTTCATGCTCAACATTATGTCATTAAAATTTCTCCTATCATTAGTTTAGGCCAAAAATGGTGACAAACACTTTTGAGAAAAGAAATTGCAACTACAGTTTTGCCTTAAGTCCCTTTATTTGGAGGCACCCCAACCCTTGAGCTATAAGGTTTTTTGATCAAAGGTGAGCAAGAAATGTCACATTTACTTAAGCTTTAGTCGATGGGTGTTGATTGATGGATAGTTAGGTGGAGTTGTTAGTTAGTCTTCAACTAGAGCTCAATAGGCAATCATAACTTTTCTGACCAAAAAGAAAAGCAAACATGAAGTGTGAGAATCACATGTGCAAAAACTTAATTGTTAACCATTGACAATTTTGGGTGGATGGGGTTTCTGGGCAGTTTTCTGTTGAAGAAAATGACTGCAGACTAGACTATGGCCGATGGAGTGTCATTAAAATTCTGCTCCTGCCATCAGCCTATTAGCCAAAAATGGTAACCAACAATTTTGGTAAGAGAAATTGCATGTAGCTAGTGGGAAGCTCTGCATGTGCTCAAGGTGCCACAAATTCCTATTGCCCCAAGCACATGCATGTTTAGATTTTGGGTGCACCCATCCAATTGATGGGTTGTTTTTAAGTCTACCCATTTATTTGTTGGGTTTTTTCTCAAAATATGAATGTTGGGTAACTAATTTAATCATGCCACTATATCATTTATTTTTTCGGTTGTCACTTGCCTCTTTGTATCATGAGGTTTCATATCATTATGAAAAATAAAAAAACAATTCATATGATTATTTTTTTAATAATTATTTTTGATAATATACGAATAATTAGCTTCAATTCTTTTAAACGTTATTAAAATGAGATTCTTAAAAAATTGATTTGAAAGATCATGCAAGAATTGATTAAAATGAAAAATATCAATTTTAACATAAATTAAAATTTTAAAATAAAATTCTTCTTTGAGATATAAATGTTTTTAATTAATTTAATGTTATTTGAAAAAATTTAATACGGCTTTGATGAAGATTTAATAACAAAAATCATAATGAAATTAATTTTTAATTGATTTTTTTTTTGTATTGTTGTTGCCTTTTATGTTATAAAAATTTATTATTGACCTAAGATAGTAGACATGCACAAATGATTTTAGCTTTACCAAGCATGTATAAAGGAAACACAACTAGTTTCCTTTTGGGTTCAGGTTTGGGGGAGGTTTTTTTTCATTTTCCCTTGTTCCCAATGTGTTCTCATCAGGTTTCAAATAAGTTCACATCACATCCTCAATTTGTTCCCTATGTTCTTGCTATGCTCCCAACACATTCCCAATAACACCTTTTCTTTTATCCCATATGCTTTGCCAACCCATGCTCCAACACCCAACAACTGAAGCTTAATTAAGTGTCACACTTACTGCTAACCGTCGATCAAAAAACCCTACAGACCAAGGGTTGGGATTCTCCAATATAATAGGACCTAGGGCGAAACCATAGCTAAGTATTGTGAGAATGTCCCTGACGTGTAAGCTTTAGCCAGAGTGAACCAGCACCCACTAGTGCACCATGAAGGATGGATGGTAAGTTGACAGCAAACAGTTTTCTGTTGGCTTCTGGTTTCCTAGCTAACTATGGTGGTTAGGTCAGTTGCGTTTTTTACTACCTAACAGTTTGTTGCATATTGTTAATAAGTAGGGAGTAAAAACAAGCCTTTCCTTTGTATCAACCACCACTTCACCTAATCGTCACTTATTTTCCTATTATCTACCTATATAGAGTACGTACTTACTTCTTTACAGAACGGGCTACCAAGGTGAAACCAGGTATTCACTCAGTTGAGGTTCATCCATAACTGAGTCAACACAGGCATCCAATGGATGGTGCACTGGTGAGTGGTTGTTCACTCTGGCTGTGGGATTTACCCATTGTAAAGTACAACATGAACATTATAATAAACATAAGAACACCATGAGGTGGGGGGCAGAGCGAATAAAAGTAACACACAAAGCCACATAAAGGAAATTCTCTAAAATTGACCTGACAGTTTCATGGCCCTCAAAACCTTAGTTGGCTAACTGGTTATTGGTCTTTGACAAACCTGGTTTGAAACGCTGAAGCTTGTTTCAAAAAGTTCAAAACTATTTGGCCAACCCATGCAAAAGTTTGGAATGAAAACTAGTTTTACTGACTCTGTTAAAGGGCTTATTTCATTTTCTATTTTGTAATGGAGCCACACTGGTGACCGCCCACAAGAGGAATTAGCCAAATTTGGCTATAGGTCACAGAGGAAAGTAGAAACTTTTTCAGAATCCTACAATATTTTGGAAACCTCCTTAGCCTGGAATATATTTTCTAAATAAATATGGCTATTTCAGAAATACTTTGTCGCACATTTCTTTTCAAAAATATTGTTGCTATAAATTGCACTGGCTTTTTTTTTGTCTTGCAAACTGGTAAAACTTTGCACAAAACGAAAACAATGTTCCAAGACTCTTTTGAACTTTTGTTTTTTTAGGTTTTTTTTTTTTCAACCCGTTGGAAAGCTCACATAACCTGTGACCTCTCCGTCTAAATTCAATGCATTAATGTTGTAACACCACAAGATTTGTTATCATCCAAACTCGCACAATGGAATCAAGAGAATCAAGCCAATTTATTAAGACTTCACACATGTCAATGACATCTGTTTTTGTATGATCTGATGCTGAGATCTCTGCCTAAAGCCTATTATGTTAGCTAAGCCCAAGGCTCAGGGCATTACTGAAATAAGCCAACTGCAAAAGCCCAATTTTAGTAATGCCTAAAATTTTCAGCCATGCCCTGGCATTCTGTGCTTCACAAAGCCTGTGATGAAAACAGAATGCCTCTCTCGGCAAAGGTATAATTGCACACTACAACATCCCTCCAGATACAAGCTACAACAATTGTAAAAGGAGTTTCCAATGCCAGATTGGATGTGAAATAGTTCATACCACTTTAGGGATTAAACAATCACAGACATTTGCTTAACATGACAACCGGCTCGTCGTGTAATAGCTCTGCCCCTTATGGCAACTTCAACCAGCAACAGTTAAAATAATAAGAAATGTTCAATGCAGTCCCCAGAGAATGAACTCACACTTCAAAATAACACCTGCTGAACATTCCTCAAAATGTGGCACCAATTGAACTCTGCATTATTCCATAGACTCTCCCTGACAGGCAGAGCCAAGAAAGCTATGAGCTTCACTGTGAAGATTTGGACTTTGCTTTCAGTCCACATTCTTGTGAACCCTTTCTGGCATCTGAAAGAACACGAAAAAAAAAAAACTCAGAGAAATCACATCTCGTTCACCGGGCAATGAAGTATATTCATAGAATCAGAGAGGTCAAATTTTGGAAACTGGCACATCTGGCATTTCTAAAAAGTGATTTCTAGAACATGTAATCGCCTGACCTGCTGGATCACCATGAAACTGACCCAAGAATGTAGTAGGTCGCCCTACACCTCAGGAAGATGTGCTCAAGTCCAAGAGAACAAACAAGTATCTGAAGAGAACAAAGAAAAAAGTGTCACAAGAAGCCCAACACCCCCGTAAGATTCTGTCAAACCAAGAAACCTCATTTGAAAATCAGCACATATCCAACACTATTAATGTGCCTGGTTCTCACAATGCACATGCTTCCCTTTCCAAGAACTGAGAATAGCATTGTACATTGTTCTGAGTTTTGCAGGTCATTCACAAACATGTAACACAAAGTACTCATGTTACTGATAGTGATAATGTTGCCAAGTGTGAAATTCAATAGCTCTTCAGGATACACAATATGTAGATTAGAGCCTGCACACCCACAATCTCTGAGTCGTAGCCATGAGCTCCATTCTCTAGCTAATGAGCAAATACAGTGTCGTTTCTTCTAGGAGGGCGATCTGGGATTGTGCCTGCCAGATGTCAACAGAAATATATGTACTTTTCATTTCCTGAAAATCATCCAGTCGAAACATTTTTGGCAAGAGAGTTTGATTATGAAGTCATCTCAGTACATATGAACAAACAAACCTGGCTTGAACTTGGATGCCTCATGTCTTGCCAACTCTGGTGGCACTGGACTGTTGCTTTGAACCAACATCTGTACAATGACATGCAGCCTGTTACCAACCAGCATGCTAACAAATTTGTTGGCATAGCCGCCCATAGACTCAACACTACAAAACACAGCAGTCTCTGCCCAGCTCATTTGAACAGTCACCTCATTGACCCACATTGCCTGACCATGGAGTTAACAATTTCTATGTACAGTAAATGTCTGATATATGACTGGTGTAAAAAAAAATCATATCAACTGCCCAGAACCTTCCAGGACCTTCCCAACCTGAACTCAAGAAAGAGGTGACAAGATGTAAGCAAGTGGATTCCACCTAGCATGACAAATTGTGCCCATCTATATTATAGCAGTTCCACTGAAGAAAATTGACAACACAAATTACCTGTTTCAGATCATAGAAGACATCTCAATGAAAAAGGGTCACAAAGGTTGTAGCAACCCCAGTCTTCCCAGCACAACCAGTACGCCCTACAACCCAACAGAAAACAACCATTTTAGTCCAGCCTCAATGGACTCGCCACTTAGTTCCAATGAATTTCTTGCCTCCCTCACATCACACTCCAGAACATCGTTTCAGCCAGGCTCCACGTGCTCCTCAGATGCAAATAGTGAGAATGTTACAACACTTCCTCCCCATATGTTGTGATGACATCTAGTTCCATGAAAATGGAAGATACATACCAATACGATGTGTGTACATCTCAATATTGACTGGCATGTCATAGTTTATCACATGCGCTACATCCTGTACCCATTCCACATAAAATTGTCAGCCCCAGACTGCTTTATATGTATATAAAATCAAAACTGCATGATGTCTAATGTCCAATAGGCCTGCTAAAACTCATGATAGTCCATTTCCAGAGAAAAGATAGACCATCATGAACAAAAATACATGGCACACCACCCTCTATGTGGATGCTAAAGAGGCACACAATTACTTCCAAGCTTTACCAACTTACAGGAATATCAATACCACGACAGGCAATATCAGTCGCAACAAGGCAGTTGAATTGTTTATTCCGAAAGCCCTCCAAGCTTATCTGTAACCAAAACACCAAAGATATGTTCACAATGTTTTTCTTCATGAGTACATCCATCACCCTATAAAGGAACACAGTGATTCCTGAAAAAACTTTAACAAGCTCCACATATCAGGGCTCCAATGAACACCTATTTGCTGTTATGAGTCCAAATGTGCTATCATTAGGAATTCAAGGTCTCACATATCTCTGTCATCAACTGCTGCAAGAAACACCCACACTTCACTGGAAAGGACTTGTATGCACCTCACGTTGCTCCTGAGTTTTGCCACCATGCAGAGTAGTCACACGGTAACCAGCCTCATCAAGTTGCCTTGACAGGGAATCCGCATTCTTTTTTGTATTCACAAATATGATTGCTGTCTTGTCTCCTGTCTCATCCAATACTCTACACAATCTGCATGCCATGCCATCAAAACTACCTTAGAACAGACCAGATTTCCACACCTTTACTCCTGGAATGTAGTTTCAGCATCCAATACAGAAAGCATGGAAGTACGTGAAAGGTTCTTAACATAAGGCAAGACATAAAAGATCAACCCACCATACACTAGGAATCCATATGTTTTCCTACTCCAATCGCAAATTCCTCACAACTCCACAAAAACAGTCCCTCCTCAAGCTAGTTCTATTGAAGCCGGTGGAAGAATGTGAACAGTACCATACCTATCCAACTTCTCTGTCTCGTTCACCCTGATGACATGCTGGGTGATGAGATCTGCTGCTGTCCCTGCAGTCCCTATTGTAACCTGCAAATAATGAATCAACTTCTGAGCTCAAAATACCTCTATAATCATGTCTACAACTTAACAGTTGAAAACCAGATATCTCATTAATCCCCAGGGAAGCCTAACAGTACGAAAATCCGAGACAAAAATAGAGCACCAGAAGACAGGAAGGATATACATTCAGTGCTCTCGAGATTACAAACATGAAAACAGCAGAGATTATTTGAATGGTCGGAATCACATGAACTCACCACGACAGGATTGCGAAGGTATTTCCTGGCCAATCGCTCCACTGCTGGTGGCATTGTTGCACTGAACATATATGTTGTCCTATATATCTTTTTCTCATCCAGCTCCTGCAATATCAATATACCCAAACATCAGTAACCTGGTTATTTCCACAAATTTGAGCCTCACTATCAAGCATGAATGACAATCGAGCTACATGCCCCAGAACAATTCAGAAACAGAGGTATACTTGCACCAACCTTCATGTCTGAATGAAGGCAGGGTCAGGTGTCAGAAAGTTGCAAAAGATGACAAATGGGACAAGAGAAAGACAGGCTTACTGCATCTTCGTTTTCAGGTTTCAAATTGCTGGATGGCATAGCATCAAGAACTCCCATCACCTGGCAACAGAACGAAATTTGCAATATCTATATCCTCAGTAGGAAGCTGAAGTTGCATTTGTCTGCCTACTCTATCGCAAGGAAAAACTCCTAGACACCCACATCAACAACTTTGAATCATCACTTTCCAGGTTTTCTGGTTTAAGCATCTTCATTATTAAAAAATGCATGTAAGGATTTGTCACCTTTCAGGTACACTGAACCTCAGAGGCAATGTTAGCAGTATTTCCTATGGTCATACCTGAGGCTCAAAACCCATGTCAATCATTCGATCTGCTTCATCAAGCACCACATAATTGCACTGATTGAGAACTGCATACCTGCGAAACAATAGCACCACAGCCCTCATTCAATACTC
>Ga0116228_10005371_pt1 | contig 11427 bp, 7 predicted proteins | sample S1TSphfallax_2_FD_89694 | JGI IMG/M metagenome (GOLD analysis project Ga0116228, IMG submission 89694) | Host-associated microbial communities from peat moss isolated from Minnesota, USA - S1T2_Fc - Sphagnum fallax MG | ecosystem: Host-associated > Plants > Peat moss > Unclassified | place: USA...
AATTGACGACCTCTCACTAGGATTTGCACCTTAGGCTTGCAATCATAGTAGCTACATGGTTTGTGGCATTTTACACATCACCCATTAAAGAATGAGTACATGTTAATGACCAACTGGACACTTGGCAAACCACTAGGTGATTTTGTATATATTTGAACAGCAAATTAAGATCATGCACCCATAGGACCAAACTATCACATCAAGGATATGGATAGCCTACAGGAGCTGGTGGGTTTCCTAAATAACTTCACCATGCATATGTAATTAAACTAAGCAAGTCCATCTATAGAAGCAATCTCCCAAAGCTAACCCAGATTCCGTTGGGCCTTCACATAATAATTAATTTAGACTCTAAGGTAGAGGAGGCTAATAATGTTAGTGCACCCTAAACTGCACCCTACTTTTACCCTTCATACCTGTTTAAATCTTTTGGAAATTCGAAATTGTAGTAATGAGTGGTTTATGCACATTTTAAAAATCACACAAGATGGCTGAAGATGTGATTTTAAAAATAGAATCAACTTCTTTAGGATCACTTACATTGTAAGTTCGGATGACAACTTTTCTATTGAAGGTGCCTTGGTAAGTGGTTTAAAAAGTAGGTACCTAATTCTTAAAGGCTGGGTTTTTCACTTCCTCAAATGCTTTTCAAATTCAACTCATTTAATATCTCAAATTGAGCACATGTGACCTTGATTCTAAAGTCCATGTTTGACCATATTGAAAATTCTCTTTTGAGATTGAGAGTAGTAGGATCTTTGTTGGATCCCATTAAAAACCTCATTTGAAGATTTTAGTGTATTACACCCACAATTCTAAAGGGAGTTTACTCACTATTTTTTTAAAACCATAAGAATTGTCTTTAAAATTTCATAATTAATTGAAAATAAGTCCAAAAAATTCACTTCACTTGGATTGAGTTTCAAATTGTCTTTCCTTTGAAAGAAAAAATGTGAAAAATAAAATAAAAATCTGATTCACTCCGATGGTTTATTTTGAAGGTTCTAGGTCGACAAGAGCTAAATAGTGAGACATTCTTTTAAATGTCACAAGTCACAACCCAGACCAATAATTATAGCTGGCCAATCAGAAAACAATCGTCTAATTTTCCTTCCTCTAGTGGAGGGCACTATAACCTGCACATGTTTGAGTGCTATACTTCATCCATAATTTATTGCACAGGCCATTTTTGTCTTAGTGACGGGAAATGCTCTAGAAACACTTTCGAGGCTTTTCATGGGGGACTTGAGGGCTCAGTTGAGAGTGATAAGCCCAACACTAGGCCCCAAAACCCAAGAAGAGTCACAAAAGTATTTCTACATTACATATTTTTTTAAATTTCAAAATAAGAACCTTGCAAAAGTGGAAGGTATTCAATTTGGGATCTTTAGTGGGTGAAAGGAAATTCATTTCCCCCCCTTCAACTGAAAGTGAGTGGAGAAATTCTGACTGTAAAGTTCTTTACCTCAATGAGAAGATCACTCAGATTTTCTGATTAAGGTTTGGAGTGTTAATGCTTGTTGCACTTAGAGTGCAGGGTTTGGTCCCTTTTTACCGCTTCTTTTTTTAAGACTTTTGATGTAGTGGAAGTGACAATCATCCATGCGACCATTTAGCCAAATCTGGCTACAAAACAATTATAATTAACCATCCTTCACTATTTTCTGGCTATATACCTAATGGAACTTAATGTGGAGTATTGCAATTTTTTAAATTGCAACCTTTGCACATTGATTTTTTTAATTTTAAAGTTCCACTTTCAGAAAAGTTTGACAGAAGAAAAATCAATTGTTTGGTTCATTCCAGCTCCTAGCAAGCTTGCAGGGTGAGGCCAGGGGTGAACTGGGAGCTGGAATCGACCAAACCTTGCCCACTCCTTGGCATTAAGATCAGTTGGGTCTTATATGATATAAAACAATTGTAACAAATCTACAGAATCTGTATGTGCTCAGAATTCAGCATCATAATTCAGCATCAACATACTGATTCTGTATCTGAATCAGTAAGTTAATTCAATGATGCTAGCATTAGTTAACAAATCTACAGAATCTGTATGTGCTCAGAATCAGTCAATTCAGCATCAGAATTAGTTAATTCAAAAGGGTAGACATAGTTGTTATGTGTATCTGTAGATTCCTAGCACTAGGATTGTAGTGACTGTGCATCTCTAGAGTGCACACTAGTTATTCAACTGGCAGATATACGTGTAATTAAGTAGAAGATAATGGAGAGATCTAGGTAGTGAAGGGTGTCTGGCAAATATAATCTAAGTTCCAAAATAGACCTGAGTCACTCAATCTTGAATGTTGAATTGCAACTCAGAAAGGCTCTGGAAGACTCAAACGGCAGTTTCCAACTGCCTCCCCTAATTTGAGGGTGGGAGCTCTCAAAAACTAGGGGGAGGCCTCCGGGAGCATGGATTCCCAAGTCTGGGGCATGAAAAGTTTTTAATTTTAATTGCTGGAGGTTTGCATCCAAATGGTGGAGGGTCCCTTCAACTCCTTCAATTGACAAAATGATCTTTCCCTGCAGGAGGTGCTTTCCAATACAAAGAAAAATAAATTTGGAATGCTCTACACTGGCTGGGATGTATTTATTGCCTCTTTTGCATTGAAAGTTTGTAGTTCTCTATTTCTCAACCCTGTCTTTTGTCAATTCAGACACAACAATTTTCAATGGAAGGAGCTTATTTCTTAGAATGTTTTTCGATATTCAATCCATCACCCAAAAAGAGAAACCCTCATTCCAGCAAACACAAACCTCACACAACTTCACTAAGTAATTGACCCTAGAACAAACAAATGTTAGAATTCAACATCCGTCAATCCAACAATCAAAGAAGCAATTATCACAGGAAAATTAGAAAGAAGGGAGGGGTATGAGTTATGCCTCTTAACCCTCACTTGGCATTCGACCAAAACAATTCCATGTGGGAGGAGGGAGTCACAATCACATAGCGCCCCAATAGTCATGTAAAATGTTTAAATTTTAAATTTTCAACTCACCTAGAGGATTTCAAGCTGAATCTTTTGTTAAAAAGAGAAAAGAATTTTCCATTCCCCTGGAAAATTCTTCCCCCTGAAAATGCAAGTCTATTAGTTACAAGCAATTTTCATATTTTTGGAGAATTTGAAAGCTACCATGCTTCATTGATGATAAAAATTCTAGGGTAGATATAATGCATCCAGATGAGGTTGATAAAAACATTTGCTCCGTTTGAACTTGAGATGAGGGAGAAAATGAATGATCTAAGATGCACATTCAATGAACATCTACAGACAAGTAAAGAAGAACAACCTTTTGTGATAGTTTTTAGTCACCTCAATTGTTCCCAACCCCTCCCACATTCCATTGCATGTAACAAAGGCACATCAAAAAAAAACTTCAAACGTTGGAATTGCTAGACCTTTGTCTCATGGTGCACTGGTGGGTGCTGGTTCAATCTGGCTGCTCAATTGCCATCACAATAGCACAGACATCAAGAAGCCCCCACAAATTTTGCAGTTTGTGCCCTATGTTGTGTAGATACCAAAAATGGCAGCAACTACTCATGGTTATCAGGATGGTTCTTTAATCTCATAACTGCTGTTATCAGAGTAAATGAGGACCAGTTACACCATTATAAGCACCATTCTAAAAATAAAATTAAAAAAATAATGAAAGAAATGCCCAGAAACCCATAGTTCTTTGTTGGTTATTCCAAGTTTTCCAAGCCTTTTTTTTATCACTAGTGTGAAAATTTCCCAAAAACAGAAATAATGCACACAACACCGGGGTTCCCCTTCCTGTTTCATATGCTGCTATAATTCAAGTGCCTTCTGTCTTTGCTCACATTTCACATGTCCCAGAATCATGGATTTCCAAGACACCACATCCCATGAAAGCATTCTATTGAACACTCTCCAAAGCATTTGAATTTGGACTCACAATGCTCAAGCAATGCAGGCCATGGCCTTCTCCTGACTCCCCATTTATCTCAACCTTTGAAACTGAACTCCATGAGAATATTCAAACCCATGATCATCTCATACACAATAGATTTGTTTGTCTCCAGCACCACAATATGTACCGTACCATGTTCTGCAATCAATACAATCAAAACCAAAACTCGGATACCTCTTAAGATGACACCATTATTTCATCACCAATCAAGAGATCAGATTTTAGGCATGAATTTGCATTCATGTTTTGATGACAAGTGATTGTAAGTACACATGATGGAGACAGCATGACCAATTGAAATCTAGGGCAGTCAACAAAGAGGTAGTCAGTAAATTGCAAATGTAAGCATGGCATTCTAAGGTCACATCAGCAGTGCTAGGGATCTGAATTCAAGAGATTTCATTACAATGTTACAGAAGCGGCTAGAAAATGACCATTTAAGTCACCACTACCCCTGTGCTTCTATCTGCATGGGCACTGTCTACACAGTGCATCACACTGCAGCCCTCCACAGTACACACTAAAACTGAACTTATGGGTAGTGACAAGGAGGTTTACACTTTGCACACTGATCAAAATAGGTGGTGGTATAGTTGGTACCTATAATCATGAGACTTAACACCAGTCACAGTGGACAGGTATGTAAATAGAGCAATGAGAACCATCACTGTTGTCATCCTAGTATCATTTCTTGACAACCCTAGAGGTAGAGATGGTACCACATTAACATTAAGTGCAGCTATGTTCATCCCTTCAGACCTAAAAATCATCAAGCACCACTTGAAGACTGAATCAATATGTTCAGATGCAACATTCCCTCAGTATATAAATGCATGAATTCACCAGCCTGATTTTGAGGAAACTGGCAGGAAAGAACAATCCATCAAAGCAGATCAATTGAAACCTGAGAAATCAACCCTTTAGCCTCTGCCCATCCAACCATCCCACATTGCTCCCAATCCCTCATATAATGTCTCTTGAAACAAGAAATAACCTTGAAAGATACAGCAAGAGAATTTGCACATCCAATCTTGTTCTTGCATACCACAGACCAAAAACTAACTAAACCAGGAGCTAAGCACCATCCAAGAAATTTCTCCAAATTCCTTCATATGATCCTTGCTTATAACAAAGGTAGTCCACCTCCAGAGAACTCCACTGCCTGACACATGAAATCAAAACTACAAGTTAGGAGCACAAATAGCAAACCTGCGCTTAATTATCAAGGTGCAATGATGGTTTTCTGTGACATGAAACCAAATTTAGGTATCCATGAAATTGCTGAGGGATTACTTAACACTTTGAAGGTAAACATTCTCTCCATTCTAGCAAAACCAAAACTAAAACAATAAGAATGAGTGCAGCCATAACCTCATGAGTGTTACCCACAGAGTGTCAAACTGTCACCTTCATCATACAAAACAAATACATAGAAGAGTAAAATGCAATATGATTAAAACTAGTCCCTGCATGCTGAGATTTCACCCCTTGTGCTTACAGGCAACTCCAGCATACTATGAGCTTCAATGTTGACTTTGCTAGATCTTTCAATAAACAAAGATTCAACTCAGCATTGCTAGCAGGTAAACTTATCAAAAATGCACCCAATAAGTACCTGAGGTGGTGGGAGAGAAGACACCCAATCAGAGGCATGAGTAGGAAGAAGCCCAAGAGAATTGAGCTGCAATACATCCTCCCCACAACCATCAGTTTTGTTTTAGTAGCCATTGAAGTTTTAAAATGCTCTAGGATGTGCAAGTGCAAATCAACAGCTTGATAGTGCATATTCTAGAGGCTTCTTGAGCATAATTCTCTCCTCTCTTCATCAGAGGCCAAGTACATGGGTACAATGACAGCCTAAATGAAACTTTCCTTCACTCTCAGGAAATTTAACAGTGACTCTTTTGTGTCCAAATTGGGTGTAGGCTCTATGGCCGTGAGGCTAAAGCATGCACAGCTTATGAGTGCGCTTTTGGAACTAAAGATGATGCTGATGATGAAAGTCACACTTTGTAACTTCAGCATTAGTATGGCCACCAACCTTGTAAAGTCCCAGTCCTAATGCCGCAAAATTCATTGCGATGAAGAGCAGCTTTGGCAGCAGAATATCAGTTCGTGCATCCTTGAATGGATCAAACACTACAAACATTTCCAGGAGAATGTCACAATCAAGATCCACACAGAAAAAAGCCATATGTACATGTTATGGATCATGTGACCATAATTTTCACAATTTGAAATACTCAACTAAACATCCAATATCTGGGGTAATACACTGATGACATCAGACAAAAATAAAAGTTGAGAAGGACCACCTGAAATTCAACTTCCTATGGGGACAGCTGCAAAGCACCTACATCAACTGAATAGTAGGCACAACACAGTGTTGAGGCCACTATGCTGGTTTCCTAAGGGAGAAAAAAACTCTAATGTTTTAAAGCCCTGATGTGTCTCTGAATCTTCACATCCTCTGTGCAGATCCAGATATATGTTGCAACCTGACAGTTTAGGGCAGAAAGCATGTGACACAGACACAAAGATCTTACTTGTTGAATTAACCATATTGTCCAATCTTCCTAGAGTGCTCTGGATAAATAAGAACATGCATCAAGCTTCACCATTTTACCTTTGCTGATGCCCTGAAGGGCACTTATAGGTTGCCAAAGAGCTGAAAAAGTAATGCCAATGCTGAATAAATGGACAGTGTTGCCTGCCATCCACATCATGAAGCCCATCATGAACAAATTGCGGAATGGTGCTTGTGCTGCCTCCCATGCTTTCTGGACACACCAAATCAAAATGTTGACATGAAAAGCTTAAAATCTTAGTTTCACAACGGCTTCAAGAAGTTCCTAATTTTGCAGTACCTATCTTTAACGTTGCTGTCCAGATTCATCTACACAATGAACTGCTAGCACATCACAAAATCCATCAGAATGAAAGTCAACTGGAAAAAAAAAAAAGAACACACCTGCTGTTTCCATGTGGCCTCATTGTCCTTCTTCTGCTTCCCAGAAGTGCTCTCTTCCTGCAACACACGAACCCCAAACAGAACAACTCGAAGCCCACAGTCAACTTTCCACACTACCAGAAATTACACAACTGCTTCAAGCTGGGCTTATGAATATATGACCTTGTCTGCCAAGAAATCTGATTACACTATTGCAACCTCCAACCCGAAATGCAACACAGTTCTCATACTTACCCCCACCGTCCAGACAAGGATACTAACATCGTCTACCACCAAGAAAGTCCCATCTAATGCATAGAATTGGTACCTCCGGGAAGTAAAAAAGACGTAACGATTATACTAGGTTTAAAATTCTGAAGCAAGTCTTGGTAAAGACCTAGAAAACATTCTTCACATAACATGTTATAGAGTACTCCGTAGGCTAGAGAGAATCCGTGGAGAAACAAACAAGTAGCATACCAGATCCAAGGTAGAACGGGAAAATCCGATAGGATCTCGAGCGGAGGCAGAAGAAGGCACAGCATCACAAAGGTCCACAGCCCATTTCCGGCCTGATCCTTTGCCTCTCTCCATCCTGCTACGTTCGCTCTTTTCTCTTTCTCCGTAAAACAAAAATCCTACCGCCGCTTTCCCGACTTCAATACCTGACACGCAAAACCTAAAGATAAGCGAGGATTGATCGACAGCGGCTAGAAAACGATCGCAATTTCTCTCTCTCTCTCTCTCTCGCGCGCGCTCCCTTCTCACGACAACTGAAACTACGGAGGCAATGAGCTGCAAACCCTAATTGGAGGATCCCAAATGAGGTCCTGAAATGGGTTTCAGCCTGTCAACTCTAGCAACTTAGGACCTTTTGTGCAAGTCCGTTGAGGACCAAACCGTAATTTGAGGATCCCAAATGAGGTCCTGAAACGGTTTGAGCCGGTCAACTCCACCAACTTAGGACCTTTTGTGAAAGTCCGTTGAGCACCAAACACTAATTGGAGGTTCCCAAATGAGGTCCTGAAATGGTTTGAGCCGGTCAACTCCACCAACTGAGGACCTTTTGTGAAAGGTCCTCAAACAAACAAAGCATGCCGAGATAATTCCCTAAGTGTAATGGGAGGGCACCTTACATCCGAGAATATCCCGCCCTCCCTCGGAGGAAAGGAAAGGGATGTTATACCTTACTCTCCTCCTTACGAATGGAAGGGATCTTACACGGGCCAATGTAAAACTCCACTGGCAGAATATTCTAGCCCGATGGAGCCAGGATGGTAAGCATCCCTAGGCAGATTTCCACTCACCCGGCCACATTGTTTTCAAGGAACTCTTTAGACTGTAGCCAGTAGGCATAACTGTGGCAACAACAACAGCAGGTATCCATGGGGAATGAAGTGAAAACAAAAAAATTATTTGTTTTGCCAGTGCTTTACATCTAGTAATAATGGCCTTGGAGCAAGGAATCTCCCCATCACTCACCCCCTCCCCAAAAAAAAAAAAGAAAACCTATTTCCTAAGGGCCTATAAAAATCCCTTAAGCTACTATACTCTATAATGAATCTAAACACAATATCCTTCTTGCCTTGGTAGTAGGCAAGGTCAATAAAGTGCCCCTCAGAGACAAGAGGGGTGCATATTTTGGGAAAGCCCTAATTCTCGGGCCTTACCTTTACTCATAAAGAACAGTTGCTCACCATACATTTTTTTTGTGACCACCTCATCCTAGGCCTCTTTTATTGGGAATGTGGGCACCCTGGGGCTTCATATAAAAGGTTTCTAACTGAGCTTCTCCTCTTCAGTAAAATTACCCAACTAAGGGTTAGTTTTTGGAGAAACTCCAGCACCAATTTGGATGCATGATCACCATAGAAAAGGACCCTACCAGAGTACCTTGGCAGCTTCGATATTATTTTCAGAAATGTTGAAATTTTTAAAAAATATGTTTTTTCAAAGAACATAATTCTGTGAAGGAAATTAGAGAATCTTTTAGAATAATCAGGAATATTTTATTTTTCATCAGCATCATCCCAAAAAATCAATTAAAAAATGTTTTTCCCATGATAATAATACCCACTGGGACTCCTCAAAGTATCAGAGAAGGAAAAAAAATTGAAATGCTTTGCTAGAGTGAGCATTTCACTTTTCAAAATGCCCTGCCCTTTGCTGGCGAGGAGGAGAACAAAAAATACATTAGGAAATTTCTCTGAGTGCTTTTTAGGTACAATTTTTTTTGATTTGGGAGGTTGCAAGAAATTAAGGGAGGTTCATCCATAGGAGGAAGAGTAGCCTTGCCCATGGTGAAAGAACAAAAATATATATATCTACCTATTTGATTTTGAATGGTGTGGAAGGTTTGCATGTGAATGGCTCAAGGTCCCTTCAATTGGTAAAAGCATCCTCTGTGTGCAGGAAGGTACTTTCAAAGGGCAACAGACCCCACCAGTGCACCATGAAAGATGAATGATAAGTGGTCAGAAAAAACAGTTTTCTGTTGGGTTCCAGTTCCCAAGCTAACCATGATGGTTAGCTTAGTTGCTTTTTTTTTTTTTTTTTTTTCCTACCTACTAACAATCCACAAGGAGATTGTTACTAGGTAGGTAGTAAAAAACAGCCCTTGCCTATGTATAAACCATCTACTTACCTAGTATTTACCTATTTTCTTACCTATCTACCTAAATGTGAAACCTATTTCATACAGAATTGGCTACCGAGGTGAAATCAAATATTAACTCAGTTGAGATTCATCCACAACTGAGTAATAATGGGGCATCCAGTGGATGGTGCACTGGTGGGGTTGCTGCTTGTCTGTGGCCCTTTCAAAGCCCTACAAACAAACAAACAAACCCACCTTGGAGTTCCCACACACCTTCTCAAGGTCAGCTAGGTTGTAATAGGCAGGATCTGTCAGTAATAGTAACCCTAATTGATGAAAACCTGCCAATCATCGATCAAACAAAGCACCCAACAAAGGGGGAGAGAGAAAAATATAAGATGGAAGGACCCAAGTCCTGGCAAACCTAGAATCCTCCGAAGAGGGCGTACCTAATCCTAATTAGTTCTAATCCTTTTCTTGCCGACAACGTAAAAGTACCTCCTACACCAGAACCTGCAAATTTAAGATACCGACAAATGTTTCAAGCTGGAAAAGCCTGGAATCCATGAGCCTACCAGACCCCTTTGAATGCATGTGAGGAAACCAAATACCTTATTTGGTAAGTTTTGTCATTAACTAAATGCTTTTAATTATTTGAAAGGAATTTTTTTTATGAAAATATGAAACTAAGGATGTGTGAAAAATCATCATAATTATTGCAAGTTATAAATTAATTTGAATAATTTCAACCATTGATATGACAATATCATAGTAGACAACTATATAGGTCAAAAGAAAATAATAATTTCAAGATTTTCAGAAACGAATTAATTATGGATTTATTATTATTATTATTATTATTATTATTATTTTGTTGTCAATGTAGAAGGTGACCCAGGGGTACAGTAACTCCCCATAGCTGGTTTACTGCCACATGAGGGGAAAAGAAAGTAGTTGGCACCTCCAGAATTTTGTAGTATGCTTCAGAACTTGTGCCCTACACAAACTGCTGTCAAAATTAAACCTAAATAACGAATGGCTCATGAACGTTTTATACTAGGAAAAAAAGGAAGGCCCCTTCACTCCGAATCTCCATTCTGACAATTTGTACATTGTTGGAACTTGAGATCTAACTTCCTTGTCCAGTTTGTCTGTAAATCCGTGTTTTCTGCCATTTTGCACTTCATGAACTTTGTTTTTAATCCCTGCTTCATCCACAATTCTTCCCCATCTGCCACAGAACTCCACATTCCATAATAGTTCATCACTAAGTCTTTAATCCTCCTGCCTTGCTCCTCAAGTTTTGAACTCCTCAACTTTTTGTTTTTTGTTTTTGCAAGGTTCACAAGTTCCAGGGTTTTGTCAACAATTTGGCGAGTTTTTTTTTGTTCTCCGAAAAATAGAAATATTAGTCGAATTCACACTGTAAAAAACAAAGCTCACACTGTTTATTTACTGTCATAATATTTGCACTCTCTCTCTCTTTTTTCTTTTTTTTTTAACTGGGGAAATTTCGCCACAAAACGAAATTTCAAAAATTCAAAACTCAAAAATGAAGTGATTTATTTTTGAGGTTTTCTATTGCCAAAAGTGATCCACAAAGTTGATGAGTTTTATATTTGGTTCTTAGTGTGTCGCCAAAATATTAAAAGGATGATTAAAGATTTCTACTTTTATGTCTGGTTTATAGCCAGATTTGGCTAAATCTGCATGCAGCTGGCTGATAGCCACTTTCTCTTCCTATGGATGATTGCCACTTTGGCTACAAACCAAAAATTCCTCAAAGTAAAGAGGTTATTAATGAGAGGGCAGATGGATGAGTTTCTCTCAATCTAACCTGCATTTTGTAGCTCACAGATTTCTTCTAACTTACCCCCCAAAAGATTCCCGATTCTTGTGTTATGGATGAATAAATGAATGAATGGATGGATTATTGGAT
>Ga0116228_10005372_pt1 | contig 11427 bp, 7 predicted proteins | sample S1TSphfallax_2_FD_89694 | JGI IMG/M metagenome (GOLD analysis project Ga0116228, IMG submission 89694) | Host-associated microbial communities from peat moss isolated from Minnesota, USA - S1T2_Fc - Sphagnum fallax MG | ecosystem: Host-associated > Plants > Peat moss > Unclassified | place: USA...
CAACGCGTATACACAGTCATGCGTTTCTTTTGGGAAGGGCTGATCTCTGACCGGTCATCAGGGGTCTTCCCCCCAGACAGCCACAACAGGTTACGGAACCCACCCAATAATCTTTGGTCCACATCCATGGACAGACAGGGTAGACCGTCACCGCATCGGCCGACCATTTGCACACGTGTAAAACAAAAACAATGCCTTTCTGTTTGGTGTGACGTTTCGCACAGTGCAAAAATTTTGGGACTTTATGTCACAAAATTCAATGATTTAAAAAAAAGTAAATCACGAAAAATTGAATTAAAATAATCTAGAAAAGTCACCAGATTTCTATACGTGTTTCAAGTACTTATTAACCAAAAAGTATAAGAATATTTTTAAAGTTTTCCTTTCATATTTATGTAAAAGCCAAATTTGTCTAAATCAGCTCATGGATGCCTCCTACCTCAGCTAGATCAGAAAACCATTGTCTCACAACAGTTTTCATATTAAAAAAAACTATAATGATGCATGAATGGGTATATGGGCTATATCAATTGAGCCTCCAAAAACAGGTATGGTCAACCTATGTGCTCGTATCATTTTGTTAAAGGAGGAATAGTTAGTAGTTAGTAAGTAGTTGGTGATTTTCTCCTCTAATTTTGAATTCTTGGACATGAGTTTTGTTAATAATTTATTCCATTTTTTCTTTTGTGGAAATGTGATTTTAAAAAAAAAGTCCAGAACTGTTGAAGAAGAATGGATTCTATTTTGCATGAAGTATTTTTGCATGTGTGTATGGTTCGTACAAGATCTGCAATTTTATGGTAGATGTATTTGTTAGTGCAAGATTTCTATGTTAAAATAGTATTGTAACTTCAAGAACTGTTGAAATGAAAGAATATATGTTACCATTTGACGATCATTTTTGGGATGAATCCAAGGAAGAATTGCAGTTTTTTTAGGTTGTATTCTGATTTTTCTATAGATAAATTGCATATTTTAAAATTTTCTTCTAAATCGACATGTTATTGATTGATTAAATTTTTTAAAGGATTTAAATTTAAGTGGGATCATAGTTGTTGTGAAAGTTTGGTCTACAAGGGAATCTATCACAAGATCTTGGTTAGAGAAGGGAAAAATGAACATAATGATTATAAATTGCTTATGAATGCAATTAAATCAAGCAACAGATAGATATCCATAAATAATGTTTGTGCCACCAGCAACAGTACGTTGTGAACATGAAGTTGTAACAGCAGCGCACGTGTAATAATAAAACCCACAAATGTCAAAAACAAAGGAAAAACCTACAAGGTACATGAATGTTCAAACAATAGTAGCAATGAAGTAAAACTACAATGACTGAGATTGGTACTTTGGGAGAAAAAATTACTCAAAGAATTTTTGGGTTTCACAACAAAACATGTATTTTCAGATTTGAGTCAACAAGTGTTAGAAGGGGAGGGATAGGGATTTGGAACTCTTCAACATTCAAATTTTGAGGGTTCATTTAGTAGTGAAAGCATAGAGTTGGAGAAAGAATAAATATCTGTAACAAGATGGGTGGCCCATGTACATGCTTGGCAATTCAAGATTCCATCATACTATGAAGCACCAAATAGTGGGAAGAAATTCATAACTATTTTAAAGTTGTTTAATGAATAATGGGTGAATGCCAATCAAGTAGTGGAATCACTAGTACCATACTTTGTTGGAACAATTTGAAGACTATAATTACTCAAACAAAAGAAATTATAAAATGTAGTGCATCAACTATTTGCACCAACTCCACATGTCTTTGTAAACGAGTAATTGGTGATGAAATCATAAACCATCGACAATTGTATGGAACGTATGAACTAGGGAATGATGCATTTCGTTGGAATAATATAACATGCACTTGATGAATTCACATATCAATCTATATCAACATATTGAATTGTTGATAATATTATATCTATACCCATGATAGTGATGGAGGCCATGTGTGTGGAAGCATGGGTGTTAACCAATCTTCCAATTACGATTAGATTACCTTTATGGACATATCAATTTTTATAGCACAAATGTAGGTTCATATTGTTCCAAATCGATTAAAATCAACCAATGTGGCTATGGATAACCTTTATGTTAATATCGTGAGAGGAATAGCTTGAGGTGCATCTTGATGGCCCCATGGTTGTTAAAAATGGCATGACATGCCCAACGTTGTCACATCAACATCCATTCAAACACATTAGTTTTGTCTATCAGGAGAGACGTTGACCAATTTTTTCAACAACTTAATTCTTTTGGTTAAATTAGTTTTGCAATAAAAAAAATTTGAGTGCCCCAATTTTTAGTCATTAAACTAGGCAACCAAAACAATTCAATCACCAAATCAAGTGATCGAAATTTTCAATTGTTTTAATCGACAATGGATCAATCTCCACCATTGATCTGCAAGTGAGTAATCACTACTTGAGAAATTTGATCATTGCTTAAAAACTTCGACCACCAGTTTAAACAACAAAAAAAATTTGTCCATCAAATTTAATGATTGAAAATTTTCAATTGTTTGATGGACAATTGTTAAATCTCCACGATTGATTTAACATTGAAATTTTCTAATTGTTGGTCAAAAACATTTTAGTCACTACATGAAAAAAATTCAATCACTACCTAAATTTTTTCTATCACCCCAAGACAAACTTTTGATTGCTATAAGGTTTAAAATGATTAAGTGATGTGATTGTCAACTGCCCTAACTTTCCCCCAAATAGCCCAACATCACTTTGACCTATAATTGGCCCTATTTTCACATGGTTGGGTGAAAGCATGGTAAAGTATACACAAAAAGAAGTGTAACCAACAAAATACTAAGGTCCCTAAAGAAAAGGACTAACAAGTGGATGATTTTATCGGGATAATAAAAAAAGTTAGGTACATTATTTCTTAACTCTTGTTTGCATGGACTTCAAAAGCCAAATTATTATAATCATGTTTTTTAAAGCTATTTTGCAAGTACTTGAATTGGACCTAAAATTTATGGTAGTTTGAAAAATAAAGTTCAAGTACTTGAAAGTAGGTGAAATGTTTTTACAAGTATTTGGTTTTTTTTCAAGTGCTTCAATATTGATGTGGTGAACATTCTAATATAATATTTTTGGTTAATCGAGTTTGTTTTCATAATTAAAATCATCCCCAACCTTTAAAAAATGGGGGATACTTTTGGGGTACTTTTTCAAATCCAAATGACGACACAAATTGTTTTTGAAAGCTAGAGGGAAGCTAGAGATGCCCATGAAAAAAAAATCATTTGTTTTGAAATGCTAGAAGAAGGTTAAAAGTTTGAAAATATGTTTTTTTGAGTTTTCAAGTAGAAAACAAGGTAATAAGTATGAACAAAATATCTTTCTTGCATTTGGTTCTATTTTCTATTGGTAGCATTAGTTTATTTTTAGAAGGAGTAATTTCATTAATAGTCAATACAATTGAAAATGGGAGAGGAATAAAAAATTAGATTATAGTGCTTCATAAGACACTATAATAAACAATAGAGTTGCTCTTGAAAAAAGGGTCAACAAAGAACTTAAAGTAGTTATTGAAAACATGGTGTATATTGAAACGTTTTTGCCACCACATACCAAGTTATGTACAAGTAGATGAAACACTAGCAAAATCAAAGTGCAGGAATTGCAAATTGCAAGGTGGATGTTATTTAAGGTGTAGGATGTTTAGGACAAGAATTGTTAATATCAATTTTGACTACTAGAAACCAATATTGAAAATTAGTATCAAAAACCTACTACTACAAAACCATTACTGAGAAATGTTATCGAAAATCTATTACTAGAAACTGCTACCAAAAATTTGTAACTAGATAGACCAATGCCATATGGTCTACATAGAATACAAACTTATTACCCAATAGATAATGTCTGAACTTGTGCAAAGCAAAGACCAATGCTAAAGCCAGTATCTCTGTAGTGCTATAATTGTGTTCTACTCTATTGAAAAGTCTAGAAGCATACACCATCGATTGATCACTCTTCCCTGTGAAATTTTTAAACAACATAACTTTTACAACTAGTAATGATGCATATGCATGAACATGAAACCCCACTTGCCAATTTAGTGATATCAATAATGGTGTTTCAATATACTTCTACTTGATCAACTCCCAAGCTTTCTAACATTTTTATGTCCAAATAAAAGTTTATGTTTTTATGGTCAATTTAATAATAGGTGCCATAACATTAGCAAAGCTTTTTATGAAACATTTGTAAAATTGTGCCATACCATTGAATACTTGAATTTGCTATGGATTTTTAGGTGGTGGCATGTATCCTATTACTTATATTTTATTTGGATATGGTAGTTTCCCTTTTTTTGGAAACAATAAAACTTAATATCATTCCTAAAAATACCATGAATGCACATTTGTCTAGATTCAGATTAATGTCATATTCTTTGCACTTTTGAAAACATAATCTAAGCTTTTACAAATGATTATCCATGTCACTGTACATTATAAAGTCATCCAAAAATATCTTCATAAAATTGTCCAGATATTATTTTAATGTTTTGGTAATAGCTCTCTAATATGTTAGAAGTTCATTTTAAACTCCAAACGACATCACCTTCACAACAACACATCTTGTGTTTTGCGACTACATCTTAATTAGGAAGGACATATGCAACTAGTCATTCATGAGTTGCTAAACCCATGTTGTTTCACCCATTTAGTTGCAAAGGACATTTAGTCACAAAGCCCAATCATCTTATCGACTAGGATTTTTTAATTTTTGATTAATATTGAAATTCCATATCATCGATGACCTTGGTATGATGTGAAAAATGTCACTACAACAAAAGGTGTCCCTGTATGCCAAGTGATTTCACTGGATTTTGAATGAATTCACTAGTTGTAGTGAATGGGGACCAGTGAAGAAGTAATGAATTCATTGGTTTAGTGAATGAGGATTAGTGAACGGCACCCACATTTTGTAGTAATGTGTAAAGTGCATTCCATTAAATGGAGTCATTTTAATCAATTACATGTTACAAGAAATGTTTTACTAGATGTTTGACATATGTCAAAAATATACATGGTTATTCAAATGTACATGTAATGCAGATGGCCCACATGTTGCCATGGTTTGCCACCTTTTTTATGACACCATGTTTGAGGTTTTAATTTGAAGATTAATGATTGATAACATGTAATGCATTGTAGTGCACCCAAGAGTCACCCATCTATTGGACATTTTTTGCTTGAAGTTGCAAAGATTCACTTTTAGTGGCATAATGCAGATTGTTTGCTATTACCATTTGGCGTTGTTTTATTTGTGGCACCATTACACAATGGGGTTTTGTTACCTTTTTTGAAACACCATGTGTGAAGTTTGGATTGGATGAACAATGACTGATGGTCGTAACTTTCGTCTAATAGTTGCAAGTAATGCATTATGGTGCACCCATGTGTCGCCCATCTATTGGAGATTTTTTCACTTGAAATTGCAAAAATTCACTTTTAGTGGCATGTTGTGGATTATTTATTATTGCCACTTGGCGTTGTTTTATTTGTGGTACCACCACATGTTGGGGTTTTGCAACCTCTTTTGCGACAACATGTGTGAGGTTTAGATTGGATGGACAATGATTGATTGTTGTAACTTTTGTCTAATGGTTACAAGCAATGTGTTGTGGTGCGCCCATGTGTCCACCGTCTATTGGACATTTTGCCACTAGAAGTTGCAAAATTTCACTCTTAGTGGCATAATGTAGATTGTTTGTTGTTGCCACTTGGTGTTGCTTTATTTGTGGCACCATCACACATCAAGGTTTTATAACCTTTCTTGAGACACCATTTGTGACATTTGGATTGGATGAACAATGACTATTGGTCACAACTTTCGTTTAACAGTTGCAAGTAATTTGTTGCGGTGCACCCATGTGTTGCCCATATATTGGACATTTTCCTCACTTGAAGTTGCAAAAATTCATTTTTAGTGGCATATTGTGGATTGTTTGTTGTTGTTAAATGGCCTTGTTTTATTTGTGGTGCCACTACACGTTGGGGTTTTGCAACCTCTCTTGTGACACCATGTGTGAGGTTTAAATTGGATGAACAATGATTGATGTTGTAACCTTCATCTAATAGTTGCAACTAATGCCTTGTGGCATGCCCATGTGTTGCCCATCTATTAGACATTTTCTCACTGCAAGTTGCAAAGATGCACTTTTAGTGGCATATTGCGGATTGTTTGTTGTTACAACTTGGCACTATTTTATTTGTGGTACCATCACATGTTTGAGTTTTGCAACCTTTCTTGTGACGTTGTGTGTGAGGCTTAGATTGGATGAATAATGATTAATCGTCGTAACCTTTGTCTAATAATTGCAATTAATGTGTTGTGGAGTGCCCATGTGTCGTCCATATATTGGACATTTTCTCATTTGAAGTTGTAAAGATCCACTTTTAGTGGTATAATGCAAATTGTTTGTTGTTGCCACTTGGTGTTGTTTTATTTATGGCACCATCATACATCAGGGTTTTATAACCTCTCTTGAGACATTCATGTGTGACGTTTGGATTGGATAAACAATGAGTGATGGTTGTAACCTTCATCTAATTGTTGCGAGTAATGCATTGTGGCATGCCCATGTGTTGCCCATCTATTGGACATTTTCTCACTTGAAGTTGCAAAGATTCATTTTTAGTGGCATATTGCATATTGTTTATTGTTACCACTTCGTGTTGTTTTATTTATGGTACCATCGCACGTTGGGTTTTGCAACCTTTCTTGTGATGCAGTGTGTGAAGCTTGGATTGGATGCATAATGATTGATTATCGTAACCTTTGTTTAATAGTTGCAAATAATGCATTGTGGTGTGCCCATGTGTCATCCATATATTGGACATTTTATCATTTGAAGTTGCAAAGATTCACTTTTAGTGGCATCATGCAGATTATTTATTGTTGCCATTTGGCATTGTTTTATTTGTGGCATCACTACACATAGGGGTTTTGTAATCTCTTTTGTGACGTCATGTGTGAAGTTTGGACAATTTGCTTGCAGGTTTGATTAATCCAATGAAATACAAACCCCATTTTTAAAATGGCTTTTCAAGTAAATTGATAACCAATTTTGTTAGGTTCTATGTTAATAGGTTACATGTTTGTTGACATTGATCACATGTTTTGCAATATTCATGAACATTTCAAATAATCATTAGCTACCAATAACCAACATCCAGGATCTTCCTCATAATGATATCAAAGAAAAAATGTCCTCTTGCAACTCCTCCATGTAGCTCTTGCAACATTGTGGGTACCTATTTTGGTTACAAGATTTTATGGAACTTGTTATCTTGTCCAAATCAATATAGTATTCCTTCTTGAAGTACAAATAGTTTAGCTCTTTTGGTTAGATATTGTCTTTGTGATGTAATGAATCTTTTTGGCATCATTCCCTTTAATAAACACTCATAATCATTTTGTAACCATTTAGGTTGTAATGTGAACAAGTGAACATCACTAGTTTGAGCAGCTATCCATTATTGTTAGCTAAAATGTGTTAATATCAACATGAAATTTTAATTCCTAGTTGGGACTAATTAGAATGAGAGCTTGAATGTATTGATTAATCTTAATGTCTTCCCAAGCAGTTTGACATTCAATTGTCCATTCGAATACCTCAATTTTCTTGAGTAACTTTGCGATAGGTGCCATGATAGAGGCAAAAACTTTTATGAAGCATCGGTAAAATTGGGCCATTCCATTGAACACTTGAATCTTGTGAATTGTTTTAGGTATTAGCATTTTGAATATGGCCTCTATTTTCTTAGGTAAGATGTTTTTCCTTTTTTGGAAACTATGAATCGCAAAATAATTATATAATAAATCATGAATGCATATTTCTTTGAATTCAAACTAATGCCAAATCCTCTACACTTGAAAAAAATAAAATTAGTTTCTCTATATGGGTGGACATGTTATTAAAGTCATCTAAAAAAATCCTCATGAATACATGTTAATATATTCAGTCTAAGCATTTGTACTCTACCTTTTGATAGGTAGGTGGTCCATTTTTTACCCCAAAAGGCATCACAACCCATACAAAGGTCCCCTACTCAATAACAAAAGTTGTTTTATACTAATTTTCAAGTGCTATGAAAATCTAATAATATGAAAGAAAAAGCATTTAAAAACATATTAACTTTATGTCCAATTACAATGTTTATAACCTAATTAGTAAAAGGAAAGGGTATGGATATTTCTTTGTGGCAACATTTAACGTTTTAAAATCCAGAATTTTTTTCAATTTGTTGTTTTTTAGGCATTATGACTATTGGTGAAAACTAAGTAGCCTCCCCAACAAGTTTAATAAAACATGTAACTAATAGCTTGTCAATGTCATGTTTGACAATGGTTGCATAGTTAAGATTCAACTGGTACCTTGCTTGATGACCAAGTGGTATTGATTGCCCACCTTAATTTGATGTTGAGCTATTTCAAGTGGTTTGAACACTAATGACATGTTACAAATCAATGTTGATTTTGACATGTTGTTAGTTCTTTTTAATGCCCAAGTGGATTTTGGTCAATTGTTTATCTTCTATGATAATCCTTGATTGGCAATGTGTAAATTTTGGACTTGTTCATGAATAAGTGTTTCATTGATTGTCATTTCTCCTATTATAGGTTAGAAGAATGTCTTTGGTAGGTGCTACTAATATAAATGAAATTTAAATTCCTACATAATATTTCACTCTATTGTAACAACAAATTTACATTTCACATGAATATCTTCACTATTTTTGTTTGAAGTCTCAACAAACTTAACACTACCATTTGTTAACACATCAAATTCATGGTTATTACATATAACCAAAATTTGCATTTGAGTATACATTAAAAAAACTCCAGAAATAAGATTACAATTCATTTCATCATGATTTAATTATACAAAAAATTAACACAAAAGATGAACATAGAATTCATTGTAAAAGTATGTGCTTATATGTATTATTGAAAACACCCCTCAAAATTATAACATAGTTCCTTGTTTTATTAAAAAAAATCTAAAACAACACTTAAAATTTGTGTTTCATCAAAACAAAGTCTATGGTTTTCTACTATAAATACCTACAATTCCTCCTATTTTTCTCTCAACTCCATGTTTCATCTTCTCTCCTTGTTTTCCAGAACTTTCACCTTTTGAGCTATCCAAAATCACATCATCATGATCAAAACAACAAGAATTCAAAATTCAAACTAACAAAGTTCCCTGATCAATCCCTATTCTAACTGCCTTGTTCATCCAAAATCACATACTCATCCTACCCCCTTAACAACTACTTAAAAGTATCATGTGGTATAGCTATTTAAATAAGTAGTAGAAAAATTGGTTCAATAAGTACATCAAGTGCATGTTCAAATAACTTAATATTTACAAATGGAGTATAATTAATAGGTTGTTCTAACCTAGCTGGTTTAAGGACAATTATGGGTGAAAATCTTTTAAAATGTACCACCAAGGACGAAAAAGGCCTAGTCCTTATTGTAATCCCTTGAATTTTCCCCTATATTTTGCTCCTCATCAAAACTAATGAATAAAAAAATGTTAAATATTTCATAAGTACCATATCTTAAGCCACTACAATTTTAGATTCTATCATAATCATTCACAAATGTGTCTTTGCATGGTAGAAAAAGATTAGGTAAAAAATACAAAAAAAGGTGATGTTACATGTCACAATTTTGGTACACCTTAAAGAATTTGGACCTTTATGGTTCCTATTGAAAAGATTTCAAGTTCTATAACAAACATCAAATTTTCTTCCTCATAAGATATTGTAGAATGGAAGTCGTAACATACTAACATTCAAGTCGATTAGTTGGTGCTCCAAGTTTCTTGGTAATAAATATAGTTTTGATTGTACTGGTTCCTTGGATGGTAATAATGTTGCTACCCTAGTCATGAAATACTTTAGCATATTTGAGCCAAGGACGACTTAACAACATGAAGTGGCTAGAATCCAATACATTATTTTGTATAACAATAAAGGTGATTGTATAAAGGATTACATAGATTAAAAATTATGGTGATTACTCTTGACATTTCTTGAAATAAACATGTTTTAGAAAAGTATTTACATTATTTTTTAACATAAAATCAAATTGATTCTTCCTAGTAATCAAAAAATTTGTAGAAAAATCTATTACAAATTGGACATTTGGTTTCCTTCAAAAACTTTACACTAACTTCAACCTATTCCCTAATGATTTCAAAATCAATAACACTATCTTAAAAATTGCACAAAATAATAAAAAAACCTAATACAAAGTAGAATTTGCAAGTGTTAATGCTTTTCAATTTTGATCTACTTCTTGACTAACATAACCAGAAATTTTGAATGTGAATACTTTGAATTCTAATCCATTGTGTGCTTGCTAAATGTTAACATATTGAGTTGCAGCTGATAAAAATCATTTTGAAGGATCATGAATTTTTTTTTGCTAATAAGGGTAGAAAACATTCACTGTCTATAGTTTGACAGGCTACATGATTAAAATTTGAGGCTAAACTCCATTTTCCCCTGGCCAAAAATACACCATTGGAATATAGCTGAAGATATACCATAATACCCACTTCAACATGATTTTGTCAATTAATTAATTAATTTCAGAATTCCATTTCTACAATTGATATATTCTCAATATTCCACCGGATTCTTTATTTGTTTTTCAGAAGAAAACTTCTGATTTCTTTTCCAAATTTTCAACATTTCTGAAAATGATATTGTTAGTGTCGAACTGGAACTGGCCCAAGTACTACAATATTCAAATTCAGCCCCTTGAAATATTCATACCCTCCCACTTTCTCAGCCAAGGTGAACCAGCACCCACACTGATACCATGACCGAGTTCTGGATTGATTGCGACCACTAAGAGTATCTCCACAGGCGCATGGTATGTGACCTTGCACTAGAAATCTCGGATCAGGTACAGCGATCAGTCCAATTCGGTGAAAGACTCATGCTCCGCTTTCAGACGCCTGGAACAGTCTAATAAACAGAGTCAAACCATGTTTCAATTGACTGTACTTCCGTTTTTGATTGGCTAGATAGTTTGACTGGTCTAGGTGGGTTGCTATCATTAGTCTCCCACGTCTGTGCAGTCCACATTTTAGTTTTATGGGTGGGTTTTGGATAAGTAAGTAAATCAAAAGCGTGCATGCAGGTGTTTTTTTTTTTTTTTTTTTAGTTTTTTTATGTAGGTGGGGTGGTGTTTATTATAAGTTGATTTTTCTTGGTTACATACTAGTTATGAAAGGAGAGAAAAAAAAACAGAACCTTTCCGTATTCTTGGTGACCTACCGGAACTTATCATAAATATCTGATGTTCTTGAAACTTTTTTTTTTTTTAAATCTAGCGAATTTGGGTCATTTTTTCTATGGAA
>Ga0116228_10005373_pt1 | contig 11427 bp, 4 predicted proteins | sample S1TSphfallax_2_FD_89694 | JGI IMG/M metagenome (GOLD analysis project Ga0116228, IMG submission 89694) | Host-associated microbial communities from peat moss isolated from Minnesota, USA - S1T2_Fc - Sphagnum fallax MG | ecosystem: Host-associated > Plants > Peat moss > Unclassified | place: USA...
AATTTGTAATTGAAATGTAGTTGAAAATGTTGTGGTTGCAAAAGGGAGGTTTTCTATTAGTGTTTGTAGTTTGTTACAAGGCTTCAACATTTGAAAAAATTTAAAAGTATGTTTTTACAAACATGAAAATGATTATATTTGAACACAAACACTTTCACAATGATTTTACCATGAATATATATATATATTGCATTATTAAATTTATGCATTGTGCACTTTTTAAAAAAAAAATTAACTCTAAAATATCGACATAATAAAATAATATATTAATGTGAAACATATAGTTTATCAAACAATTTACCCAAATGTATGGGCCTATAAATTTGTGAGTAATAGTATATGTTTTCAATTGATGTCATAATCATAAAAACTATTTTTTTCATTTAATGAATTGTATTTCACCATTTCACAACTTTGGAGAACTTGTTTTACCACCATGAAAGTGACAAAAAATTAGAAATCCATTTGATATAAAGATGACGATGAATTATATGCAATGATTTTTTAATCTATCCAAGGTAAAAAAAATTACAATGAACTATTATCATTATTTTGCATATCTAATTATGTGATAGTTGCAAAATTTTTACCTCACATTATAACAATGAACTTGCGTGGATTTTGATAAGGGAAATACAAAGTGCAAAATAGTTTGTATTTCTAAATTATATACATATGAGGTTGGTGGTATGATATTGGTGGTGAAATGGATTTGTTGCTGGAACTAAAGGCATACAAACAAAATCTATATGTACAAATAGAGTTTCTCATCCAATTGATGTGGAAACAACAAGTGCTTGAATTCATTAATACATAATTGAATGATGTCATTCCAATGTTTCTATCATGTGAAATGTTGCAACAAATCTACGAGTTGTTTATAGTGCATGCTCCATGATAAACGTTTCATATTAATGCATATGATTGGCAATAAAAATTTGTGGTGTCTATTGAAGTTGTTGAACTTGATGCAAACATTGCATTTTCCATCATGTTGAGCAATATCAATAGGAAAGTCATTGTGAAGTTTATTCAACTTAATACATATTAATATTGACATGTTAACATTATTTTGTTCAATTCTTTATGATAAAATAATCATTACAATACATTCATTCATAACCAAAAATGTTAATTTGATTGTGTTAATATGCATGTGTGCAATCTTACAAAAAATTTATGTTTTGAAAAAATAATAATTCATAAAAAATATGATGAATCTCGATAAATGTGTATTTTAAATTAATAGTATATGTTTTGAAACTATAAAATGATTTTTTTTACATGCCACCATTTATAACTAAATATATCTTGGAATATTCAACATTTAATGCATTAGTGTTCTAATTAACATTTATAAATCACACAATTACTTTAAAAATAGTTTAAAACAAAAAAATTGATGAACAATAACATATTTGATCATGCAACACTTCATCACCAACAAATGTAATGTCCTTAAATCATTGAGTTTTTTAAAAAAGTACCTTATACTTGAGCCGCTCCAATGATAGAAATTTTTGATAAAACAATAAAGGAATTTTTACTTTTCAATTTTTTTTCAAATATTACTAATTACCTCGTAGGTTTAGTGTGAATTTGTGTTTGGACATGCTCACAACTAGTTTAAACTAAGTTCAAAAACTATGGTTTCAATGCAAAATTCTTAGTTTCAATGCAAAACACATGGTGACTATTAAGCATCACTGATTGTGTTTCAAAACTAATTAAAAAGTAGTTTGACCAAATTGTGGTTGTTATCATTCCTTAATTACTTGTTATAATTCTTGCAATTAGCAAATATTACTTTAATTATTGAATCAAATTTACACATCTACAGATTAAACTAAGGAGAATTATAACAAATTTTAAAGAAAAAAAATGATGCAAATGCTATATAAATTGTTCAAACCTATTTTACCAAAGAAATTTATAAAAAAACATACATTATTCTTATTCAATTATTAAAACTTATATATGTATTGGTGGGAGAGGATGCCCGCACAATATTGGTGAAATAATAGTGTCAAATAAATGATGTGAAAAGTTAATTGCATATGTACATAAATCTTCATTACTTCAACAATCACATAATTATGTTATTTCGTTCAAATTATACCATCAACCTTTATAATTAATTATCTTTAAGAAAATCATTTATGTACCTTTTACAAAATTAGCATGATTAATAACCAAAACACAATATATTCCTTCACAAAACACATGGGTGTTATCATGATATTAGGAACCAAAGGTGTTTTAAGTGAATCCTTCAAAAATAATGAATTGCCCAATCATGTAGACATGGTAAAATGGGATTGGTCACTCAAGATTTTTTTAATTCAATTGTTTATCCCTATAAATAAGATTTTTAAAAATTATGATTAAAAAATGTTATTATGTTAATGTGTGGATTAAATTTCCCAAACAAAATCATTTTCAAATATTTTCAAATTCTTTTAGAAATCATTTAAATATGAGATGCCTTAATTGCATTTTCTTAAAAGATTATTTTTTAATTCATGAAGTAGATTTCAAATTCATTCATATGTTGTCATAATAAATTATGAATATTACTATATAAATAAATCCATCAAAATGAACACTAATTTAATTTACTACCTTAAAACATGTAATATTAAGTAATGTTTACAATTGTTTTAATGAAAATTAACATAATCAAATTCACATACAAAAAATTATTATAAAATTATAAAATTCACAAAAACAAACTTTGACATAAAATTACAACACCGCAATGTAATTCAAACATAATGCCCCACCACATTGACCTATAAAGGGTTTTTATCCAAATTATAGTATTTACTTTCTACCATTGAATATAAAGGCAAACAAAGTGTATTGCAAAATAAATTGATATAAGAAGTTTAATTCAACAAACTTCATCCTCAATAGAAAGTCACAACATTTGAAAATTGCTATGAACTAAACAATTTGACAAATAAAATTTTCACACATTTTCAACCCATTTGAGCTAATTTGACCTTTAAAACCTTACACCAATCAATTCATTTTTAAAAAATTAATCATTTAACACAACAATAATTTTCAATACTTGTTTTTAGAATATATATTATCATTATAGGTGGTTAAGGGTCTAAGATGTTACCCAATAGTAAGGTTTGTGGTTTATCAATCATAGGGTTTTACCATACATTTAAATGATTAATAGGTAGGAGCAAACTTATCACTAACTAAAAGTTAGTGCACAAATAACAACATGTAAATGGTTAGTACATAATATGTGGCTTGTAGATAAATAGATGCATGTAAGTTGGTTTTTAGGTTAACTTTCACAATGACAATTGGTAGTTACCATTTATGGAAATCACTTCCTTAATAATTGTTAGGGTATCATATAGGTCCAAACTTGATAGCTAGGAGGTTCTAAAAGGACTTTTGAATCCAATTCTTCAATTAATAGAGGTTATAAAAACTTAATAATAAATAAGTACCAGTAATAAGACTTGAATTCAAGACCTTTTTTTAACTAATTATGGTTTGCCATTACACCACAACATCCAATGTGTATATTAATTGTTTAAATTTTTATTTAAAGTTTGATGCACATGCCAAAAAAAAGATTTCTTTAAAACCATTGGAATTTCAATTAAATTTAAATTTAAAAACCAACAATATTTTTTCACATGAAATGTCATGGCTTTATGGTTAATGTTTTACTTTCTTTTAAGGATTATTGGGTTCAAATATCAATAAGGTTGAAAATCAAATTTATTTGAAAATGAATCAGAATGATTATTCTCCCAAGGCCTTGTAAAACAAAAACCATGAAAATAGCTCTATTAGGAAAAGTAAATGAAATAAAATAATTCACAAAAAAGAATTTTGCAACTACAAATCCAAACTTTAACTGTATTATGATGATCATAGTAATACAACTATAGTAAGGTTAAAAAATCAATGATTAAGTTTATAGTTTTAACATGCAACATTTTATTGTATATCAAAAACTACATTAGTACATGTACAATATTTGTGACTAATCTAGCAACTAAAACTCAACATTAACAAGAAATTTTGAAGAAGCAAACTAAAAACAAAATTGTAAACTACCTACTACATTACTATGATAAAATTTTCATTTTATTTTTGAAATCAAAATTAAAGTAGTGATGTGCTCACATTTTTTCACCCAAAAATCACCTCCATAACTTGTGTTCCAAAAGTAACAACACATCAAGATAACATAGGTGCATTATTATTACTTCAATCATATTTTCTTTTACATTACAATAAGAACCCAAAATTCACACACACACACACACACAAAAGATTTTTCATTCCCTACCTAAGCATCATGACTCATTATACACACAAAAAACACCCTTTATTCAAATCATTCACTTTCATAAATAATCAACCACTACTTCAATAGGTGACAACTACCCAAGGGTCTAGATTCACTATTTTCTCCTAATTGTTTTCTTTATCAATCATCAATGTAATATTTTTTATCTAGATCAAGGTAAGTAGGTGGCAAAATAAACATGTATAACCTATTTTTTTGGCTAAATGTAAACCACTTTACTTGCATATTCTAAAACATTCCAACCTACTAAATTTATTCTTTAAAACCTAACTAAAATGGATTAATGAAGTCAACCATCACCTATAATGGTTTTTTCATCATTTCATTAACACTAGTGATTATAATTACAAAATTGGATTGCAAAAAATAATATAAACTAGTTAAAGATTAAGTACTTGTGCCATTAATAATTAGTGATTGATTTTTTAATGGACATTATATAAACTAAAACATTAATAAACCTTGCTAAAATTTGTAAAAGTATTGGTTATTTTAAAAAATGAAACCACTCAACATTGATAAATACATAAATTAAAAGAAGTGGGTAGTTAGAATCCCCATCAAAACACTCTAATGTAACAAGTTTTAGATGAAAAATAATAAAAATATGTTGGTTTGGGCAGAAAAATGGTTTTGAGCCAACATTTTGGCATAGGATGTCATTATGCCAACAAATGGTTTTTATGAGTAGGCCATTTTATGACTAATGAACAAATTTAATCATGTAATCATATGTGAAAATTTGTGCGACTATAGTCATATATATGACTACATGATTTAATAGCTATTTAAAAAGAAATGGATGAACATGATCATCCACATGTCGATGTTGACTTATTATTAATATTTTGAATAATTGTCGGGTTAGAATTTAATAATCTTTAGGTTTCCAATCGAGGTATTAATATTTTTTGGGGGTATAACCATTGGTCGTACATGAAGATTATTTGTCAAATATTTGGTTGAAAATCATGGGTTCTATCATCAATAATATGTTGGTTATAAAAGTTATTTTGGGATTTTTATTGATGTTTTTTCATTCAATTTCTTATTCCTTAAAACTATTTTATATTTAACCCATATTTAGATTTGGTTAACTAAAATTTAGGTTTAACCTAAGTTGGGCCAAAGGTTAATTTAAGTGTAGTTTAAAACTTTTGCCTAAGTTTTTTTTAGTTTACTTAAATTATATTTGGTTAACCTAAGTTTTATTGGTTAATGTTTAGATTTAGCTTAAGTTTAACCTTTCAATTAACCTTTGAATTTAACTTATTTTTTTACCTATAAATTAACCTTTGGAGGTTTAACCTAAATTTAACAATTTAGCCTAAGTTTAACGTAATTTTAAGCTTTAGATTAAGCTTTACATTTAACTTAGGTTTAGTTTAATTTTTAGGTTTAATTTAATTTTCACTTTTAAGTTTAGCTTACAATTAACCTTTAGAATAATTAAAAATTTTAACCATTAGGTTTAACCTATATTGAATTTTTAGGTTTAACTTAAGTTTATTGTCTATTTGGTTTAACATTCATGCTTAATTTTTATATTTAGCTTATAAGTTAATATCTAGGTATAACATGGGTTAACCTTCAAATGTAACCTAAGGTTTAACCTAGGCTTAAGCTTGGTTAAACCTTTAATAACCTAAGTTTGACATGGGGTTAACTTTTGTTAAAATAAGTTTAACCTAAACTTAGCTTAGGCTGAACCTTGTTAAACCTAGGTCCACCATTGAATTAGCCTAAGTTTAACCTCTAGTTAAACCAAAATTAAGCTAAGTTTAATTATGTTTAATTGGTTTATGCTTAGTTTCCATTTAACCTTGGTTTACGTAGGTTTAACCAAGGTGTAGCCTTGGCTAACTTAGCTTTAACCTATTTTTTTGTTCATTAATTTAGGATTAACCCTAGGTTCAGCCTTGGTTAATTTAGGTTGAACATTGGTTTAACTTAAGTTTACCATTGGTTAACCTAGGTTTATTAGGTTTTGCCAAGGTTAACTTACATTTAACGTTGGTTAAAAGAGGTATAGTTTAAGTTTAAGTTTGTTTGCCTTAGGTTTAATTTAATTTAATGTTGATTAAATGAAATTTTACTTGGGTTTGCTTAGGTCAACCTAGGGTAGCCTTGGCCAACCTAGGTATTTTAGGTTGTTTTAAATTATTTTCATTCAACCCAAGAAAACATAAGTTATCCCAAGTCAACATTGGGAGGCCTAGGTTAGTGAAGCAAGCTTAATGTAATTTAGGTTAGCTTAAAGAGGCTTAAATTAGCTTAAGTTAGCCTAGGTGGCCTTTAGTTACCCTAGGTCATTGTATGGAAACCTAAATTAGCCCAGGTCAACCTAGGTTTACCTTAAGTTAGCTTAAGTCAACCTAGGGAAGCCTAGGTGGGCTTAGGTTGGCTTGGGGAACCTAGGTTAGGCTAGGTTACGCTTTGTTTAATCAAATCGCATAGGCTTAACTAGTTATGTTATAGTTATTTAATGTTTATAATTATGTGGGTAGTAATTTAATACATAAAGAAATTATAGGTCAATGGTTGAAGACTTGAACCTTCAAAGTGGAAGTGAGGGATTCAAATCCTCACACTTGCAACCTAAGGAGGTGCCTTAGGTGGCTACATTGGTTCCTTGCCTACTTACTTTTTTAGATTAGGTTTGTTTTTAACTCTTGCCTCTTAGGGTAAGCTTCCTTGGCCTCCTAAGCTAAGCCACCTAGCCTAGTTTCTCTATGCATAGGCTATCACATGGCAACATGTAATTGAATATTAAAATATTTGTTGTTTAGGAATACGGTGCCATGTGGGCACACATAAGTGGTTTAAAAATTCTAACTATGTGTAGCTTACCATTTAATAGCATGTTTAATTGAATAATGATTTTTTCAATATTCTTGCCTAGGTTGCCACTTGAAAATATGTTATTAAATCTTAGGTCTATGTTTGATATGTGGCGACAAGAAAATAATGAAGGAATTTGTAAGATTCTAAAGTTAAATATGAATTGTCAAATGTATTCCACAATTATGGTCAAAATGATTATAATCATGGAAAGGACAAGTTGCAAATGGGATTTATGACTAAATTAAAGCCAAGGATACAACTATTGGCAGAAGTGGCATGCTTTTATGAATTGTAAAATCATGTAGTCACAAATTGCATATACAACTACAAATGTAGGTAGTATTAAAAGTCATGTTTTGGAATATAAGTGTGTTATGGTTGGTAAAATGCATTGCATAGCCTAACACATGTTCTTAATTCTAGTTAGATTTGGCAATTGGTGCAAATGGTTGTTATTAGTAGTTTTTCATGTTTTATAATCCTAATTTCATGTTTATGGTTGGGAACACAATAAGCAAACCATTTTAGATGTGTGAAATCATTAGAAGGAATTTTAAAATAACGATTAAATTTACAACTAAATTTTAGTTGTAACAAACACTTATGACTACAAATGTCATAATCATCTACAATAACTCTTACTTGGCAACTAGTTGTAAAAAACATGTTGCATGGGAATCACATTAGGAATATTCACAACCCTTGCACAATTATAATCCATTATTTCTCATCCACTACCATGAATCAATAGGAAGATGATGTGAACCCCATGTAGGCTAGATATAGGACTTGACTTTGCAACTACATTAACGTTATGGATAATTGCATGATGCACAATCCTACTTATTTAGCCAAACTTAATTGAATTTAGCCTAGCCTAGCCTAATTACTTATACTTACTTACCTACCTAGGTAAATTAATAAATAGGTAGGTAATAGGTGCCTAACCTACTAGGCTTAACCACAAATATCTTTTCACACCTACCTACCTACCTAAGTAAAATAATAGGTAAGCATGTTTTTAAATGCCTAACATAGCTTACTAAGCTTACCTAGGTTACTTAACTTAGTTTACCTAACTTAACCTAAACTAAATCCTTAAAAATGCAAGAATGCAAGCATAAAAACTTGAACCCTTCACTTCCACGAGGTTAAACCAAATCTTTAATAATGGTTTTTTTTTTCATTTTTTTCATATCAAAGTTTTGGCAAATTTTAGCAAAAAAGAAAAACTAAAATTAGTATTTACACTAGAAAATAAAAAGAATCCATTTTTTTCGTAATCTTTTTTCAAAAAATAGCACTAATCTTCAACCATTATGCACCGCACCTTTATAAGGCGATAAATTTTGTTCTCTTATTATTCCAAATCTTGTGACATAGACTAGTTATGTAAGTATTTAGAAAAGTAGGTAAAACATAGGTAGTTGTAATTAGGTGTATGTAAATAGGTATTTAGGTAAATGGTTTACCCACCTACCTATCATTTATTATCTACCTACATATCTACATACCTAAATGGCCTACCTACCTACCTACTTACCTAGGTAAAATATAAGTAGGTAGATAATTGGTCCCTACCTTACCTTACCTAACCCACTTAACCTACTAAACCTACCTAGCTTAGTTTAGCTTAGCCTACTAAACTTACCTAGCTTAGTCTACATAACCCTAATTAATCCACTTAACTTACCTACTAGGTAATAATAGTTTTTTTTAGCCTACTTACTAGCCAATAAATGAATTCGCATATTTTGAATTGCAACAAAAGAAATGTCATGTGTTACTTAATCATTTATCTATAATTGCAAATATAGTTGTAGAAGAAACTTGGTTGTCAACTATCAATGGATGGTGCAAATAATAGATGACATATGTTTACTTTTCACCAATTTGTAATTGTGTGTATGACTAAAATTATTCATCATAATGTAGTTACATATTCAACTACCAACACTTGCAACTAAATGACATGTAGAATTACAAAAGGTGTAGTCACAAAATGAATTGATTTGAACAATAGTTGCACATTAATTAAAAAACATAAGGTTGGAACTAACAAAATTTCTTTTATTGATTATTATTGAAGGTCCAAATATTGGGTATGGGTGGATTTTTTTTGTAAATAGGTAGGGCTTTTGTAAACCAATTATTTTATTTCATTACACAAAAAAAAAAAATCATAGCTAGGGTTGGTTACCCCACAACAAAGAAAATAATGAATCTTTTTTGCAAAAAATCAAGTTTCATTTCAAAAATTTGAATTATTCATTTTTCATGATCTATAATAATTTACCATGAGATTACCAAATGAGCAGTGAAATTATTCATATTTTATTCTATGATGACTATTATGGTTTTCAATGCCTCACATTCATATTTTCATAAAATTCCATTTCATATTCAAAGGATCAATTAAGTTGAAATTAACATTAAAATAAAATATAAATAGAAAAAAATGTAAGTGAGACAATAAAACAACAATTAATGTAACCATCATCATGGTTAATTATAGGATAGGAGCCCAAAGGAAAAGTGGTTCCATCTCCACCGACCATCCATTTCTCATAGTACACTAGTGGCTTTAAGGTTTAAGGACCTTCATTTTGGCACAATCATTATATTTTATAAACCTTGCGTTCTTTATATGTTTGTTTTTTGTAGCTCATTGTCTATGAAATTTGGTGCAAGGATTGTAAGAAAAACATGTATTTTTTTCAATAATCTTATCTTTGCATGCATAATTCAAGTCTAGGAAACAATATAAAAATCAGTGGGAATTTTGCCTAGTTGTGTTTTTTGAACATGTGATGATGTAATTGATGTCCTCAAGGAGCCATATATGAATGAATTTGAAATGTTTTAAAGTCTTGTTGCATTTGTGTTATTGTGAGATCAATGGCAATGCACCAACAAATTACCCTTGAATGATGCCATTTTTGTTTCAATCTCAAATGAATGTAAAATTTTGTCATGTTTTTCATTTGCTATATAACAACACACTCAAGTTGTTCTATGCATCCAATGTTTTCGAAGGAATAAAACTATTATTGTATTTACAACTTTAATGCCAAAGAAGATGGTCATGGACTTAAATTATTTATGAACAAATTGTCCTTTATGGGCACTTTAATTTGTCCTTAACATTGATAGTGATTGTGCTTTCACCCTAACATCTTATACATTTTTTCCCCCACATATTGATATATTGTTCATTACTATGTCAACACCTACATCCATCATTTTTTATAACTTCAAAACACAACATCAAACTCTTATGTAATGATGTTTTTTCCCCCTTTCAAATACCTTCTATTACTAATATATATTCAAAAAAAGTAATATGAATTTTACCAAACAAAAAATTTCACATTTTTTTCATATGTAATTTTTTTTTGTTAGATACTTTAAAAAATAATTCAAATTAGTAACACATATCTTTCAAATGACTTTAAATGTATTGCACACATTACTAAAAAATTCCAAATCATTTACACAAAATTCTAAAACTATTATACATTGTAATGGATGAAACCATGTCAAAGTTCATTTCACACATGGGTCATGAGTTGGCCTTTTGTGTGAAAAAAACCAAATTTTCTTGAAGTGTTACTAGTTCCTACAACCTACCTACATACCTATCACCAAACCTAGCCTACATATATTATCAATCTACAACCTACTTGCCTCTATGCTTAAAGGCCTAAACAACTACATGCCTAGGGGGCTTAGACACCTACATTTGGCACATGTGTTGCACATATAACTAGCTTTTTCAATCATTAAAAACTCACATATAATACATAGCAAGCCACCTTGCTCATGGAATGACTAAAATTTGTCACTCCATAATAGGCATGACTTGGTCCAAGTGCTATTGACATTGCATAATTTGATTAAAAATTTAGTTGAACTAGTCAAATAAGACATGTTTACCTTTGTGGAGGGAGGGAAAATAAACCAAAAAAATCCCCTCTAGTCATTTCAAACAAGTAAATTGAATCATGTGAATGATTTTAGCTAGTTAGAATGCAAGGGGTGAAAGAAGACATGGTTTTGTAGTAGTGTCCATGATTTATTCATGTACAAAACTTGGTTGATCATTAGTAACTTGCCTAAAGTAAACTATAATGTCATCGTTGTAAAATGGGAATCAAATTGTTGTTTACAAAAGCTAACACGATTACTTCACATGTCGTGTGAATAATGTTGTCAAATTTACCTATTGAAAT
>Ga0116228_10005374_pt1 | contig 11424 bp, 9 predicted proteins | sample S1TSphfallax_2_FD_89694 | JGI IMG/M metagenome (GOLD analysis project Ga0116228, IMG submission 89694) | Host-associated microbial communities from peat moss isolated from Minnesota, USA - S1T2_Fc - Sphagnum fallax MG | ecosystem: Host-associated > Plants > Peat moss > Unclassified | place: USA...
AAAAATGGGGGATAGGAGATGAACCCCCTGCACCACCCCCCCCCCCCCCCCCACAAAGGACTAAAATTGGCACAATTTTTTTTTTTTAAAAGAAAGGGAATTTTTAGTCAAAAAGAAGTGACTATGTGTGAGCTTTTGGCAATTTTTTTGGCCCCAAAAAAAAACAGACTGGTCACATGGTGTCACTCAATACTATCCACCTAGTGCTTCCCAAAAAACACTACAAAAGACAAGCCCACACAATGTCTCTATGTGCTTTCTTTATGGCAAGTTCAAACTAGTGTTATCATGTTCTTTGATTTTGTTTATTTTCTAACCATCTCCAAATCAACATCACCAAAATATATGTTAGCCCATACAAAGAATTAACATTTATTACACACATCATTTGAAAGTAGAAGATTTATAGAGAGACATTAGAGTTTTCCTTAAAAAGTCATCCTATTTTCACCCTCTCTTTGGGCCTCTTTTCACCCCCCCCTATCCCCTCTTTGAGTATCCCCTCTTTGAGTGAGTTCTGCAAAGTAAGGAAGTTTTATTAAATCTGGGTATGAAATGCTGAAACTCATCATTTAATGCACAAAGTCCAGGTAATAATTATAGTAGTTGTACAAGTAGGAGCAGTGAAAATCTATGTAGCAGCAGCAGCAGTGGAGGCGCTCAGGAAAAAGGGAAAGACGGGGTCAAAACTGGATGAAGAAACTCAGTTTGGCACAAAAAGTGGTGCATTTCTGAGTTCGAGCCCCCCGCCCCCTTGAAGGCTAATGTAAATTTTTGCAGGTTTTTTTAAAAAATCTCATATGGTTTTGAGCCAAACTCAGGGTACTGGTGCCTTGTTTTCCTGACTTTAAGGGAAAACTCTAATATAAATAACTAGTGGGTACCCGTGACCTTCGAACACTGTGAAGTCCCCTGGTTTCTTTAAACCTGGTTCATGTCTTAGTTTTTTTTAGAAACTTTTATCCTGCAAGACTACAGGAGTTTTTCCTCCTCTTCCATCATCTTCTTCTTCCAGGATGAGGAACTTGGATGATGAGACGGATGACGAGACGGATGGATAGAAAGGACGACCACCACCGGACAGACTAAGGATATTATATAAGAAGATAAAGAGACAAGAAACTTGAAACTTCCGACAATTAGTCATCCAAGGCTTTAAATTAATTTATCTCACATCTTTTTTCTTTTTTTCTTTCTTTCTTTCTTGCTCTAGAACACATTATGACCAATCCAAATCAACAACATCAATGCATCAAGCATGTTCAACTCGGATCATGAAGCATTTAAAAAATTTGCATTTAGTGTTTGAAAAGCGTTGTGCACACAATGCTATGCTTGTCGGTATAACAAAGAAGTTTTTTGCCATAAGTTGTTTGGCAAACTTATTCAAGTTTTGATCAATTGGTCGGTCATTCGAGTGTGTGCTATTACATTGAACTCACTCCTCGAGAATGGACTATTGTGCACACTTACGTCTCATTGTCTCCACAAATTTAAGCATTTTATGCTCTCCATAAATCACAATACTCTCACTTTGGACAAAGTCTATACGGCAATTTTTGTAACCATCAATCGCATGCACTAATCCTTGTCTCAATCTCATCTATTGGATAATGCATAGGGTTGAAGAACTTGGTTGCATTAAAATATATGTAAATCTATGAATTGATCATTCAAGGCATCTAAAATTTTCTCTAGACACACTCTCCTCCCAAGATTTGATAATCTTGTAAAGGGCTATCTTTTTGTGGAAGTTGTCAAACAATATTATTTTTTTATGAAGAATACTACCGGCCAAGTGAAAAAAATAAAATAAAATAAGTGGACTCAAGGAAATGAATGGACTCAAGGCACATGCAAAGAAGTTTTTTCATGTAAGTTGTCAACCACATTTTGGATAGTGGTCCCAATGTTCTTTGTTAATGAAAGGTATGAACATGTCAAGTGAATTTTTTTTTGACGAGCATATGTTGATTTTACAACATTGTCACATAGTATGCTAATATTTTGTAACCGGTTTTAAAGAAAATTTACAAGTTTGAGTCAATTGTTTTGATTTTTCTTGATGGGAGCAAGCAAGTCTTTTTTGATAATGCATTTGACATGTGAAGGCCATTGATGGGCTCAAAAAATTAACCTCTTGATGCCAAAGGTTTAGCAATAATGTAAACCCTAACTAGCTTCCCAAAAGCACACCATGAAGTCACAATTACTCATATACATATGGATTAGGAGGTTGGATGTGGGAATGGGTTTAGGGTTTAGGGAATGGGTTGATAAAGAAATTGAAAAAAACCCTTTGGGTCCTACTCTTTGAAATTTTTTAGAATCACTAAACATGTGATTTTGTTTTTTTATTAAAGTTCTCAAAATGAAAAGAACCTTTAGTAATGCCTTGGGTGAAACAATATTAGTATGTGTTTTTTTCCATACCAATACACATATGAATCAATATGTAATATATAGTATTGATTCAACTTGGGTTGCTCCCTAGTTAGTGTATATATATATATACATACATACATACATATATATATGAGTATAACACTAGTTCAAACCAACCAGACAACCACTAAATAGTAGCAACGAGTTAAATGCGACATTGAGTTCGACAACATCAATTGAAATAGGAAATGTTCCATTGAAGTTTATGCAAACCAAGTCGTGAACATTACTCCAAAATGTGGGACCAAAATGTGTGGGCGGGCTGGGTCAGGTTGAGCACTTCAAGAAGCGCACTCCCTCCCCTAGTACAGCAAACACTTTTCATTTGTGCGGTTCAAAGAAAAGAGAAATAAAAATAATAAAAATAATAAAAAATCCGGGACTATGTACATGGATTCTGTCCATTTATTTTTTTCCCCACGTAAAAAAAATTTATTAAAAAAAAAATGTGGGACCAAATTGCACACAACTCTACACCAATTCCATTGTCACTCCATAATGGACCAAGCCCAAAAAAGTTTTATTTAAAAAATATTTTAAACCATTTAAAATTATTTTAAAATAAAAATAATTTATACTTATGGTTTTTTTTGTTTTGTTTTTTTTTTGTTTTTTTGACTTTTTTGACTTTTTGTTTTCAAACTTATCTACCTATATAACACTAGAGCTAGAACACATTGTTGCTTCATACTTGGGTGCTAGCAGCCCAACTCCAGTTGAATCAGTTGAGCTACTTTGCTTTGATCCTTTAGTTGGGTGTGTGTGTGTGTATGTGTGTGTGTTTTTTTTCCCTTGCAAACATTTGTGCATTTTTCTAGAGCTTCTTCTTCACAAATCTCCTTTCTTTGTTTTGTTTTGTTTTGTTTTGTTGTTTCTTTTGGGAAAATTTTATCAAGTGAATTTTGGTCCAAGAACTTTTGCCACCATGCCGGATGGAACAAAAGGGACTTATACCTTCATTGATGTGCTATTGGCCATCATCTTGCCTCCTCTTGGAGTGTTTTTCAAATATGGGTTCGAGGTATGTACGTATGTATGTCTTGTTGTTGTTGTTGTTGTTTTTCTTCTTCTTCATCATCATCAGCTTTTGGAACTTCAATCTTTCATTGAATCTCTTGTTTCGTTTGGTTTCTTTCTTTCTTTCAATATTTGGAGTATGGTGGACATGATCGTGAGTTGTCAAAGAATTTGCTTGTTGATTGATCTTCATGGTGGATTAATACTGAGCTGTGGGTTGTTAAGAAATCTACAAGTGATTTGTCAAAGAAGGGGGGGGAATTGTTGTTCGAGAATTTTGTAGATTTGTAGAGAGACTAATGGAGTTCAAGAATTCCTACATGTTCAAAGGATTTATGTTATTTCTTTTGCAGATCATGGTTTGAATTCTAGCTGAGGATTTGAGTACAAGTTCTCTCACAAAGCTGCTGAATGTTGTTTTTGTGTGTTTTTGCAGATGGAATTCTGGTTGTGTCTGCTATTGACAATCTTGGGATATATTCCGGGGATTGTCTATGCCATCTATGTAATCGTCAGATAGACAGATCTCCCCCCCACAAAGAAAAAAACACACAAAAACAACAACAACAACAACACATGAAAGCTCTTCATGAAAATCATGGTTCCAACTGCGAAAAGAATTCCAATTGGAGATGAAGGTGCTGCAGTAGCAGCAGCAGGGTTTGCAATAACAAATTTGTAAGAAATTCTCGATACTTAGAGATGGAGATTTGCTGACTGACTGCCTGACTGACCCCAGACTTGAATAAGGAGAAAATCAATGAAAACACCATGAAAACTCAGAGACAAAGCAGAGGAGCTCTTTAGAGTGAACAGATCATACATACATACATACAAGACATTGGGTTTGCTACACTTGAACCTTTTCAAGGATTTCAGCTTTCTTTGATGCCAATTTGTGGAGCTTTTCTGCTATTTGTTTTCTTGTTTGTTTTGTTTGTTTGTTTGTCTCTCTGCTTTTTTTTGTTTTTTTTTTTGGGTCCCTTCTGCTTCAATTCAAGATGATGAAGTCTTCATATCTGGTGCTTGAAATTTCACTTCAGGAAAATTTGCCGAATCTCTCTTGGTACTACTAGAACTTGTCAGATTTTGTTTCAGAAGTGTTGACCCAAAGTGTTGAACTTGGCACCCAAGTGATTTCTCCTTCCAAAACAAGGCTTTTGTAATCTTGTTGGAATTTCCAATGGCAAAGATTGCTCAGAATTCAATAGAGGTATTCGGTAAAGTAAGGAAAAACACAGCACCAGAACCCTGAGTTTGGTCATTACACAGACAAGGTGACATTCTAAAAAAAAAAAAACCTGCACAAAAAGTACATTAGCATTCAAGGGGGGCTTGAAGCTCAGAAAAGCGATCAATTTTGGTGGTAAACTAAGTTTCATCCTGTCTTTCCTTTTTTCCTGAGCGCCTTCACTGCTGCTGCTGCTAGTGTACATATATTTTCATTTTCACTGCTCCTACCTGTACTCTCAAACCTTGTGCATTAAATGATGAGTTTCAGCAGCTGCTAGCGTACATATATTTTCATTTTCACTGCTCCTACCTGTACTCTCAAACCTTGTGCATTAAATGATGACTTTCAGCATTTCATACAGAGATTTAATATAATGCCCTTTACATTCCAGATACCACTAAAAAGAGGGGGATATGTGGGGTGAACAGAGGCCCAAAGAGAGGGTGACTTTAGAGATAACTCTAATACCATTGAAATTTTCAATCACAAAATTGTTCAATATTCAATAAGCTCGAGTACCATAAGGCTTTTCCAACATTACCTAAGAGCACACAAACCCCCAAATTCCCCTAACATTTTTTCAGTTTTGATTCTATTAAATTTTCAATGACAAAATTGTTCATAATTCTATCACTTGTGTACCAACATTACTAAACCACCCTCTCTACACTAGTACTCGTTGAGAGCTTTTCAATGATAAGAAAAAGAGACCGATGAAGGGCACCTTGGTACCAAGGGTGTGATGAGGTGCACCCTAGTTGAGCAATGTGAGGGGCAACCTGGTTTGAGAGATCTCAACCTGACAAACAAACTGCCTTCCTCAATAGATAGATAGATAACATAATTTGTGAGATTTTATTTTATTTTATAATAATAATAAATAAAATTGCACTTGGCCTCTCCACAAAACACAAAAAAAATTGTGATGTTTTGGAGGAAAGTGTTTACATTCTGTAATAGGAAGATTATGCACTATGGAAATGGTCAATTCCCTGCCCATTGTATTGGGTACTTAAGATGCTGGGTGAGCTTGTTAGGGTTTAGGGTTTAGGGTTTAGGCCCATGTACTAAACAGCCAAACATAAATGGGTAGGGTGAGGCCATTCCATGACATAATAGTCTGGGGTTGAGACAGATTCAACGGATTCCATTATGGAAAATTTTCCATTTTTATAAGACACATTTTGGTCATGATTATGAGTGCATGATAGTCACTGGGAAAATATTATGTCATGTAATGTAGCCAAGAAAATGGGTGTTTAAACACTTTTTTTTTAAGCCATTTTGAAAAAACCCTAAACCCTTGAAACCCTAAACCTGGGCCTACTGGCTAGATTTAGTGAGCCCGATTTTTTTTAAAAATAAAATAAATAAATAAATAAATAAAACCACCTTGGTGAGTTATTAAGCATACCACATTCTTCCAAATATACTTACATTTGTGCATAGAGAGGCCACTCTCCCCCCACAGCATATTTCTAACTACCTTGGCTGCTTTGACAAATTTTTGTTGAATAATTAATTAATTAAGTTTGGATTTTCATTCTGATAAATATAGAATAATCTTGAAAATTGAATAATTCCCTTCACCGAGTACCTAATCTGTTTTTTCATTTGGAAAAAAAATTCCCAAAAAATTCAACATTTTGAATAAAATATAATTAGTGTAAAAGCTGCTAAGGTTACTAGGGTGGTATTCTCTCCAAAAATAAAATTTGGCTTTCAAGATTAAGCTAGTAGAGAAAATACACTATAGTGCAAGGAGTATACATCTTCAAACACAACATGTAGCTAAGTGAATCTCAATCTATTATAAGGAAAACAAATTTCTTCAAATATTTAATAGAAAATTTAGCCATTGAACATTCTCCATATTTGTAATTTATAGCTACAAAATTGTGACAATTGAGAATATACTTATGACTCAACACATTACTCGTTGTGAATGTTTGTCAAGAAATGTTAGCATGTATATGCTCCCATAGCTACCAATTTAGGAGTGCATCTAGGTCATCAACCACACCACACTAGGATCTAAGCATAGATTCATGGTTTGTTGCAATTTCTTCTTCTTTTTTCATTCATTCTATTTGTGGACAATCATCCATATTGCATACAATTTTTTAAAATATTATCCAACCTTCTACATTGTACCAAATGATTTAGAAAGATAAAATGGGAAATTACAAAGGAGTAAAAAGTTTAGATCTTTAAAAAACTAAATCAAGTATGTTTTAAAAGTAATAGTTTGAAACAAATGTGGGTGGGTGTAAAATGAAATTGTTAGTAATATTCATAACAACAATTTGTTATAACTTGGGGTTTCACGATCCAATAATTAACTCCACCATTATATATATATGCATTTTCATATCATCACATGTAAAAATTGAATTCCCCCCCAACACATATTTGAATTCAATTTAGGTTGCATTGCATTGAATAAAACACAAAAATGTTTTACAAGATGATTAAATAACACAAAAACATAAATTGTGAACTGTAACATTAATACGACACAAAACACAATTTGCACAAAAGGAATCGTGACAAATTTGATTGTATAATTTTTCAACTTGTCAAATGTATAAAGTACACCCCAAAAAAAAAATTCCATGAAAATTTTGATCAAGTAATTAAGTTTTTTTTCAAAATAATATGAACAAACACAAAGGCAAAAATTGTCATGACATTATAAAAAAAATTAAAAGTCACCATTGACATAATCAAATTAAATGATTCATGACATCATGTTAGGTAAACGCAAATTATCATGACATGATTTCTAAAATAAAAAATTGTCGCATATTTTTTTGTGGGCATTGATTGACAACAAGAGCTTAGAATTGCAAGTTGGACACCCACCTTACAAATATCCTTTTCACAAAACAAGTAAATTGTAGTTTAGAATCTATATTAATGGAAGTGGAAATTATTTCATGGAAAGTCTATATGAATATGGAATTTTGTTTTGGTATTGTAGGATTAAAAAAAAATGAAAATATATCAATATTTTTACCTTACTTAAATTTTATTGTCATTGGTAATGTGGAGCATCACCAAGCCTAAGTTTAATAGCCTACCTCTTTCAAGCCTATAATGACAAACATGTACATGAGAAAAAAAGCAATGAATTATCTAAAACCATATGGGAACGTAAGGAAAAGAAAAAAAGGTGAAGATGGGAGGGGAGAGATTTTGCCCAGTTTCAAACCTTGCCCTTTTGGCAAAGGCATTACACTCGTTTAAATAAGGTATAAAGAAAATATAGGCCCCAATAATTCAGATATTAAAAAAATTAGATGCACATCTATTTCATCAATACCCAAGAAATTAAATTAAACTATAGTGTGAATTCGTTTTGAAATCATAAATTTGCAATTGATTTAGTTATTATTTATCTATTTTTAAATGGATCAATTTGAAAAATTCGCATTGATTAATTTTTGAAAACAATAGTGGTTCATAAAATGAAAACATTGGAAATACAAGACATGGTCAACAAAATCATGTTGTCAAATCATATTTCAAATCAATGTTCATGATATTAAAGGTTTGGGGAACAAAATAATGGGAAGTGTTCATAGAGCCCAATGGGTGCCTCCTTTAGACTTGGCCATAAAATTGGTAGGACACACTTTTGCTTTGAACTACAAATTTGAAAATCTCCATTTCACAAACCAATATTTTACTCTTCTAATTGTCATTTGAAGAGAAGTTTGCATGTAAAGATGAGTAAAAATATCCTGATGTTGGTTGTGAATTTAATCAAATATTGTAAGCCACCATGGAACACCTATATTCATTTCAACTTCTTTCAAAAAGAAATTAAGGTTTTATGATTTCATGATGGGCATGAAACAATTGTAGTCCCACATCTTAGATAAAACACTTATTAATTTCCTTGTGAAGCTTCATGGCACATACCTATGTAGAAGTATTGGCACTTAATGACTTTACATGTATGCATTTGCATTGATTCCACCATATATCATCTTATGGTCTTGAGTTATTGCTAGTGGAATCATGATTTTGACAAGTTGCAGCAAGCACAACAAGGTAGTAGGAGACAACATAATCAAGCATGCAATCGAGTCACATATGTTTGCAAATCAAGGTTTCATTTCATGTGGGAAGCTACAATGAAAGGCAAGTCGTTTGTGTTGATAATGTATAATGTATTTGGCTTCGAGTTCCCATAACCTTAAACCTATACTTGTTTTTCATAACATAATCTCCCCTTTTACTATGCTTCCATGTCATATAACAAGGCAATATGAGATTAAAAAAAATTCATAACAACTCCAAATGAGATAAATAATATTGGGTAGCCAACTAATGCATTCAAGTTTTATTTTTAAAAGCAATTCATGGTATTCAAGATATTTTGGTCGATGCCCACATAAGCGTTGTCAATTCTTTTATACTTTAGGTTTAAGGTATTCCTAGAAAATTTGTAGGCAATGTTTCAACTAAACAACAAATTGAATGGAAAACATATTTTCATTTAGGCATGTTGGTGGGATGATGAAACAATATTTAAATATGTCATCAAAATGTATAAAATATGCATAAAATCTTGGAACATCCATATCAATTTTTCATTTAATTGATTATGTGCATGTTCAAAAACTAATCTCACATAAACTCCTTTTAAAAATAAATTTCAATATCAATTATTGATGCCATGTTAATTAGAATATTGCAACCAAGTTTACATTAGGCCAATTTTTTTGTTGATAAAAATCAATCTTTCAAAAAATATTGATTGAAAGTATGCATCCACATATATTAATGAAACTCCATCAAGCAAAATATCCTTTTTCTCTTTGTTTGGGATGTCACAATGCCCAAGATGTATGAAAAATGAAGCCAACATTAATATAAATCAATTCACGTTCGTTCTACCAATCTAATTGATATTGAATCACCAAGACACCAATACATTTTGTGTTTGCAAACTCTTTAGCAAGTTCAATACTACACCTAGTCATTAAAAAAAAATCTAGATTGCAATCTTCATCATTTACACATTGAAATTATCCATAATTTCAACACTTGACAATGTAAACATAAATTACAACAAATTTCATAAACATAGGTAAATTTTTTAAAAATCATAATCTTTCACTATAAATGCAATAACATGTTCTTGAAAAATGAATAAAGAAATGAACTAAAAGCATTTAAGACAAGGATAACATCAATGAAAACATATGATGAATTCTCCTTGCATCATACATATATACAAATGAAATCTACAATTTAATAGAATTTTTTTCCAATTCATAATAGGATTTCCCAATTCAACATTGAATCTTCCTAATTCATCATTTATCACATTTACAATGTTTTGATGAAATTTTGAGTTCATAAATTGAGTGAGAATGGATAGCACAATTTAGTAACCAATTGGAGCCAATTTGTGATTGATTTACATAACAAGCTTAAGTTATAAAACTAAAGATAATCTTCACCATGATTTAAATACTATGTCATCTTAGAGGTGGGGGAACACAATTTGGAACCTTGGGTATTAATTGATGCATGAAATAATTGTTTCAGCGAATTTTAATCCCTCATGGAAGAGGAATACTCTTTTAGCAAATGTCTTAATGTTTTCAAAATAACAAAACACAAAAAATTGCAATGCCTTCTTGAAAATTATATTTTAACAAACGTGTCAAAGCTTCAAAAATTTATGGATATCAATGTAAACACCATTATTTGTGAACAAGGAAATTTGTTCACAAGATTGACAAAAAAAATAGAATTGATCTCATCTTATCATCATGAAGGTCTTTAGAATTTATGATCTCATTTCATGCATGTCTTAGTCCATTAATATCCACCCTTTCTTGATTCTTTTCATTAAACATCATAATTTCAATTTATGACTTTAAATAGACATGATTAAATATAAATTATTACAAAGACCATGAATTTTTTTATTGTTAGTTCTTGTAATATTTTGAAAAAACCATGACCCTTGGATTGTTTCCCTTAATTAAAAAAATTCACAATTCATACTATACCTATAAAAGATGTTTCACATTAAATAATCCCAAAAGTTTTGGTAAAAAAAAACATTTGAGTGATATTTGTTGAAATCTTTGAGGATTGAACTTCCATTAACAAGTCTAGGGGAGTTTAATGACTATTTCAACCACTAAATTATTGCTCTACATATAACAAAGTAGGGTACACTCTATAAACTTATTATTGACAATAAAAAAATATGGAATATTCAATTTGGAAACTTTTTTTGGGGGATGTTTAGGGAAAAAATTGCCTATTGACAATGGCATGTATACTCATATAGTTTATGTATATTTTCTTAGTGTGTTTAAATTTGAACCTTCATTTTTGACATAAACAATTATTTGTTGATCAATCTATACTATTGCAATAGTTCAGGAAGATTCATGGCCAATGCTTCACTCGAAAATCAAAGTTTGAGTTACTTTAAAAAGTTCAATGGTGCCATGTTTAGGTTGTTGACAAAGATTCAAATTTTTTATAATAAGACCAAAAAAACCATGAACAATTTTTGACATCCACAAATGAAAGCTTGATACAATATATAAACAACAAATAATTTGTCATCATTTATTTATTTAATTTGTTCATCTCAAGAGGATGGCAAGAAAAACTATGTAATTATAATGCACATCACACCATATTAATTGAGCATTAATCACAAATATTTATGGAAGGTATTTGCCTTG
>Ga0116228_10005376_pt1 | contig 11422 bp, 8 predicted proteins | sample S1TSphfallax_2_FD_89694 | JGI IMG/M metagenome (GOLD analysis project Ga0116228, IMG submission 89694) | Host-associated microbial communities from peat moss isolated from Minnesota, USA - S1T2_Fc - Sphagnum fallax MG | ecosystem: Host-associated > Plants > Peat moss > Unclassified | place: USA...
ATTTAGGAAAATTTTTAATTCACACCTTTTTTGGTTAAATTCACACCCTTTCTTTGCGCGTCCGATTATATGCAGATTAAATTTGAGTGTGTCTGCCCCACCCCCATCATAATTTTATTAATAACTTTTCATCTAGACTATGATGAATTTAACCAAAAAAGGTGTGAATTTAAAATTTTCCTTTATTTATTAAATTATCTGCAAGCCCGAATCAATAATGGCCGGGTGGGGTGCACACATCCAGATCCGAATGATATCATGGTTAAACTCAAGGTCATCCAATTTGCGATTACCCGGAACCAGAGCAAAGAACATAGCCACGGGGAACGAGCACACCATCCATTGGATGCTGGTTTAATACTCAGTTGTGGATGAAGCTCAACTGGGTTAACATTCGTTAGTAGCTAGTTAGTGAAAAGAAGCAACTTAGCTGACCATCATGGTTAGCTAGGGAACTGGAACCCAACAGAAAACTGTTTCCTGAACACTTATCATCCATCCTTCATGGTGCGCTAATGGGTGCTGGTTCACTGTGGTTGACATGAACAGTCCCCACCAACCAACCAACCATGGTGTTTTTTTTTTTTTTTTTTTTCAGTTTTGTGATGTAGCCACAGTGGCAATCATCCATGAGCAGAATGAGCCAAATTTTAGGCTAGTGGTTAGAGAGGGCAGTAGAAAATTTTAAGAATCCTGCTATGTTTTGGCTATACCTCTAAGAACTTCTTGTCTAAATATGGCAACTTCAGTGCATTCTTTCCAAAACAATACTTTGTACCCTAGCGCACCCTGGATTTTAGTTTTTTGGTCACTGCAATGAAATTTAGCCAAAAACAAAAGGCAGTAAAACCCTGCAATTTTTATTTTTTTTAAAATCCACCACAGATTCCAAAAATGTTCAAAGGAACAAGAAAAAAGAAAAGGGAGAATTAGAGGACGTCAAGTTAGCACAAACTAGATGTCAAAATCTTTCCATCTGAACAATAGACTACTTGTAATAGGTCAGCCATAGTGATGGGGGTGTTTCCCCAAGGGGTGGAAGTTGGGAAGTAGCTAGGCCTTTTGCTATCACCCGACTTAAGATGGAGGATGCTTGCATCCTTTGCAATGTAATTAAATTTTTTTGATGAAAAAAAAGTAACCAAGATAAAAAAAGGAGGATCCTCTGACCTTTTGAAGCTCCAAATGACATTGGCATAATCACTTAAAAACACATTGGCCTATTTGTGCAAACATCCAAATATTTCAATTATTAAAGGGAGGAATTTTTCAATGGGGCATTGGTCGCAATAACTCTTTTCTTTGGCTTGAGTTACATCAAAAACATAAAATCCTTGAGTTGCACAAGATCAAAAAAATAAATCCATTCATATTGATTCGGCAATGATAACTTTAACTAGAGTGTGAATTTCATCTTTGGTGAACACAATGTCGATTCATCAACAAGAGGAGTTGAACATGGCTGAAAAAAGTGCATGTAGTTATTTTCATCTCACATGGAAGCCAACATCTCATGCAATGGTGGCAAATGTGTTGCAAACTTCATCATGGGTTCCTATGCACTCATTGCCATGGGCACAATGTAAGAGGTGGACACCCATAAGGTTGATGCGATATGTGCACACACATCAAAAAATACCTACAATTAAAGGATGTGGTAGTCCAAAACACATTCAAAAAACTAAGGAAAATAATTGAAAGGCTAAAAAAATTGTTAAGTTGTAAACCAAATGCTCGCCCCAAGGTTGGAACATGATAAAATTCAATCACGATGGGCTTTAAATATCCTATTGGAGAACATCTTAAAGAAGGTATGATGGTGTAAACATTTTAAAATGGAATTTTGAAATTGAACCATTTGTTGTCCAATGAATTGTTCAAAAGGAAGAAGATAGTAAAAGATCGCATGTTGTTTTGAGGTGTTGTTGGAAATGAAAATTGTTATTATCGACTCACGTTAAGACTTTAAGAATGAAAGGACATTGATCAACCATAAACTTAATAGTTATGATTGAAATTATAAGGGCCCAGTTCCCTAAATAGGATGTTAAAGTGATGGCGATTATCAATTTAAACCCAATGCCATCAAAAGCTATTGGGAAAAATGTTTATTTACAAACTAAAGGTCCTTATAGGCCATCAAAGGATTTTAAACCTAAAAGGCACCCAAACATTTCAAGAAAGGGAGAGTCAAAGGAAACAAAGGACTTTATATTGAAGGTGGAAGAAGGAGGCATGCATCCTAATATATATGATGGTTATTACACAAAGCAATGTTTTAAAGTTCCAAAGGCAACATTAACCATTCAATGAAAAAGGTTGACATGTTGAACATCCTCTAGTAGGGCATTTTTTATGAAAGGATGATTTGAATGACGAGGTGCCTAATGGAAACCCCAAAACTTTAATTCCTTTTAATGGGGTAAAAAGTTGGAATGGGATGTTGAAGTCAAGTAGCAAGCCAAAAAGGGACCATGTTACACATTTTAAAAATTGGATAGAAAGACTTATCGCACAAAGTTCAATTTGGAAATGCTCATATGCAAATGATATAATTGAGGAAAGGGACTATGATGTGAACAACATATGCACTAGATGCACATAGATAAGTGGGGAAACAATTAATTATAAAATCTAAAGCCCTAAAGTGAGTTAAAATGAATAGTGCCATTCCTAGGGGAACATTTAAATGAATTCCCATGGTAGATGGGATGATCGACATTACTTTCACAATTATGGTGACTATAAAATAAGGGATAGTCAAGTGCATAGAATGTATGAACAAAGGAAATACATTGTATGGTGTCCCACTTGTTACATGAAATTCTTGAAATATGATCCCTTCTGACACCAAATTGAAAGCATTTGCCACTTCTAGCTTAGAAAACAACCCAATCGAGGTGAAGGTCCAAGGTGCACCTAATGTCATGGATTATTATTTCACATCCACCCTTGGTTGCAACTCCAAATTGATGTGGGGAAAAATGTGTTATGAAGATATTACGAAATTGAAAGCATAAAGTGCGACTTGTGAATTAATACAATGCTTCCCCCACAACAATGGGACAAAGTCCACCTAAAAGCTTGGTCATGGTTAAGAGGTGGGCCACTCCAAGGACATGTGCAATTTGACATGGAATCTGACCTTGTGCAATATGAAAACAAAATTAAAACAACTATGGGAATCCACTTGCAAAATTTTATGGGTGAAAAACCATCCTAGAATAACCACTTGCCGATAAATGCAACATGCACGTGGGGGAATCCTCATAAATAAAAAAGGCTAGGCTTATTGGATAGGGAGCAGTAGGATTTGTCAAAGAATAGATATACCACTAATAATGAATTGGAGCAACAATTGAAAGTAGATGTACGGAATCTTCTCCATTTTGGGGATTGGCAATTCATAACCATAACAAATGAAGTCTCAAATACTACTTTGGCTCATTATTGCCGAGATAGCTCTGTTTTATCTACCAAATAGAAGGTTTCCACCTTCTGTTGAAGTGATTGATGTCAACTTGAAGGAGTCAAATGAAAACTCAAAATTTTGGTCAAGTTTATAATTTTTTAGGAAAAATGGGAAGTCCGAAGAATCCATCTAATTCAAGATGTAAAACAATGAGATTTAAAGTGGTGTAAGAAGACATGGGTGCAAAAGATTATGGCACACCAAAGTGTGAATTGTTTGAGAATATTCCCCTAGACATCCAAAACATTGCAACCAACACTATATATAATTATTACGTTTCCAATTTTTTTCCCTTGACATTAATCCAAGCCAAAAATGGTGACAACAACTTTGGAAATAAAAGTTTCATGCAACTAGTGGGATCTTGTTCCCAATGTTTACCCAACATGATCTCATCATGTTCTTTTGAAGTTCCCCAAGTTCCCAAGTTGTTTCAGAAAGTGTTAACAATAACACTTCAATTTTATCCCATTTGGTTTGCCCAAAGTTCAACTCCCATGTATATAAACTAAAAAGGTGAAATATAGTGGTGAACATTTGTTTCTATTTTACAATTAGGGTCTAAAGAGGTGCTTTTATTAGGGGCATGTCCAATGTTCCAAAAGAATTGTTAATGGGCAATCAATATGGTTCCTTTTTAAAAACAGGAAAGTTTGTGAACACATCCATGATCTAATTAATATGAATCACATTATGTATAATAATTTGGATGAAGTTATAACCTTTAAACAATGTCAAATTCACTCTAGCCTTTGGACCTTCAAATTTCACTTGCATACAAGGATTTTTAAAAGTCCAATAAAAAATGATTGCTTTGGATTAACCATGTGGTGGCATTTTGAAAGTTTTTCATTTTATTCTATCCATTTTTTCATGTATCAAGTTTATGGGTGTAAACCTAATTAACACTCTATGGATATGATAAACAATGGTTGAAGCCCACTTGAGGGATGTGGGTGGACCAATGTTCTAACCTCATGGAATTCAAAAAATAAAACCTTGGGGTGGACATGCTTTAACATTAACAAATAAGTAATGTTGCTTGAATGCAAATGACAACAAAAGTTATAATTAATATAAGTAATCAAATAAAACATCATTCACATTTAATGCTAAATAATGTTAACTAAGTGTTTAAAACCAAAATTGTTGGTGACTATTCACACATAAAATGTTATGTAACACAAATGATGGAGTGGCATTTTACTTGGCATGCAATGTTATGCCAAAGTTTTTTTAAATGTTGATTAACTTCAAATTTTCTAAAAACTCAGCACTCATCAATGCAAAACAAGATGAACATCATATCATAACATTAAACAAGGTCAACTCATGGGACCGATTTGAAACAACTATAACAAAATGCAAACTTTTTTTACAATTGTAATGAAATTTGCTAGTCTTTTTCAACATATGAAAAAAAGCTTACTTGCAAGGATAAATGGGGAATAATTTTTACAAAGTTCAAGAAGATATTTGATCACATGTTAAGAATAGGACGTAATGAAAATTATTGGGCAATGAGCCTTAAGGACAATATTATACACCATTTGCCCAAACTTTTCAACAACGTCCATTATGACATGATTCTAAAGTTTATGGAAAGAAGCTTCCATTCAATCCTTTGCATGTTTGTGATCGCATGGTAGATGCAAATAGGGTTCACAATCCAACTCCCAAATTCACCATTGGTAAACCAATTGATTACAATGACAATGGTGTAATGGTGTAATGAAAATAAAAGATTCTTTGGGTATGAGGATATTGCAAGGAACAAAGATAATTGGGCATTTATGAAAGAGGATTCACTTCAAACCACAATAGTTCTTATACATTCACATTCTTTCACAAAGGCCTTGAATGAAACAATTGGAAACCTTGGCAACATCCTAATGCAAAGTCTAATGAAAACACCAATAAAGACAACAATGAAAATTCCAATGCACCAATGTGGATGATGTTTTAGACACCAAAATCACATAAACAAATTCAAAATGCAAGGGGTGGAAGGTCAATAATTATTGGGAAAACGAATGTCAAGCACACATTATCTAACACATAAAAATCATGTTTGAAATAACACAATGAAGTATTTAATCATTTGTGAATTCCATTGATTGCATGTAAGAACACACATGAAAGATTTTGACTTTAGAGGAAAAAAAAACAAAGATTCAAGAGTTTATCTATTGAGAAGCATTTAAATTATTTCAAATGCAAAAAAAAATTGTTTAAGGTGATTACAAGCTTCATAAATGTCATGAACATGATACTACACGATGACAAGGGTAAGCAATCTCTTTTTCCAAAACAAGACTATGATCAACACAACAAAGAAGATGCATAGTAAGGTTTTAAACATAAAGTATTTACCTATAAAAAATTTACAACAATGTTGATTTAATTTTAAATAATTTTTTTTAACAAGTTGAAGGTTTAAAATTTACATAACCATGATAATTGTGTGAAAGAACTACGTCTTCCAAGATAAATGTTTAATAGGCTATGCATTGTTTTGCCAAATCTTTCACCATCAATTGCATGGGATGTTTATTGTTCTATAACATTAATGACTCTATGTGCCATTTTCAATTATGGATTTTACAAAAATTCCATATTAACATGCCTGATTAATCTTTCTACATTACTTTCAATCTATATTTGTAAAACATTATCTAAATAAAAATGACCGATGAAATCATTAAAAATAATAGACACATGCAAATCATATTTAATAAGGAATTCCTTGAATTTATTTTTTCAAAATTCCAAACACATTTTCCACAACAAAACAACCATGTTTGTGCTTCCCATTATACAAGTCTAAAAAGGTATGATGCCTTTTTTCTTTGAATGGGATCATGATCCAAATAATTAGTGGATATCTTCCAAAAGGTAAGGTAGAAACCCATGTTCAAAATTTGTGTCAAACTCAAACAAACCATGGCATTGGGCATTTTTATAAATTATACACCTATGTAACACCCTAAAATAATTTACACTTCTTAAAAGGTTCACAAAAAATTTAATAAACATTTTTTTGTAATCAACAACTACTTGTGCCATAACATTGTACCCATTTATCTTGTGGTAGTTATAATTTTTGGGATATGAAGAAGATCGAAATGTGCATGCCATTAATGGCACGATGCACACTAGGAAGACCACACCAAGCTTTGAGCTCATTCATTACAATTGTCATTGCCTTTTTTTGAAGCCAATAAATTAAACCATGGTATTATTTTAAATGAATGCATCAACAAATTCATGCAAGATTAAAAATATTGTTGATTTCCTATTACAAATAATTGAACACTGTAAGCAAGGAAATTGGCACTTTGATTGAGTTGATAAACAACACAACAAACACAAATGTTTATAGGAACATTTTTGTAATACTTTATGTTTTGATTTTGATTAGCAAATTTTAAGTGGTTTACAATGTTTAATAAACTATCCTTGTTCATGTGGAAATGTTCAACCCACCTACCTTTATCAAATTATGTCAAAAGAAATCTAGAGAACCAAACCTTGCTTTTGGGCTTGACCCAATAACAAATTCAATAGATGACAAACTCAATGAATATACAATTTGAAGTTCTTGAACTATAATGAATATAAACATTAACCTCAAATCATGTTAATTTGAATCCTACTCCAATAATGGAATGATGTCAAGGTTGATAAAAAGGAATGGGCTTTCTATAGTTGTTGCAAAAAAAGTTGTGTACAAAACATCAATCAATAAAATAATGCAAAATGTGAACAAAACATAGTGAGTATTAGTATGCATGGGCAAATCAAGATGAGATAGGATGTGGACAACAAAAAACCAAAACAAGGAGGAACGAATGATGTTGCTTGCTTCTATTAATGTTATGGCCTACTTTCTATCCTAAGAGTGCTTCAAAAGACAACAAACAAGTTCACAATGAATTCTATGAAAAAAAAGGAAATAATTGAATGTCACAAAGAATTGCACAAATCAAAGAACAAAAAAAACTGTCATAAGCACCACAAGAAAGAATGAAAATGAAGCAAAAAGAAATGAGAATTTTGAATGTTGAAAGTGCAAAGAAACTTGCATTGAATTCAACGAGAAAATGAACAAGAATTAGGGTGGTCCAACAATGTTGAAAAAATGCAAGTGAGAAATAAAACATCCTATAGTGCTAAGAGTGAGCACACAAGAATTCGAACATAGGAATCAAAGTGCCATAACTAAGAATACAATGTTGCAAAATAATAAACATGAATTAGAATGTGGTAACAATGTCAAGAAAACATGAGTGAAAAAAAACCATCACAACATTATTGAGAGAGGGCAAAAAAGAATCCAAGCACAAGAATTTGAATGTCATAACTAATAAGATCAAGCCTTATTGAAGGTGCTAGTGTAGCCAAAAGCAAGGGTTACTTGGTCTATGAACACCATGAAACAATTCAATTAGCAAAAGTTCAATTATTAAAACTTCCAATGGACACATGGGATTATCAAAATAAAGAAGCCATGTATTGCATCCTCCTAAAACTTAAACACCAATACAATTCTATTATATGGACCTTAAGGAATCAAAACTCTCCTATTTCCTTCTCAAAAACCAATTGGTTCTCAAGAGTCAACTGGTCCTCTCTATGGTAGTCTATACATAACAAAACAATTTTCTAACTCTAACTATAATATGTAAGGATAGTAAGGATAGTGACAATTATACCCACCACATCATTCAACCTTGGAAGTTGAATAGATCCCATTTTCTTTCTAGAATTCCCACAACAATGTAGTTACTATCTTCCAACAACAAATGATTTGATTATTTCCCTTAGAGATACCCAATGCCCAAAACACAATTGAACATGCCATTTAGACCGCTCATAAAACCCCTAGGTTCCTTCACCATCTTGCTTGAATTGGTCCATATAATTTATTTCCAATCTTGTATCTTCTATTTTGAAGTTCATAACACAACGAAATAAAATGGCCCTATAAAAGAAGATTGAAATTTATAGTGGGGCATTTTTCCCCAACTACAAAAAGGATAGAAAACACTTGACCTACCCACATTAAACTTCAATACTTATGCACTCCACTTAGCAAAAGAAACACTTAGCTTTTCTTTAAGACCACCAAAGTATCAAGCTCGAGTAGACTTTTGCTCCTTATAGTCCAAGCTTTCAACATTTTCCTGCCATCACAAAATCCATAGAACCAATCCATCACAAAGCTTCACAATCCATCTTGAAGTGCAAACATCAAAAAAGATAAGTGTGTGAGCTTACCAATAAAACAAAGAGATTGAGCACCCACAATTCTTCTACCTCCATGAATGTAAACACTTGCACACATAAAACAAACAAACAAACTATCAACTACTTGGAGAAAACAAAATCACCATATTGATGAATGATCAATACATCAAATGCTGGATTAAGATAGTCCGGTTGATCCCTTTTTTACTTTTTCACCTTTCCATTCATTTGAGGTCACACTGGGAGGAAGGAGAGTAATGAAAACAAAGAGGGCACTTTGTTGCCAATGTAGTGAAAGGGGTGCCAGAAAAAGATGACATATGTGAATCCATCATGATGATGTTATGTTGGAGGTACTTAGGTACCAAACACTAAGTCTGAATTGATTACCTTTAATGGTCTGAATTGACTACCTTTAATGGTCCCTTTGTGGCTAAAGTGCCCTTGCCATGTGCCTTCATGATGAAGGTTGGGCTGGTGTTAGGCAACAATACCTAAACGGCCCTAACACTAGCCTAACACTAGGTGTGAAGGGACCATAAGTAGTAGCATTTCTTAGTGATGCCAAGAATCTTCTTGAAGACTAGGCACTCTTTTTTTTGGTGTGTTGGTGGACAAATAATATTTTCAAAACTTAAAGCAAAGCCCACTACCAGCAACTATGTACTTAAAACGGACATGTTTCCCCTGACTTTGTGATTCCCATGCTGCTGCAGCAGAACTGTGTTTTCAGATTCAATCAGAGACAACCTCTTTGCAAGGAGAGGGGAAAAGAGAAAAAAGTATGGCAGCAAACACAAGAACAACAACAACAGTAGATCAAAAGGAAAACTAAAAAATTAGATTTTGGCTGCCATGCTTCCCTTTTCTGACAATATTGCATGGCTGCAGACATATAATTGGCCACCAAAACTATGAGTCAACAACAAGGCCCTTTTTTGTGGCCCTGGTAGTAAGTAACAAGTGATTTTCTTTGCTCTTTTTTTTTAATAATTGATTTCATTTTGCCCTAAAAATGGAACAGCTAAAAACTTCCCCCACTTGAATTGTCATCCCAAGTCAAGTTTTCTCAACTGGGTTACTCTGAAAAACACTCACCTACACACACTTGCAAACCCCCCACCAGAACACTTCCAAACTCTTGCAGGTCATCCCTCTGACATGTTCTTCACTTCAGCTGAAGTGTCCAGTGAATGAATGAATCATCATGTGTTTTGTTTTTGTTTGCCATTAGGCCAAAGGCTTAATTTTCTAGAGGTCACCACTGCAGCATGGTGAGCAAACAGACAAACAATATATATATCTTTATATATAATATCCTTAGTCTGTCTGGTGGTGGTCGTCCTTTCCATCCATCCAAGTTCCTCATCCCGGAAGAAGAAGATGATGGAAGAGGAGGAGGAGGAGGAGGTGGACGAATGGCAGCAGTTTTTGCAAATGTTTATGTGATCCAATCCTGTAGTTTATGAAAAACTCCTGTAGTCTTGCAATTTGCCAAAAGCTACAAACTAATTTTTGAAAACTAAAAATTGTTGAAAAAAAAAAGAGAAACAAGAGAAGAAATCTTTTTAGGTGTCTGTTTGTCTGGTCGTCCTTTCCATCCATCCATCTCGTATATATATAAGAAGTCATTATAGGAAATTGGGTCAATTTCTCAAAGTACAACTTACTTGTGTACTCCAATGAGTGCTTACATTTTTTTTTGCTCTGCTCTGGTGGGTGGAAAGTCACTTATTATTTATGAAAAACCCATCTTCCTTTAAAAAATATATATATATTATTATTGTACTTCCCAGCTTCCCAACTGACTGTGACTTAAGCATTGAGTTTTAGACCCTAAGTGGATTTAAATGAAGTTCAACAAAGAAAAAATTAGGCCATAACTCAATGGGAGGGAGGGAGGGAGGGAGGGATTTAAAGATTTTGCATTAGCCCAGCCCCCTTCCCTTCTCACCTCTCAAATGCTCATCAATCCCACCTACTGAAAGCCAACTACAAAACAAAAGTAGATAAATGGCCAGGGGAGACCAAGCAACAACCTCCATAGCTCTTCACAAACATCCAGAAAAATACAAACAAGTTGGGGGGGAGGGGGAGGGCAAGTGAGCTTGATGCTTAGTGGCTCTCCACTTACCATGAGTTCAAATCAGCAACAATCAAGCTTACAATAGAAAATGTTCCATAAAGTTCTCCAAAAATGAACTCCCAATTCATATATTTCATAGTAACACCTGATGTACATATCCTCAAAATATGAGTACCAAATGAAAACTAAAACCCAACACAAAATTTTCTTAAAAGTTTGGCCAAATTTAAAATTCTTTAAAATTTTCCACTTTCCTCCCAGATCTTAGTCAAATTTAAGATTCCTGTTATATTTTGGCAACATGCTGGAAGCTATTGGTTATATATATATATGGTGATTTCAGAATTTTTTTTTCTCTCAAAATCTGGTGACTTTGGGGCATTAATTTCACAGGAATCCTTTGTATGAGTTCTACTCTCTCTCTCTCTCTCTATATATAAATATATTTGTTGCCAAGTGATGAAAATTCACCAGAAACAAAAATGCTGCTCAAGAACATTCCTCAAAATACGTGAGCAAATGAAAAAAAAACTACATATATCACACAATTCACACAGGAACATGACCCTTTTCAACATTCCTCTCAAAATGTGAGACCAAATGAAAACTACAAC
>Ga0116228_10005377_pt1 | contig 11421 bp, 3 predicted proteins | sample S1TSphfallax_2_FD_89694 | JGI IMG/M metagenome (GOLD analysis project Ga0116228, IMG submission 89694) | Host-associated microbial communities from peat moss isolated from Minnesota, USA - S1T2_Fc - Sphagnum fallax MG | ecosystem: Host-associated > Plants > Peat moss > Unclassified | place: USA...
GGGGGGAGGGGGTGGGGGTGGGGTTCTAGGGGTCTTAATAGGTGGAAGTGAACCGGAGTGGGAAATGCGAAGGACCGGGTGGGGGGGATCGACGGGGTGCATTATGCACCGGGTTCACACTAATTAAAATTAAAATACTGCACTTGACAAGCATATGCTTGGTCTGGGATATGGGTTGTGTTTGAGAATTTGAGTATACAAGTTTGTGCTTAGACTAGTTTGGATGGCATTATTTTGCTACCAAATTAAAAATGGGATATAAATGTTACTATTTACCTTTGTTTGCTTATAATTAAGTATGGTAGTTTTGGCCATTTAAAAAAAAATAGTTACTTATATAAATGAAATGAACATCTTTTAGGTAAATTTTTTCAAAGTACTTGTTCACTTTATAAATGTTTTAAAGATTTCTTTTAGAGAGGCTAATTTAATTTCTAAATGTTTGCAAAATTTTACGTGGACCAAAGTAATAAACAAATACCATGTTTTGAATTGATCAATGCCATTGTTGTGAAAAAGTAAGTGACTCCCCCCAAGAATGAAAAACAACTCATTGTTTAGTAGCACAAGTTTCTTACTTTCTTGCATATATAACATCCACAGAAAGAAGCATACATGAAATTCCGTCCACTCCTGCATGGACGTCAAGGATGGGAAGGTGACTAAATATATACTATACTAATTAGAACTCGATAAGCATGTTTGGTAATTTGTTTAGCACCTTGGCCTCCCCAGAAGGAATTCCCTGTCAAAACTATCCAAATTGAAACCACTTGGTGCATGACCTTGCACCAAAGTTATTTGATGAGAAGTCAATGAGTCCACAACGTAGATCATGCATTGGCTTCAGGAACGACCTCATCTATGGTATTCATCCCCAAAGGAACTACCTCATATACAGTATACATTCCCAAAGGAACTACCAAATATATAGTATTAATCCCAAAGGAACTACCTCATATATGGTATTGAACCCAAAGGAACTACCTCGTGTAAGGTATTCATCCCAAAGGAACTACCTCGTATAAGGTATTCATCCAAAGGAACTACCTCATATACATAATACGTTATTCATCCCAAAGGAACTAGACATCACATAGCGTTTTCATACCACAGGAAATACCTCATCTCAAGTATTCAGTCCCAATATTTTTATGGGCAGCAAACCACTTCATACTCACTTCATAACAGATGCTTGGAATGAACATAGATCACCTCATGGTTCATCGATCAGTCTGCAGACCTAGACTCTCGGATCACGCATCATGTGGTTTCACAACTGATCTGACAGTTAAGTTTGTTTTAAAATCAAGCAGTAGCTTAATTTGTTAAGCAATAGTTTTTTATCCCCTCGTCCCTGACGTTTCAATATACGGAATTGTAGTTTAGCTTAGTGCTGGACCAGGCGGGTAGCTAGTTAGCAACTGTTAGACAGCAGCTTCAATGACGTTGAATGGGACTTGCTGGGTGCATTAGCAGCTATATACAGCAGCCGCTAATACCAACACAAAGCTTTTTGATCAGAACGACATCATCCGGAGCAATTCCGTGAGAAACAAGGTGAGGTAAATGAAGCTCAATTGGGTCGAACACTTCTGGATGGACGCGCGGTCCCTACATGACTTTCTTGAAGTTCAGCCATATATTCTGTGAAGTGTCTTTCAGGCAACTTATGTCTCTGCAGCATACATACACTCATGACTTTCTATACCAGTTGCTGCATGCTTGCAGTTCCTTTCGCACGCATCAGTGACATATCTAGACTATCGGTATCAGAAGTTATGATGTTTCTTTCGCTTAGCTATCCGCAATGTTCGTACACAAATTGGAAAATTTACGGCTTCCACTTGGAATTATTTTTTGTACAAATTGCAACATATTTAGAGATAACTTTCAATGGAAAATCCGAGCCCTGTCTGCGGGGGAAAGGCTGCCATTAATACAGTCTTTGTAGAACTACCAGAAGAGCTAACTAAGGAAATTAGTAGTTTTATGAATTAAAGAAAAGAAAAGTGCTCTAGTACCATCAGGTTTTTTTTTTCAATTTTGTGAGGTAGGTGCTGTAGCAATCATACACAAGAAGACAAGACTTACCCAGATTTGGCTACATGTGAGTAGAAAAAACTTAAGACTCCTGCCTTGGTTTGGCGACCTGCTGGAACTTATAGTCTAAATACGGCAAATTCAGATTTTTCCCCTCGAAATATGGCGACCTGAGGCCATTTCTTCCCGAGCAAACTTTTGTATGAGGTCGCACTGCACTTTTTTATGTCACCACCCTGCAAAAAATCGTCAAAAACAAAACACCAATAAGTAGATGATCAGATTGGGAGGAGCAAGTCGAAACTACTACACTGGTGTGATCTCAAGCGTCAGCATAGTGTCATTGTTGTAAACCTGTCATCCATGCAACGCTGTCTCTAACATGACTTCATCTCCTATGAATTTCCTAGAAGTGTCAGTTAAGCGATATCGGTGTGACTCAAAACTGGAATATGCCGAGCATAACTTATAGCCTAAGTGTTGCAATACTCACTTTTTTTTAGTGGAAAACTTTGTTGTGAAGTGCAACCAGGTGGGGGAAAATCGAAGGTGTCACAAATGCACGTGCTTTGAATGAACTCCATGGTATTAGAATGATGTGAAGCTGGGTGAAACTTTTATTTGCAAAAATCCAATTCATCCAATTTATTTAGAGTACCTTTTCAGGTTCAGTGATAATTAAGTTAACACATTTGTACAACAACTAGGATATCCAGTGTTCCTATGTGAACTTGTACAAAAGGTCATGTAACTTATCATCGTTCTACTTTAATTTAAAATGTAAACTCCAATGTTGATATTTTGAGAGAGTAGTTATCTCTCAACTTTAATGAACTCAATTGGTGCATATGAGATTTGGGGTTCAAATTTTGAAAGATAATATTGTAAGTAGTAAGTACTTGTGCAATCCTCTGTCTGAAACTATACCCCCCTAGAATAAGTGTTGAATAAATTTCAATGGAAATTTACTTGTTTCCATGGAGTGTGCTGTGAATTAACCTTCCAAGACCCCTGACTAAAAGCTGGAAGAAAATTGGTCTGATATTATTTCATCAGCCCATGTTTTGTGCGAAATTTTGCACTGTTTCAAAAATTTTGAACTTTTTCTTTGGTCTCAAAATTCAATGATTTTTGAAAAACAAAATTGCCGAATTTCAGAAAAATGTTAAAAATATACATATTTCCATGCATGTTTCAAGTAGGTAGCTAGAAATATATATGGATATATTTTTTCCTTTCATATTTTTTTAATAGCCAAATGTAGGTAAACTAGTTTATGGGATGATCACCACCTTGGCTACATCACAAAATTGAAAAAAAACAGTGATTTCCATATTTTTAGTTATTCAAGACACCTACAACTCTAGTCCTTGAAGAAGCTTGGATTTCTAATGTATGGTCCATAGGTCAATTTGAAGGGATTGATGTTCCCAATAAAACTTCAAAAATCTTGTTTAGAATCATTTTTAGCTATAATCATTTGACATGACATTTTCATGTGGAAATGACCATGTTTCAAAATAAGTAATCTCAAGCTGATGAAGATTCCAACATTTCATAGATACACAAACCTAATACATGCAGCACTTGATGGGATTCTATAAATCACAAGTGGGTTTAAGATCGAAACTATTTATGTTTACTACATAGCTATGGAAGTCTATGTTCTTGGTTGCATAAATATTTTCTCACCTTTTTGTTGTCCATGTATAATTAATGTGCCACACCATCCCCCTACTATGAACTTCACATGAACTACACCAAAAACTTTTAAAACTTAAATCTTGATTCCCTTCACAATTTTATTCCACGAAACTTTATATCATACAACAACTTATTTTTATTAAGTGAAGGTGTGTCCAAAGGTCACAAACACTCACTAATATATTAACTAAAAAGAAATTAAACAAGAAATTTCCTAAAGTTTACACATCACATGGCTCCCCATGTGATTTCATATGCATAATAAAGTGTAAAGATTTATCCCATCACTTTCACATAAATTGTCATGTGAAAGTCAAACACTATGACCAAATCGTATTTAAACTATGAAATCCTATCAACAAGTAAATCACCAAACTTACCTATTAAATAATTAGACATGTAATAATTTATTTACATCAAGTTACAATTCCAAAATTCAAGGCATGAGTTTGGATTTTATATTTGATATTCAATAATTCTTAAACATGAAGTTCTCCTCAATTTAGTAAAACAAAACTTGCACAAGAAATTTGGATTATTAAAATACATTTTATTTTAATTTAATCTTTTGGGGTCTAAAACACTTATCAATAAATAAAAAGAAGTGAAAAATAATTTAGTGCAAATCACTATCATAAGGCCAATTTTTAATGAAAATTTTGATTTATTTCCTTTGAGAACTAAACATTAGAAGTCAAGGGGTTTGCTTTACATCAGAGTTCACAAGGTCCTTATAGTAAGTTACAGTGAACCAATACCCACAAGCCCAACATCCATTGGATGCCTGTTATTACTTAGTTGTGGATGAACTTCAAAATTAACAATTGATTTACTTCTTCTCAATGGAGTAAGCAAAGAGTTATCTCCACATTTGGAGGCCATCCACTCCTGATGTATCTTATGAAATGGATCCATGCAACGTTGCCAAAGAAACATTCAAATTTCCAACTAAAATTGTGTATCTTATATAAACAAGACTATTGAAGGTTTCAAGCAATATTGTGAGAGTATTTGGTTTGGATTGTTAAGGTTCAAGTTATTATGACTTGAACCTAAGCTTGCACCCTTTTGTTGGAACTGACACAGGAATTGGATTGTGTAACTAATGTTTTTGCTAAATTGGAATTAAAATCACAACCATAAATAAAATCTCTTAACATAGTTCAAGTTCTTAACATAAACCTAATTTTAATTTGTTATAAAAATTTGTATAAAGACAATCTCTATCATTGAAGAGTGTTTTAAACTGGGCCTCAAAGTTCTTGAATTTGAAAAAAAATGTCAAAACCAAAACAAAAAGGTTAAAAAACTGAAAGAACTAAAGTCAAACCCACACCCATAGAATCTCCAATAAAACCTAAACTACATGGCCAATTTTGGGTTCTACAGCAATTCTAGATTCGATTCTTGGTCCAGCTTTCAATTATCTAGACCCCAATTGCACCAAATTTTGGAAAAATTGAAATTGAAACCAAATCTTTAAACCCAACCTCTGCTAGAATGCAAATATTGAAACTTGGCTGCAATTTTTCTTAATGTGCTGGTTTCTTATTTTCTAAGTAATTAAGTAAGATTTTTCACTATTTTCAAAGCTAGTCATAAAATTTTGCCATTTCAAGGGTTTTGAACACTAGGGTCACTGTCGCAACCTTAGCCTTGGGGTTGTGACTAAGGCAAAAGGGTCTCAAGGGCGCGCGCTAAGAAAAGTGTGAAAATGAAGACTCACACTCCCAAGTGAGTTCCCCTTTTGGGAATTGGAGTCCCAGTGGACTTTCGAACCTTCAGAGAACGATTTCAAAGGTCAAAACACCTCGCATTGAAGTTTTTTTATATCATTGGAAAGTTATTGAAGTGTAGATGTCTAAAATGGGCTTGCATGACCCGTTTGGACATCTACAACACAAGTTATGGCAAAAAAAAAAGGTCGGGAGTCAAATTTGTAGTTTGACTTCCGACCACAAAAAGTCGGGAATCGACCCGACTTCCGTGCGTGAAGATGGAGTGCGATACAATGTTGGAAAACTATCGACAAGGGCTATAACTTTGCTTTAGACCTCATCCTGATCAGAGGTTTGAACAAGAAGTTATGGCCCCACAAAGTTGTAGGAATCCAACCTTAGTACTTTTGGGACTCCCCTTTGGGAGTCCCGAGACAAAAAGGCCATTTGGATGTGGGCCTCGCGGAAAGGCACAGATAATACTATATGGGGGAAGGTGGCGGCTTCCCTTGAGTTAGGGCTATGGTGAGTCTTGTGAATCTAAAGTCGCCCATGGCTTGTCTTAGCACTAAAGGTGTTACAACATAATACTAACCAACTTATGGTTGGTTGGATGCAGATCCGAATGAGTGAATAAATTGCTTATCACCCTTCCTAGTCCCATCTCGGAGCTCCAGCATGCCCTTCTACCCCTTTAAAATGTTGAGAGCCAAGGAGCGTGCCTCGAACTTTTAACCTTTCCGTTGTTTTCTACCTTAGGTTCATCTTCGAGGCTAACAAGGAGCTTAGGAGCACGTCAGCCACAAAAAAAAACTAGTAGAATTGGTACAAGGGTTTTTTGCAGAGACAAAAGTGACAAAAGTGGCCATAATTTGAAGGAAAAATGTCACATGTCGCTATCCTTAGACAATGAATTTGAATTGGTTGCTAGAACTATGTAGAAATGTTTGTTAAAATTTTGCTTTATTGTCTGACCTCTAGCCAAATGTGGTTCACTCCTCTTGTGGGTGATGGTCAATCCACCTACTTGACAAATTTTTTAAAAAAAAACCCTTTGATGTGAATGTAAAAACAAAAATACCAGAGAATGTTCCACATGATAAGCTCACTGGCAACATGACTTTGAATGAGGAAACTAACCTCACAAAATTGAGGAAACGATAAGTTGGAAAGATTTTTTTAAAAGTGTTTTACTTAGTTCTTAAAGCCATTTTTAGATTTTTGGGCAATCCCTAGAGCGGACCTTCAAATCCAAAAGCGGTCTCAGGAAAATGCATTCCCCTTTACATTATACAACTTTATAATGCTTCTTTCTTGGCTGTGTGAAAAGAGATGGAATGGTACTTGGATTTGAACCCAAACCTTGAACCAAAGGTTAATGTACATGACGAACCAAATTTAGATTTTGACCTAGAAATTTCACATGAATGTTTTTACAAACCAATTGGAACCAGTGTGTTTTTATGGAGCAAAATTTCACTTTTTTCTTACCCAAAATGAGGATTGACATATCCTTGAAAGGGATTTTTTTTGGTCCTACCCCATTTTCCAAAGGACCTTGTGGGTTTTTTAGTGTCATCATGATGAAGATAACATGCAAACATGTGTCACCTCCCTGCCACCCCTGAGAAACTTTTTATTATACATGTTAGGGGAAAAAATATATCAATCCTATAAAAAATGACCAAAATTGGGACTTTTGTCAATAAGGCCCAAATTTTGGTCATTCAAAAGTCCATAATTATGTGTTGGTTAAATTATTTGTTGTAATTTTTCAAAACATATTTGTTTTTCCATCATGTATCATATATTGAATCCTTATAAAAAATATTAAAATGAAATCATAACAAAAAATGCATTGGAATGTTAATGTAAAACTTAGATTATAATCCATATGTCCACTATATGATTTATTGGTGTATGTTTATTGAATTTCACCTCTCAATAAATATATTAATTCAAATTGGCAATCTTAATACATAAATATTTTGTCAAATTGATGATTTTATAATGTGTTTGTGTCATTTCGATAGATTACACTTTGCAAAAAGTCCATAAAGATGTAAAAAGTGAGCCATCATAACTTGCATCTACCCAGACTTGTGCACTACGCACCTTGTTGTTTGCATTTTCTAGTGTGTATTTGTTGGTGTGCACTATCTACACTTACTAGTGTGCATTGTTTACACTTGCTAATGTCCACTTGCTAGTTTTTACCATGGCCCCTTAAGTGTTGCCAAACATCTTCAAATTTAAATACTTTTTTAGTGTTCAAGTTCTGGTGGAAAATCTTGTCCCCCCCATTCTTAAATTTTCCAATGTACCAAAATCTAGTAACACAAGTGAACAAAGAAAACACCTCATGACCCTAAATTGCACTCTTCTTCACCTCAAATCTTTGACATAGATTTAAATGCCATGCTATAAACTATTATTATTCATGTTGATGATGAATATGGCCCTACTCCTAAAAACCTTAAAAAGGTTGTGATTGATGAAAATTATAAGTTTCAAGAGATTTGGGCTATAAAAATGCCATGAATATAGCCCATTTTAATGAAGTTGGGGTGGTTTTTGTAATGAAATGTTGTTTTTATACCAAAATAAAAAGGAAAGAGAAAATTATGGTTGCAAAGTGGGATTTTATTGAGGAACATGCAAGTAAAAAAAAGGGTTCTAATGGTAAATTGATCATGGATCCAAAATGTATGCATGTGAAAAATGAAATTGTTTATGGTTAGCTTTTTACAACCACTGTTCGCCAATAGAAGAATGGTTAAGTAATGGAGGATAAACAAAAGTTTATTTAGTTTGCAACTATTTTCAACTTGTTGAGTAAAGGTAAGGCAATGATTGATTATGAATATTTCTAGCCTTTGTATGAGTTTTTGAAGTTTTGATTTCTCCCCAAAAAACATTGGTTTAATGGGGTTAATTATCAGATTGCAAAGTATATACAAGCTAAAGTTTTGAAGGTTACTAAGCTTGTTGTCCAAAATTCCAAGTTTATTTCTCTTACCTATGATGAGGTTATAGCCATGGATAATGTAAGTTGGGCTAATGTTCATGGTTACATTGTGCAAGATTGGTGTCAAATACCACTTTTGTTGAATGTGCAACAAATGTATTTTGGATCTAGGGTTAATAGCCTAATTTTACTAGTAATGAATTCCTTGATGACATAAGGGGATTTAAAATAAGAGGAAATTATTTCAAGGTGAAAGCACAATACAATGACCCCTTTCGAGGTGTTATATTATACTATTTTCTAGGGATGTGCATGTTTGAATGTATCTCACTTCAAACTTTTGCAAAAAATTCACAATATTTTTGCATATTATGTTAAAATACAACCTAGACCAAGAGAAAATAAATAAATTTTCATTTCATTTTATAAAATGGGAGATTGGAATGTATTTGTGAAAATGAATGTAATGTATTAATGTATTTTAAAACATAAATATACTCCAAAAATAATTTAAACGAATTTTAACTTTTATGAAAATTGAAGGTATATTGAACCATGTTATTTGACATAATATGAACCATGCTTGGATAATTTGAAAATTTTCATTTCAAAAAATGATTTTTTCCAGCAAGGATGTGATAAATGTGTGGTAAATTGAAATTTTGACAAATAATCATGTCCACATAGAAGATGACAAACATAGTTAGATGGGCCATTTTTAAATTTTCATTAAAATTGATTATTTTAATGACTAATGGAGCTTTAAAGTTAGTGTAATCAAAACAAGATTATGGCCTTATTATAGCGATTTATATTATAAATATATTCATGGATCCTTCAATATAAATAATGAAGATTATTTTTATTTTAAAATTAATATTACGTAATATTAGTTTTGTAAAACTAATTATTATAAGGTCCAAAAACCCAAATTTATACCCAAAATAAAATGTACCATGGTTTTGGAACAATTATACTATATGTATTATAATACTAAACCCAAAAGTGTCCCGAAAGGTGTCATTGTAGTGTGCTTTCATCCTTCAAAGCTAGTTTGTTTCAATGTTGATGGAATAAACACCTTCCAAGGCTTGAAATCTGGGGTGATAGTTTAAATCCAATGATAGTATGTTCCATTTATTGTTGGTGTGCATTGTATGGTTCATTAAACAAACCTTGCTACAACCTACTTTTGGTATTTCACATTGAAAATTTGTTGCAATGCCTATATGGTTACTTTAGTCATAGCCTTAAAAAGCATTTAGAGTTTACTAAGTTGGCACAAATAATGGAAATTAAAAGCAACAAAATTTTGTGCAACATCAATATTAGATGGATCTTTATGATCAACTTGTCAAATGGGTGTTGTTTAAATACCACACTCTCCTCATGAAAATGGCATTAAATGCTACCATAATACCTCTACTCAATTTAATTTATCTTTGTTCATTGATGTGGAAACTTTGTTGTGATTGAATGCAACGATGCCATTGTCAAAGGTAGTACATTCCTTGATTAAGTTTGTACAATCAAGGGAATTTTTTGTTAATGATTTCATAGTAATAGTGAAGATCTGTGAAGGGGATGTGTACTACATGTTCCAGTTATAGTCAATCCTCTTTTGAGGGTGATGTGTTCACTAATTTCAAAGCTTTGATCAACACTACTCATGATACCATTAATTTGCATTGGATTATAAATCTACACACATGCATTGATCGTCTCACTTTTGAATTTTTAACCAACACATTTGGGCCACATTTATAGATTAAATCAGTGCACTTGTTTTTGTTACAAGGGACATATATGGAAATGTTGCATTTGTGAAACAACAATGTCAAGAAGCTGCCACTCAATTTATTACAAAATTACAAAGCATGTTCCCTACCCAAGATCTTATTGATGCATTGGGAGTTATTTACCCACAATATTGGTTATAACCAGAACCTAAAAAAAGGTTCAACGTTCATTTGGATATCATCAAGGCAACCCTCTATTAGCTTAAGAAGGTAGGACCTAATGAGGTATTGGTTTTAGGCTTGTTTTCTACTCCTAGTTTTGACCTTCAAAGATCTTTATTTGTTAACACCATGACAAAGAATGCTAAGTTGGTAATGCAGAAACATTTTGATGTCAACCCAATAACCAAGTTGTGGAGGACCTTTACTTCCAAGTTTCAGATTCTTGAAGTCAAAATCCGAAAGTACACCAAGTTGGCTAAATTTGATGTTGTGCAAGTTATTGGTTCTATTGAAAATGAGTGTTTTTTTTCTACACTAATTTTCATGAAGATTAAACTAAAGAATACATTAACCATGCATTTGGAGCTTCTAATTCACATGTTCAGCTTGAAGACCATTCCTTTTGGTGTTGTAATTCAAAATTAGAAGGACAATAGAATGTCGTATGGTGCAAAATCTTGAGGCTTGAGGCCAATCTACGTCCATCTTTCTTGTTTGGGATTTTTTTTGTATTTAATGTAATTATCGACTAATAATTTTTCTATTCCTTAGTTTAATCTTCATGAAAATTAGTAGTTTGTCAAATTGAAAAATTAAATTGAACCAAGATTGGAGGTTCTTTTCAAGTCCTAGAACCAGATAGTGTAAATCCAAATTCCAAACACCTTAAGCTATTAACTTTTTTTATACTCTAGTATTTTTGGAAATGTTGCAATATTCAAAATTAATTTACTCAAAGAATAAATTTTTTTGAAAAAAAGTAAAGGATTTATAGGAATTTTCAGGATTTTTTTTTTTCAACTTGAAATCTTGGCCATGTGGTGAGATTTGAATGTTGTTTCATTTTATGTAATCCATTTTTTGAGGTTATTTGATAGGCATGTGAAAGTGAAGTTGAACAAATCCAAAGGCTAATGGGAACCTTGAGAATGATCAATTTGCAAAACCAAAATAACAAATTAATAATCACAAACAAATACATCTTGCTTCTATGCAAATTTGATTAATGCATGGACTATTTTTAACA
>Ga0116228_10005378_pt1 | contig 11421 bp, 9 predicted proteins | sample S1TSphfallax_2_FD_89694 | JGI IMG/M metagenome (GOLD analysis project Ga0116228, IMG submission 89694) | Host-associated microbial communities from peat moss isolated from Minnesota, USA - S1T2_Fc - Sphagnum fallax MG | ecosystem: Host-associated > Plants > Peat moss > Unclassified | place: USA...
ACAAACTGTCAGATCACATATGTTGGTTGAAGGTCAAACCATCAAAATCAATGCTACTAGAATACATGAAGGATATATCATGTGAGAAGAATATGGGCAAACAGTCAGGATTGCATTTATTCTTATCAATTCCTTAGCCTCATCTCTGCATAAGGGAAGAGATGTATTTGCTAATGCTTTGCTTAGTGCTTTGCTAGTTTGCTTTCTATTGCTGCTTACTGGAGTTGAAGTAGCTGATGATTCACATTCCAGGAATTTGACATCAGTTTAGTAAATCGGACCTCATAATCATGGAGAGCAGCAATGGACATTGCAACCCTGCTTTTGACACCTTTGTTGATTTCAGCATGCCAAGAAGAATTTTACATCTTTTCATCCCGATTTCCATTCTTGCTGTACATTTTGACTCTGACCTTGAAATGGGGCAATTTCTGGAAGTGTTAATTTTGAGCTCAATTTTGGAACCTAATTCTATTTCATGGTGGATTCTTGTTTTAATCCTTTCTCTTTTTTCACTTTTTAAATTTCTCAATTGTTACAATAACCAAGAAACTTTGCAACAAGTGAAGAGCTTCCAAAAGACGATCTATGTGCACACATTTGCTGTGGTAAAAGAGAGTTTCATTTTTATAATTATTATTACATTACAACTTGTACTCGATGAGACAACAATGTTGTGAATTGCTAGACATCATTATATCTTTGATATATAAACAAACATCTTATTTTGTAAAATCAATCTTGTTTATTATTTGGATTTATTGCACAATTTTTTGTTGAATTTGTGGATACACAATACTATTGCTCACATTGGAACAAAACTAAGAGCATGAATATTGACAAGAATAAACTTGCCTTTTTAGTATATTTTTGATAAATATTTTAGTCAAAATGGTGTAAAATTGTTGCGGGTTGGTATTTTACCATTTTAATTAACAAAAATGATGTCTTATTACACCTCATAATTTGATGCACGCATCATATTATAATGATGATAAATACGTTACTTTACAACAACACAAAAAGTTTAAAATGGGATCGAAAATTTATATACATTAAAATTATCTATAAAGTCATGACCCATTCAGCCTTTCTTTCAAGCCTAGTTGGCACCCTACTCATCTTGTCATGCCCTTTTTTATGTTATTTACGAAGTCCCAAATATTCATGATCAAACACCAAAACTCAATATGAGACTCACAAAGGGGCAACCAATCACAATTGAGAGTTGCTCAATTAAGTATATGTTACATGGGTTTTTTTAATTGTAGGGTTATAGGTCTAAAGTTATAGGGTTTAGATGTTAGGGTTTTAGGTTAGGATTAACATTAAAGTTTTGGGGTTGAAGTTTAGTTGTAAAGGTTTTTGGGTTTTTGGGCTTATATTCAAGGTTTTGGTTTTGGTTTTTAGTGTTTAGGTTTTGGGGTTTTAATGTTTATGTTAAAAGTTTTTAGGGTTCAGGTTATAGAGTTTAATTTTTAGGGTGTAGGGTTTGGGGTTTTAAAATTGAGACTTTAGGGTTTAGGGTTTAGGGTTTTAAAATTGAGACTTTAGGGTTTAAGTTATAGGGTTTGATTTTTAGAATGTAAAGTTTGGGTTTTTGATTTTGGCTTTTAAGGTATAAGTATAAAGTTTAAGGTTTTTTATTTTGGCTTTTAGAGTTTAAATTTGAAGTTTTTAAGGTTTTTAGGGTGTAGGTTTTAGGGTTTGATTTTTAAAATTTAAGGTTTAAGTTTTAAAGGTATGGTTTGTGCCCATGTAAAATGTTGAAGTTATAAACCACTTTCTAGGGTTGGGGTTAGGGACCATGATTGAAGGTTATGGATTAAATTTTTCTTACAAACCAAATTTTAGGGTTAGGGTTTGTGTGTATCTAAAATGATCAAGGGCTAGGGTTAGTGTAAAAAATTGATGCGAAAGGGTTTTGCTGTAAGCTAGGTAGAAGGTAAGAATTTAAGATTTACACAAAAAAATTCATGGGAAAACTATATAATGAAAAATATCCTTTATTCAAAAATTACTTTTCATTTTCACTTGAACACAATAAATATTTTTTTAAAGATTTAGTCATGTCTCTTTTTCTAGGAATGATGATTTTAATTCATTTTCAAGTGATGAAGAAATATTTGAAAATGTGGATCAAAAGACTACCATGTTTTTCAATGTGCATTTTTCACTACTAACTTTGGGGATATTATCAATGCACATGAGATGGGAGGAGGAGAGTATTCAATCCATGGACTTGGCTACTGGTGTTTAAGATGTGTTGATCACAATGCAAGCCACACAAACATTGTTCAAAAGTTTGACCAATTTCATTTTGGTGGTTGATGGAATTTGATGAATTCACATTTCTTGTGGTATTTACAATTATCATTCATGTTAGACTTACAAGTCACCCATCTTTATGATCCTCAAAGTTGTCAATTTAGAAGACATGTTTGGATTTTAAAGCAACAAGGTAATGGGTAGGGTCAAAATAAGGGTTGTTGATCATATTTTGGGGTTAGGGGTTGGGTTTTAAATGAGTTGTAGACCAATTTTAAGGTTTATGGGTTAGGGTTTTGGAACGAGTTTAGAATTTCTTATGGGATTTTAGGGTTTGTTTAAGGTTATCAAAATGTTTTAAGACAAATTTTAAGGTTATGGTTGAAGATCAAACCTCAATTTGCCATGCAACATAATAAGGGAAACTCCAATTTTATCAAGTGGGTCATTAAAGTTGGCCCTTATATGTACTTTGACTCCTGATCTCAATTATATTTTTTTCATGAAACACAACATGACAATTCATAATACAATTTTATCTCAATTTGTCTGAATTGGCATTGTGTGATGATACATTGTTCATTGCATCGTGCATTAATCATGCACTTGTGAGTGAAATATGTTGGTCCACACCCAAGGAAAATACTCTCTTGGGTAGGTAGTTGTAAGAGTTGTGAAATTCTATTGATATGATAGATATGACTTCAATCAAAATCCAAAATCTTTTTAAAAACAAGGCACACAAGACTTAGTTTAATGGTTGATAGAAAACCACACGATGAACAACATCACAATGTTGAATCATAATTGTTTATTCATATACATAGACACTAGCTACCTCAATTCTTATAGATGTGAACATCCTTCACCATCTTAACATCTATAAAAATTGACATTAATGAATTTTACCCACAAAGATGATTATTTTGAATATATGTTGAAATTTTTGAAGCATATGAAAAAGGATATGTTCATTATGCACAAGATAAAGATATGGAAGTTAACTCAACATGCATAATATCATGATGTAGTGAAAGCATACAATTTGAATTGGTACAAAGTGTAAGTAGACCTAGGACAAAACTATTGTAATGACACATTAAAACCCTCACAACTTTATTACTTTAGCACCATAGGAAAGTTTCTAATGAAACAATCCCACGCATTATATTGCAAATTTTCCGTTCATTATTTTTATGTGGGGAAAGCAAGTTGTAGGATCATAAATTAATTAATGAAGGTTGCGAGGAACCAAAAGATTGTGTTTCATTGATGTGGGAAAGTTATGTGAGAAAATTCAATCAATTTCATTTTTTAGAAAGTGTGGGGTTTAACATGTCACTATGGTGGTTTGACTTTGACTTTTGGTGCAAAAACAAGTTTTGATGGCCATTGAACCATTGTGTATTTTTTCATGGTGACTTAGGCATTAGTCCAACCTTTGTTTCAACAAAACATGAGGTTCCAATGCTTAGTCCACTAGACTTTATAACAAATAACTATATTACTATAATATGAATCCTTGAGAAAATATTATTACATACATTGTATCGTCATTCTATGTCACATTGCATTACCAATATGGTTCAAATGATTATATAACATCTTAGCTTTTGAATGTATCTATGACAATGCCATGTAGAAACATGACTAATGATCACTGACTTGAATGTTGAAACATTTAAAATTTTATTATAGTTTGTCATTAATTTAAAACATTTCATAAGGTTTTCATTTAGTCAAATGTGAAAAATACTTAAAATCCAACATGCATGATTCAATTTATGACACATGACAATAAATTTACATCCATAATGTGTAGTAATCAATGTTTTTTTGTGGTGATGTTTTCAACTTGATAACCCCAAATGATTAATCATAAATTTCATGTTTTGAAGAAAACATTTACCAAAAATTCAAGAAATTTTTTGTATAAAAAAAGGGTTTATCTTTATATTGTTCATGGATTTAAGGTGACATTCATGCTATTGACCAAACACCCCAGTAGTGCAAGCACAAGCACAAGCTAGTTAACAAATGCACATGACCTTGCCACTATTCAAGAACAACTTAGTTAACAAATGGACATGACCTTGCCAATATTCAAAAGATCACATTCAATGTCCAATTTTGACATATTGTATTCATAAGGATATAACAAGTGATTCATTTTGGGGAAAATCTAACACTCCAAAAATCTTAGTTAGCATTGCAATGTCATTTTATGTCAATGGGACATCAGGCCGAATAATCAATCACATTTTCCAACCTCCTTCTCCTAGTTATTGTTGATGCTATATGAATCCAACATTGCTGATCCTACAAAAATGTGTACAATATAAGCTATTAGAATATGAAAAAATTCCATCAATATCTAAGCTATGGATTCCAGCTCCTTTTTTCATTGAAGTTTAGGTAGTGGCTACTAACATACAAATCTGGACTATCAGTTGGACTACCATTCCAAAAATAGATGAAAACCAACAAGATTAATACTAGTTGATAAGTCTTGAAGCAAGTTTTCTCAAAGCAAACAACACTTCCACCATTAATTGGAAGTTGCAATTTGAATTAAAAAGGTTCTAAATTTTCAAAAATTTGGATCATAATATTATCTGCCAAGGTAAAAGATATAGTAAAACCTTTATTGAACTTGTTGTCATCCAAATTTTGACTATGGACACCTTGTAATTGTAACAATTGGAATTTTGGATGACCAATTCTTCCCTGAAATGAATCATAAGCTCAATATTCTCCCACACTTTGGTGATAATGATTCACCTAGTTCCCCCCACAAGCACTAGCATCCAAAGGAGTTTGAGCCACGGACCACATTGTTTCCTTGCCATGAGAATACCACAAGGTATTGTTGATGTTCATATTGTTGTGTGTTCTATGATAATGTCCAATGTTACTCAAATTTTCAAAACACGCCAAATTAAATTGTGTGACCACTTGGCACCCATTGATTTGACATTCTCTCACCTCTTTCAAGAAATGATTAAGAGTTTAAACCTTGGCATTGTTGAAGAAAACCTTAAAAATTCAACCCAATTTAATGTTTTGGAAAAAATGACAAGATGAAATGTAGGTTAGAATTTTTGGAAATCCATACTCCAGGCCAACATTATAGCAAAACATTAAAAAGACTAGTTAGGAAATAACAACAAGCAAACAAAGAGTCTAGGATTGAATTTGAGATCTTGGAATAAGGTTTTACATATTTTTGCATTATGATCATTACATTTTGTTGCATTTCAATATTGGAGGTTCTAAAAGACCTCTTCATTTTGGAGCTCAAACTAAAGAATATTTAAAACTAGGGTTAATAAAAGTAAAAAAATTCAAGGAGTGTATCATAACTGAAACAATACCCTCAAATAAAGACTCATAGAAATCTACATTCTAAAATGGTGAAAAAATTATAAAATTATAATCCTTGGCCTGGGTCTTGTTTTCCCTTGCTTTGGGTCTAAACATTGTAGTTTTAGTTTCTGTGTAAAATAATCCAGTTCTATGGAAATCCTAATTATCCACCATTTTCTAGAGGGACCAATCTTACATTCTAACAACAACAACAACAACAACAACAACTGATCACATTATTTTAATTACTCCCCCTTTCATCACAAAAGGTATCTCTTTAATTCTATCCCCATCTTCTAATACCAAAAGCTTATTGTATATGAAGATATCACGTTATGGATTGCTAAAGTTTTTGCAAACATTGAGACATTTATTTTCTTTGATTTGCAATAATCCCAAGTCAAAGATGAAGCCAAGAGCCATGATGGACTAACCATGGCTATGTTTCAAGTGTTTATTGTGGTTATGCTTTAAATGGCTACCCTACATATCCTACCCAAATTTTGTGAACATTTGAGTGGTGAACTAGTTGTTCAACAACACTAAAACCAAGGGATTTGCAAGTAGTTGAGAGGGCAAAGATGATTCATCTAAATAGTAGTTAGAAGACTTCTAGGTTTAAAAGGGAGGAATCAAAGCTGAAGGACAATAAGTTACATTTTGTAGAAAGAGCATGCCATGATCTTCTAGTTTGTGATTGATCTAGGTGTTGTCTTTTCATTTGCAACTCTTGGGTAAATTTGTGAACCATGCATGGCAACAATTGCTGCATTCCACAATAAATATATGATCCCAACAATTTTTTTTCTGTCAAATTAGATTGGAATTTTTGTATGGAAGTTTCATATAAAGCATGCAATCTTATGTTGGACATTTCACCATAGTTAGTAGATGTTCAATATTGAAACAAATTTAATCATTATGTGTTTTAAGAAGAGGACTTTTTCAACAATTCAACTTTTTTTTCTTATTTGCAATTTCGCACCATTGAATTGCATACCTTTACCTAGTTTATTAAGGGATTATTCTAATGTTTAAAGTGTCAGGTTCATGTAGGTTGAAGGCTAGTGTTGATGCACAAGTTACTACTATGTGTTTGCACTACGACCACCATTGTTGTTTTCAAATAAGTTGTTTGGATAATGTAAATATCTCTTTTCCTCTGTGTGTGCATGTCTTTCTTTTGTTAGGCCATGATGAAGCCAATAGCCTCATGAATAGGTTCTATGTCAAACATTTTATTACCATATAAGAAACAACATCAAGGCTGATTGATATTTTGTGTCATATGTTGTTATCAAGCTAAAATTATGCTAGAACATATAGCTTTGGGTGGTTTAAAAGCAACAAGTTTTGGATTTGTAGCTTGAGTGTTAGATTGAATCAAGATCTATGTATCATGAAATGGATGTCATTAGACTTAGATGATTTAAAAGCCATGATTGTAAAGGACTCAAGTCTACCATGGAACAATACAAAGTACATCCAAGGATTGTAAAACATGAAAGGTGTATTTGCATCTACTTATTTGACTTCATGATTTTGTGAAGGCTTACACATAAGTCATGACTCTACAATTCAACATGAATTTGATTTTGGACAAAAAAATGGGAACATCTTCATGCTGAGGTGTATGAAAGAATGAAAGAGTTGCAAAGCAAACTCCAAACATTTCTAAGTAGTGTTCTTACAAGCTCAAGAACAACAAATGTTCATATTTGCAATTGTCATTCACAAGATGTGCATTTCTATTATATTTCATTGTTGAAGTACTTACCAAAACATCATGTATTTTGTTGTTGGTTTGCCTAATGCATTTTTTCTACCTTGGATGTAAACATATTGTATGAATTTGGACTGTTAGACCAAAGGTTTTGTTCTTTGATATAAAATATTCTCAAATGCCTCCCTACATAAATCTGTTAAACTAAGATTAACATATATATATAAAAAGGTGCAGTTTATTCTTTGCATAACATGATGTTGGAGTCCTTCAAGTGTACTTTTAGGATTCAAACTATTGGCTAAAACATGGTTGTGGGTGTTTTTGTGTTTTTAGAATGGTGAATGAACTTACTTTGCCATGACATTGTTAGAGGAAGATGAGATTGTCATTCTTATCGTGCTCAACCTTTTGATTCTTCTCAAAGTAACGTTGAAGATGTAGCATATGTCAACATGGAGTTGTCTATGGTCAAGACCAATTTCAACATGTGCTATTTTTGGAATGGATTTCCTAGCAAGGAGAGTGGGTGGGATGCAATATTGTCTAAATCTTTAACATGATTGCTAGAAAACATAACATGGATGATCATTAGATGAATGTGTTTATGGGTTAGCTAAGTCACGGAGGTGATTCATTTAAACATTATGATGGATGTTTCTCATTAGGTATTCACAAAGCTACACAAGATTTTCTTCTCAAGGATCATCAAAGTACAATGTTTGGTGGTGTGGTAAAATAACATGCACCTTGTTAAGAAGGTACACCCAATCACTAAACATTTAGTCAACAATTTTTTTTAAAGTACTAGTTCAAATGGTGCCTTGTTATACAACTCTATTATATCAACATGTTTCCTCTCCTTTTTTGTCATGCTTGAATTAGCACAGAACTATTGTAGAAAGTACTAATGGCAACATCTTTGTTTCATCTTTATTATTGTTGGTAGGTTTTTGAACTACCAACGATGGTATATTGTGATGTAGGAAAAATTATTATCAAGATTTCTAATTATGCAATTAATTGGGAACATGAAGTGTGATTTGGAAATCTATAACATATATTATGAAACTTGATAAGTTGAACTTATGAATATTTTATGTAATTATGTTCTTAAAATCATAAGATAATATATATCAATATACCTAATTAATCAATGCTTGTTGCATTAAAGTGATGTTATTGTTTGGGATCATTAATGATGTCAATAGAAATTATATATATATATATATATATATATATATTTCATGACCAAATTGAAGGGACAAAATTTATTAACCACGATAAATTTGTTGAGAAAATCAACAAGCTAATTTAGTTTAGAATGTCACATATTGTGAATGACTAGTTGTTGAACTCATCATTAAATTTAATAAAAGCCCAAACTGCATCCTTGATAAGTTTTTGTTGTTTCACAATCATCATTAAGACTATGTGTAAGTCAACTTTGTCAAATTTATTTACCAATTTGTTGTTGGCTTTGTTCATAGAAGTTTCAAATAATAATTATTAATGAATAGTATTTTTCTTGTTAAGATTATGCATCATGTTTGTTGATCACACAATCACATGTGTGGTCATAACAAGTAATGTTGAAAATCAAATCACAACACGCACATCATTGAATTAAAAGTAAAAAAATGTGTGCATTATGGTTGTGATTAGGTGGTTTTTCCAAGAAATAGTGGAATGGTAGAATGTGCAAAATGGTTTGATTTTATGACAATCATGAAGTTAATTTAACATTATGCACTTTTCACCCATAATGGATAAAGTTCATTTAACACTATCCACTTTTCATTCATAACAAACAATTATGGTGGTAAGAAGGTTCTTTTACTAATGAAACATATGAAGGTGTTTATGCACATTTTTTTGGATCTAATTCTTTCAACAAGTAATCAAGTGCAATTATTTTCAAAAAAAATTATGTGAATAAAATGTATGACCTTGCACCATAATTTTTTTCATTTTATTTCACATTTATGTTCTTTTCTATTATTCATATAATTTTTAGAATATATATTCTTTTTCATATATGGTGTTCAAGTTTATTTACAATTAAGGTTGGATTGAGGTTTAACTTTTAGTGTTTTTAATTATAATTTTTGTAATTGAATATTTGACATTGAAAATTAAATAGATGTGCATATATGACGATCAAATTAACCAAAAAAAATCTAGTTCAAAAATAGGCATTCACAAAAATTCTTTAAAAAATGTGTTTATTTAGTTTTCAAATTTGATTAACTATCCTATCCTTGTTTGTTAAAGTCAAAACTTTATTCATGAATGTGATGGAAATTTCAAATTTCAATATTGAAACAAGTATTTATGAATTTAAAACACAAATTTTTGAAGACTAACTTATTTGAAGGTGGTCATTTCAAATATATTTGTTTGAAAAATTATATTGGAAAAATGAAATTATTTGATGGTATTCCTCTTAGACATTTGATCCATTAAAAATAATAATGTGAAGCATGATTATATTGTAAGAGTTACCATGGAAAATCAATTTACAATCATGAAAAACATTTTTTTCCCAAATATTTTATAAACACTTAAGATTATCCACTTGTTTGATGACTAATCTTGCAATTAATATTTTTTATAAAATGGTTAAGTTATTTACAAATGACATTATAGCCCCTCATGAAATGACATTGAATTATTTTACAAATGATAATACAATTTGCTATTGATTTGAAATCTTTCAACAAATATATGTTATCTTAGAAGTTATTAGATGTTGTGCACAAACACATGATCATGTTAACATTGTATGTCAAGCTAGTCATGATATGAACATATAAAAATCATATGAATACAATAATTAGCAGCAAATGAATTTTAAATTAATAAAATTAAGGCTTATTGAAAAGTAAATGAATTTATCTAATAATAAAAAAATGACTATTTGTCACACAACCCTATTGCCATCTACTTTTAATTCAAAATAAGATAACACATAATGGTTCAAACATGATATTGATAAAAGTGTTAAAAATGAATTCTTACCATGAAATTCAAACTTGAAAAAAGTGAATTCATCATTTCATTCAATTTTGTGATCAAATTTCATAGCCTAATGATTTTTTTTGCAGAATAATGAAAAAATATGAAAAAAAATTTTTTTTGAATTTTTTGTATGAAAAAGTAAAATTTTCCCCAAATTTAGACCCAAAAACTACCTAGGTCTTCAACTATAACAAAAAATCTGAATTTGTAATGTTTGGAAAAGTTTTGTTCTTGCATTTCACTTTTATCATTTTGATCTTTGTGAATTTTTTATTAAGAAATTACTATCAGATTCTTCATTTGAGTGATAATTTTAATTATGATTATGATGTAATATTTTGGTGATATATATATTTTTAATGATTTGAACTTTTAAAATGTTCCAATTAATATATGTTCCCAAATTCATAGACATTTATCATTTTGACTCATTTTTATTTTTTACTTGTGCATAAGTGTTTGCTTCTTTTTTTTACTTCAACATTTTTTTGCCAATTTGACAAACTTTGAAATCTCCTTTTTTTGTTGTGTTTTTTTTATATTAAATTGTTAAACAATTTTGATCGTCATAATTTTAGTGTCATTTCTTTCATCAATTTCAAAACTTTAATTACTTTAGAGATTGCATCATACATACATTGTTTGTTGATGTATTTGATTATTAAGCATGATAATGGGGGAAATGTTGAATTCAATGAAGTTTTCAAGACTAATATTTTGTACTATCTTAAAATTCAATAAATTTCCAATTATTTATGAGGAAAAAAAATTATTTAAAATTTCCTTCTATAGGTGTTAGACACATAAAGTTGGGTTTTTGTCATGCATCAATGGGAACTTTACATGCATGTTAATACAAACACCATGATTCATTACCTTTTAATTTGTCACAAGTGTCATGGTTAACTTTTAAAATATCTATCTATCTATAGTCATTATTTTCAAACACAATCCTTCACATTAATCCTTCACATTCAAATTTAAACAAAAAGATATTCAAGAAATTATTATTAATACCTTGAAAACATAGAAATACAATTGGT
>Ga0116228_10005379_pt1 | contig 11417 bp, 9 predicted proteins | sample S1TSphfallax_2_FD_89694 | JGI IMG/M metagenome (GOLD analysis project Ga0116228, IMG submission 89694) | Host-associated microbial communities from peat moss isolated from Minnesota, USA - S1T2_Fc - Sphagnum fallax MG | ecosystem: Host-associated > Plants > Peat moss > Unclassified | place: USA...
GAGCCCAGGGATTAGACTAGGAAGAAGATTTAGTAGATCAAGCATGAATTTGCATCAAAACAAACCACCCACGTGGTTAGTTCACATTCCGGGACACCCTTGGATGTTGGGACAAGCCACGGGCACTTTGGACCATAAGACACACCACGGCCCGGACTCGGGGGAAGCCACCACCTTCCCCCATATAGTATTCTTTGCGCCACGTTTTGGAGACTACATCCAAATGGCTCTTTTTCCCGGGACTCCCAAGTTGGAGTCCCGAAATTGTCCCGAAATTGTCCCGGGTGGAGTCCTGGGACTTTGGGAGCTCATAACTCCCGACTGCTAGGTCTGATCGCGACGAGGTCTGAACCAATCTTGTAGCCCTCGTCGTTATCTTTCCAACGACGTATTGCACTCTCAATTCGGAGGTCGGAAAGAGGTCGATTCCAGACTTTTAGTGGTCGGGAGTCAAACTGCCAGTTTGACTCCCGGCCCTTCTTTTGCCCATAACTTGGGCGACAGATGTCCAAATGGCCAATGCGAGGCCATTTTAGATATCTACGCTTCAAGAAATTTCCAATGACACCAAGAACACCCCAATGCAAGGTGTTTTGGGCCTTGTTGTCGAGCTCTGAACATTCGGGAGTCCCGAAGGACTCCAAATCCTCACTTTTTCCAAGTGTTGAGCTTCACCCCCACACTTGGCCAAAGTAGGGTTGCGACAACCAAGGCTTTTGATTCCAAGACCCTTCAAGAAGCGTGGAGTGGTAGGAAACCCAATGTGTCTCATTTGAAAGTTTTTGGTTGTAAACCCTTTGCACATGTCCTTGATGAAAAGAGGACCAAATTAGAGTCCAAGTCCATGCCTTGTGTGTTTTTAGGATATTATGAAGGCACCAAAGTGTATCGCTTGATGTGTGTAAAAACTAAGAGAATCATCAAAAGTAGAGATGTCGTGTTCATTGAAAGGTTAAAAAAAATAGGTGGTGTACCTCATCATCCCGAGAAAGAAGAAAATGTAGTTGTGCGTGAAGAAGTTGAAGTAAAAGAACCATTGACCTTTAGTCGATATACACTTTTGAATGAAAGAAGAATGGAAGGTGTGCAAAGTGAATCCACACCAAAATCTTCATCGGAAGAAGAATTTGTTATCTCCAATGATAATCCATCTAGTGAACCTTCACAAGATGTGCCGAGGGAAAGACCTCAAAGGCAACGAAGGGAATGGCCTTGGGATTGGTGGATTGCTACTAAGGAGGTGGAGTGCATCACGATTATGTTTTTGGAGGAGCCCCAAAATATTGAGAAAACATTGACATGTGAAAATTCCAAGGAGTGGGAGTGTGCGATGCAAGAATAATATGATTCCTTCATGACAAACAACACATGGACTTTGGTACCGCTTCCCATCGACAGGAAACCCGTTTCTTGCAAATGGGTGTTCAAAATCAAACAAAGCGCAAATGGGGAGGTGGAACAATACAAGGCCAGATTAGTGGCAAGAGGTTTTACCCAAACCTATGGAGTGGATTACAACGAAACTTTTGCGCTCGTCGCAAAGCTTACATCTATTCGTTGTATTCTTGCATTGGCGACCTTAGAAGACATAAAGATCCATCAAATGGACGTGAAAACTGCATTTCTCAATGACGAGCTTGAAGAGGAGATTTACATGGAGCAACCTCAAGGGTTCGTGCACCAAGGAGGTGAACATCTTGTGTGTAAGTTTCATAAGTCCTTGTATGGTTTTAAATAATCTCCAAAGGCATGGAATCAAAAGTTAGATGCGTTTCTCAAAAGCATTGAATTTATGAAGAGTGAGGCCGATCCTAGTGTGTACGTTGCACAAGTGGGAGATGTGAAGTTTTTCATTGTGGTCTATGTGGATGACCTCATTTTGGTGTGCAACAATCAAAACAAACTTTTGTAAATCAAAGAAAAATTGAGTCAAAAGTTTGAAATGAAGGACCTTGGGGAGTTGCATTTCTTTTTGGGGATGGAGGTGGAAAGGAATCGTGATGAACAACTCTTACGCATCAACCAAATCAAATACCTCAAGAAAATATTGAAGCGTTTTCGAATGGAAGAATGTAAGCCCATTGGAGTTCCATTGGATCCCAAAGTGAACTTACAAAGGAATGCGAATGGAAATGATGAATCAAAGGGATTTCCATATCAACAAGCGGTTGGGTCTTTGATGTATGCCATGTTGTGCACACGACCTGACTTGGCATACCCAATAAGTGTGTTGAATCAATACATGGCGAACCCTAACATGGAGCATTGGATGGCCGTCAAACGAATCTTTCGATATTTGCAAGGTATGTTGCAAATGAAATTACAATTTGGTGCAACATCATCCAAGGAAGTGCTTGGATATTGTGATGCGGATTGGGGTGGTGATCTTGAAGATAGGAGGTCCACCACAGGGTTTGTTTTCATGATTGGAGGTGGAGCCATTTCTTGGAGTAACAAACGACAACCTACAATAGCATTGTCCACTACGGAAGCGAAATACATGGCGAACATGCAAGCCACAAAAGAAGCCATATGCATAACAAAATTGATGATGGATTTACGATACATGGAGGAGAAGAAAATGATGGTGATTCAATGCGACAATCAAGGTGCGATATCATTGATCAAAAATCCCACTCACCATGTACGAACAAAACACATTGATGTACAACATCATTTTGTTCGAGAATGAGTTGAAAATGGAGAAGTTCGATTTGAATATTGTCCAACGGAACACATGGTGGCGGATGTCCTTACCAAGGCATTATCAAAAGAACGACATCATAAGTTGATATACATGTTCGGATTAGAAACTTCATAGAGTGGGAGTGTTAGGAATACTATTCGTTTCTAATTCCCAATGTTGATGAATGTGTTAAATATTCATCAAAAGGATGAATAATATTCACATCCTTGTAGTAGTTAGGTTAGGGTTTAGAAGTGGAGACTACTTAGGGCTTGGCGGCGGCTAGGGTTAAGGTTTGGTGGCGGCTAGGTTAAAGTGGCGGCTAGGGTTAGGGTTTGGCGACGACTAGGTTAGGGTTAAGTGGCGGCTACTTTAGGGTTAGGAGATAATATATATTGGAGTGGTTTTGAGTTGTCTTTCATTCTCTCCTTTCGTGGTTTTGAGTGCACGTAGAACCTTCAAGCCTTGTTAGTAGTTACAAGCCATAGTTTTGTGATTGTAGCATTTGAAGCATACAACCTTTGTGATTTCTTGTTAGTTAATACAATTGTTCCATTTCAAGAACCTTGAGCGTTTCAATTCTTGCTTGTTTTCAAGTTGTTTCCAATAAATATCCTTTGTGAATTTACAAATGTTGACGCCATTTTCACATCCTTTGACATTGGTTTCATCCAAAATTTGGTGTAAACAACATTTTGTAAAAATTGTTAGAGCTATTTTTTTAGAAAAATTTCTAAATTTCCCCATAAGGTTCAAAAAAATAGATACAAAATTATTAAATATCAAAATAACTATGTGAACCAAACACCAATGTTAAATTTTATGTTTATTATGAATTCCTTTTCTAGGATTTTTTTACAAAATGTTCATCATGTTTAAAGGTAGTGGCATCAAAAAATATGTAGCCTAGAAAGGATCTAGGTTTATAAAGGTTAATTTTGAATTAAATCCCCATTGTCACATAGGTTGGTTACAAAATTAAATGCCCCACACAACCCTTCACACACCAAACAAAACACTTAAACAATCAAAGAAATAAAATGTACATGGTTTTGCATTAGGATCACCCACAAACTTAAAATTCGATCTTTATGTGGGCTACACTCAATAGGGAACTCACCACACATGCTTAAAAACCTTGTTTTATAGAGTTCATTAACCAAAACTATGTATGTTTGCTTTTATGAATATATTCATAATCAAAGGGACACATAAGTTTATTGTGACATAATTTTATTACATTAAATGCTTATCCCAAGGCCTAACACAAAATAAGAACATGGAAGTATGAAAAGGAACTCCCCAAGGGTGGTTCATTGGCATAGACCATTTTGGGACCTTGGGACCTCAAAAAGGTCATGGGTTCATGGTGTATTGTAATTGAAACTCCTACAACCTTTACCAAAGAGATTGACTTGAAGGCTGCTAATAGCTTGTCAATTTGGGTTTGTTACTATGCTTCAAAAACACATAAAAAAAAGAATATGAACTTGGAGCTCCACCCACAACCTTTTATATACTTGAAAAAATGAATGGATGAATTATTGACCATGTTCGTCCATAGTTTTAAAACATTATCATTCATCAATTACAAACCAATAATATTATATCACATATTATTTTTCTAGAACTATCATACTTCTTAAGAATAAGTCATTAAATTGTTTGAAATATTTTTCCCTAAGATTTTGTCAAGTTCACATAATTCATTTTCAACTATGTCTAATTCAAAATAATTAATTAAGTTATTCATGAGTCCAAGCCTATGTCTTTAATAATGCATCATGATGTTATAAAAGCAATGTGTTGGAATGAAATATGTTGACACCATAGTTTAAAGGTGAAAAACCCCATCACTAGAATTCAAAAATTTTGTGTGTGGGTTTTTCAAAATTCCAAGCTTTTGCTTGGAATAATTGTGAGTTGATCCACAAGATTTTACTACTTATACTCTACAAAATTTTAATTAACAATGGACATGTGGCCTAAGAGGGGGGAGGGGGGGGTAATTATGAGGATTAATTTTTGATTAATCTCTTTTAGCACATAGGCAAATTATTGAACATACTTCAACACAACATTTACAATATTCATCATTCACATGATTCCCAACATGAGATTTTGCACTCTTTTGGGATAGGATCATCCACGCCTAAAGTCAAATCTTTATGTGAAAACTACATCCCAAGGGAGTTCATCACACGCGCCTAAAGATTCTCCTTTATGGGGATCACTAACCAAAGACCATAAAATTTTCACAATGGTATTCACAATAATCTCCACATTTTATTTCTTCAAGGCTTCCTATTCACATATGATATTTCTACAAATCTTGATAATAATTAACAACACGAAATTATTAAATGCAAATTATGAGCCAAAAGCTCCAATCTCTACCCTTTATATATTTAAAGGAAAGAAGGGGATAAATAATCAACCACATTCATCTACATCTATTCCCCATGTATCAAACCAATCATCAAGTGCCACTTATAATTCTTCATCTTTTTATGGATAGGTTTTACATTATTTGGGGTCTAAGATTTGGTCAAGTCTACATACTTGACCTTCCATTATTATTAACCCAAAATAATTATCTAAATTATTCATAATCAACCTTTATGTTGTTAATCAAAAGATTCTCCTTGTAGGGCTCATGAGGCTCATTATTTTATTCCCCATTTTTACCCCTACTATTACCCCAAACCATAATATCATCATTTGCAATTACAACTATTAATAATTATTTTGTTGTTATAGACACCTTAGGGTCCTCTAGCGGACCCTTTCTATTCAATAAAGTTGTTCAAGATTCTCCCCATTTTTCCTTGTAGAAGGTTTTGAGTTTTGCTTGATGGCTCAAGTTCGATCACTATGTTAACATAGTGTGGCCAAGGATGGCTAGATTGCACTTCTTATAGTTGCATTAGAGGGGTATTGTAAGGGAATTGCAATTCGTTGTCTTGGTTCGTAGCTTGAAAATGGTACGCATTATTTGACATTCCTTTTGTTGGATTTGGGTGTTATTTCACTAGATGTGTTTGTGAAGAATACAACCATGGGTGTTTGATTATGAACTCATGTTCTACTTGGAGCTTGGGTGTTTGGCTGAAGCCATGATGCACCAATTGCATATCATATTATCATATTTTGAGTAGCAATAATGTTGTTAAATGGCAATCATCCATAGTTATATACAAGGCCAGATGTGGTTTTGTGTTATTATGCATTTTTTAACAAGGGTTTTTTATGATAAAGTGTGAAAATTGGGTACAAGATTTCATGGGCATGAAATGGCCTACAAGAAGAATTTTCGAACGTTAGGATTAAGAAGTTTTGAAAGGTCATTGAATAATTTTTAAAAAAAAATCAATAATTTGTGTCATACCCTAGTTATAATTGATAATTTAAAAAATAAAATTATAATGGTGTAACTTGACATTTAATGATAAAGGGTCAAGAATCTTAAAAATATGTGTTAAAGCCATTTTAAAAACATAAATATTTTTCTTATGTAACTTATGTAGGTGTTTATAAATTTTTCATAATGTATATATAGGTGGAGAACAAAAAAATTCATGTGATGCAAGTCAATACTAAAAATCACAATTTTAAATTTTTATTTTAAAAAATTAAATTAAATTGAATCCACTTTTTGTTGAATTTTGGTATATGATTCTTAGTGATATCATCCAAGGATGAGTTTGTTTGTATTTGAATGTATTTAATGTCTCAACAAAAAATAATTTATTTATTTTTAGAATGCACTTCAACGCAGAAAATATTATTTTTAGACTTTAGTATAAAATTATTTCTATTTTCAACATGAATGAATTTTATTTTTCACCCATTTTGATATAAATCATTCATTTGATACATTTTTTGATTCTTGTTTGCACTTGTTTTTACACAAATTTTTTATTCTTGTTTACTAACAAGGTCCAATATGCAATTGAAATGAAATTGATCCCACGACTTTTTGAAATAATAACAAATCTACCAGCCATCTCCACCTTGTGAACAATATATAAAAATGAAGATCAACCATTGCCCTAGGGGAATTGGGAAACAATGATTCTCATAATTAAAATATCTCATAAAATGAATGACATTTCATTTCTTTAGTTTGCATTGTATGACAAGCTTATCTTGAAGGTGAATGAGACTTAGCCCTCCTTGACATCATTGAATTCTGAAAATTTGATATTTAAATAATAATTTGTGTCGAATCTATTAAGTTATTAATTCAACATGGGTTTGTTGATAAAAGATATATGACTTAGAAACATAAGCACACATTAGGGCACAAATGAGCTGTCACAAAGATAGTATGAAATACCAAAAGGCCATTTACGAATATTTCATTATCTCAGGGTAGATTTCTTTAGCATGGCTAGGTTCTTTTCTTTTCTTTCTTTTTTGGCTTTGAAACCTACAATTTCAAAGCCCCCAAGCACAATAATATTTTTGATTTTGAAAATATTTGAATGTTTTCACACCCAATTTCAAAACAGTTGGAATCAAAAACTTAAAATTGTGGCTTAAAAGTGGGTGTGAAAGCAATAAATTATTCTTATAACTTGAATTATAAAAAATATGCCCAACTTGAAAAGGTCTAAACTGGTGTGGGGTGGATATTTGTTTTTTTAATAATAGTTGGGTTAGGCCCTAGGGTATTCCAAAATAAAAAAATTCAAAGAATGGCCCAAGTTCGATTCTTTTATTTTTAGGAGACTTAAAAAAATTGATTGGGTCTAGATCTTAAAAACCCAAAAAAGGGTGATTATGAGGTGGGGGCGGGGGTTAAGGCACGCGATTAATTGAGTATAAGGTTTGCTTCTTTGACAAAAATCTGGACAACCACTTAAAGGTTCTTTTATCAAGGTTTTTGAAAGATCCTCTTAAAAACACATGCCTAGTTTTCAACAATGTCCTACAAAGCCAAGCTTGTCTTTGCCAAGTCTTTAAGGCTTTGACAAAGAGTCTCAAATCTTTTAACCTTACAAGGTAAGCCCTTGATAATCTAAAACAACACTAATGTTTTTCAAGCTTGAACACATGTGTTATTTGAATGTACAAGCACCAATCACAGCTAATTGAGAATGCATATTGATTATTTGTAACAGCTAAATGAACTTGAAGAATTCCTTTTTTCTTTCAGTCTGAAGGTTACACAATCTGAATGTGAAATGGTTATTAATGCGAATTTTTGAAAGACACCCTACATTGTTATTCTCCTCGAGTGGGGTCTGGTTATGAATATTTAAATTTTTTAAATCATCAGTTATGAGATGAGGCCGAGTGTTACCTTTCAAAAATTGTCATGTAAAAGGGGGGGGTTTGGATTTTTGAAAAAGTAAGCCCAAGGGGCATATATGCATATACCCGGTCTGATACCCAATTAATATCTGACACAAATACAAATACCCACCTCACATTAGTCTAATCCAATGTTGGTAGGTTCTTGAATTTGAGCAAGTTCAGATCACAATATATGGTTCAAATTCTAGGGTTTTCAAATTGGAGGTTTCAAATTTCACCACCATTGGAGCCTAATCATAGATTCAACTTATTTTTAAAATTGAATTAAAACTTGAATTGAAGATGTTGTTTTGTTTTTAAAATGTTCAATTTGTTAGGTCCATAAATGTATTTTTATTGAAAAAAATGAACTCATATGTTTAGACAAGTTATTGCATTTGATGATTGTACATAAATGATATTATATAATCTTTATTTTGGAGTGTGTGCACCAGTTGAATAAACTAATTAAACACTTTTTATTTGGATTCAGTTATATGCATGCAATGGAAATGGGATCAAACCTTCTTAAATCAAACTGACTTTAAGTTTTTTTGGGAAAAATGTTTGAAATCTAAATTTTTTAGAAATCTAAAGAATCAGTCTCAATATTAGAATAGGGATTGAAGGTTCCTTTTGAAATCAAGAACATAATGAGGGGCTTTGAAATTGCAGGTTCTAAGAAAAGTCTGTCCCAGGCTAGTGGAAAATTTCTTGATGCTATGGGTGTGGTAAATGCATTGCCTTTTGGGTATTCCATAGATATGACCTTGGGAAGCCCATTCTTTCCTCTGGACTGCAGCAACTTAGCTTTTGTGTGGACCCACCCTCGCAAACAAGTGGATGATACCACACACAACATTGAAAATGGATTTCATGGGGTGAGATTCAAAACAAATTACATGCAAAAATGTACATGCAAAAATGTAGAGAATGTAATTTAATCTCTCTTTCGTCACCCACAAATAAGCTCTTAATTCAAATCAAATTTTATGTCAAATTTTCAACCTATTGAACCTCAAAAAATTTAGTGACATTCTATCATTTGTTTTATGTCATATAAATACACTTTGTAAACCTTTTTTTTATCATTTTGGGTCTCAACAATCAAATAATTTAAATAGTCCAATGCAAAGAAATTATGCTCCAATTATTCTATAGAATGTTTTCCCCAAAACTTGTTCAAGGATTTGTTTAAGCTCCAATTTCCTTGAGACTTTACAAAAAATTAATTAAATAGTTAAGATTATTGTTACAAACTTTGAAAACATTCACCAAATTTTATTCCAAGAAAAATCTTGAAATACATTGATGTTAACAATTTTTGCACCTCATTATTTACACACCAAAATTACCTATTAAATTCATAACATTGACATCCACTATCATAATTTGAGGACATTTTTCAAGAGGCATTGTAATTTCAAAAAACAATTGTTCTTTATTATAACAGGTAGAGTTTGATTAGGATGACTACATGAATGCTTCCTCCTTTGACATGGTTATCTTTCAAATCATTGTTGATGTCCTCTCTCTTGTTGTGTTTGCTTATGTTCTTAATCAATTTAAAAGTCATTGGCTATTAAGCGATGCTTTAAATTTTATCATCTCCAATTGTTTGAAATTGAAAGAAGATTATAAAATTTCAAATTTTTAAAGATTTTATGGAGAAGGAATTTATTGTTGCTCTTGAATTATGGCTTTTGACCTCCAAAATTTTAAAAAAAAGTTTGTGATGTTTGAGATTCTTTTATTTTTTTCTTGAAAAAATATGAAAAAAAGATGGCTCATCAAATGTTTTCTTTGATGTTGGACTTTAGGTTCAAAAACTTAAGTTTAGTGCCCTAATTTATTGGCCTTGAATAAGTTCATTGTTGAATAATATGATAAAAAACCTTATATCCCATGTTAAAATGCTACCATCATTTGCACCTTTTGTTTGAAAATGCCAATGTTGACCAAGGTGTTGATGAATATTGTAATTTGGACAATTTTGGAATGACAACAAACACAAATGAATTAGCAAAAATGTTTGTTAACATGGAATCTTTGATTTTTAGAGAAGTTTGAAATGGATGCAAAAGATGTTAAATGTTGTTTTCAATGGTGGGAGAAGCATGAATTGATGTTTCCTATAGTTGGATTCCGTGCCCAATAGATCTTAAGCATTGTTGCTTCCCAAATTGAAATTGAAAGGAGTTTTTCTTTGGGAGGAATACTTATTAATACTTCTTCAAGAGATGCCATTTGCAATAAGACAATTTTAATAAATAAAATTTTGTTCACAAAAATTGGCATGGTGGTCCTTGGATTAGTTGTAAACCCTTTTTTAATTTAATGGAGCTAACTGAAACTAATGTAGAGTTAGAGGAAGAGTTAGAAGAATTTGAAGGAACATTTGAAAGGGATGAGATCTTGGAAATATAGTTTATTATAGAAAAAAAAGTGTAACATTTTAATCATTTTTTAGACAAGTTTTATTATTATTTTTAATTTTTAAAATTGAATGTTTTAAAAAATGAATTAAATTTGAGATCCAAATTGTGATAACTAGATATGAAAATTGACTATTATCACATTTGTGAGAATCACCCTGTTTGAAAACCGGCTTGATTATAATTTAAAAATATCTAATGCCCTGGTTGGTAATTGTAAATCTTAGTTATTTAAAAAAAAAACTAGGCTAGTTCTCTCAAGTGTTGGGAAGAATTGGAACCCATGGTTCTCATAAAAGGTGAAATAACTACCCAACACTTGTTCAAACTTAGTGGTGTGTATGTGAAATTCATCTTGACATTTTACCAATGAGCTTGACTTGGGGATGCCAACAACTTGTTAGGTTGAGTCTATTGTTGTGCTTTTGAAAAAACAAACAAAAAAACATGACTACATTTGTAGTTGTATGTGAAGCAAATGACTACATCATTCCATATAATTGAACTTGGACTTCATGTTGATACACACTAATAGTGACCATGAATTAATGAAAAAGATGAATTGATTTTGTAAAAATTAAGTTCCATTTGAATGATTTAATATGGAATGAATTTGCATTATGCAACTTGAATTGAATGCAAATCAGTTGAATTTGATCTGAATTCAAATTTCTAAATTGAATTTAAATACATTGGATAAAATTCAAATTCATATTGAATTGCATTTGGTTGAATTGAACCAAATTCAATTCAATTCAATTCAATTCAATACAAATTGATTGAATTCAAACCAATTTTTATTGTACAGTGGATCTGCCTTCAAGTCCATCAACCACTCCATTGCACCATTCTAAGCTAAATCCAAGCTGATACATCTTCAAGTCCAAGTGCTATTATGAATCTTTGCAGTTCACTAATTCTGTGAATTCTGCCTCCGCCTTCCAGTCAAATAAACCCACCTTTCATCATATGATTTTCATTTGCAGTTATCCTGC
>Ga0116228_10005380_pt1 | contig 11417 bp, 6 predicted proteins | sample S1TSphfallax_2_FD_89694 | JGI IMG/M metagenome (GOLD analysis project Ga0116228, IMG submission 89694) | Host-associated microbial communities from peat moss isolated from Minnesota, USA - S1T2_Fc - Sphagnum fallax MG | ecosystem: Host-associated > Plants > Peat moss > Unclassified | place: USA...
ATTAAATAAAAAATGTTTCAAATATTATATCTTTAACCACATAAGGAATTTTATAATATTTGAAATTGAATAATACTCTCATTGTAGTTTTATTGATCCAAATTCAACACATTGGGTTTGAAAATTCTCAGTGCCTTTAATTTGAAAAACAACCATCCCAACTTCATCACAATTAATTTTTCATACTTTTTCACCAATAATAATTTAATGATTGTAAAATTTGCTCAATTTATATTTCATAATTAAAAATAACATATTTTCAAACATATATTTTCAATAAATAATATACAATATTTTCCTTGTACATGCAACAAACAAATTTTACTCATTCCTCATTTGTCTATTCCAAATTTCACCTACACCATTTTTTAATGGATGTTTCATACATCATGTCTTTTTCAAATCACCGTTTTTGAATGGGTGTTTCATACATCATGTATTTTTCAAATGAAATTATAATAAAATTGTTATTTTCAAAAATAACACACAACATTACAAGAGTGAAAGTAGACAAAGATAAATTTTGGTATTTATTGAACAAAAATGAAGTAAAACCAAGTGCCCTTAAAACCAGCAAGTCACATAGCTTCACTTCACATTCAACAAAATAATCACAACATACAATCATCATTCAATGATTTATTCACTTTTAGAAGCCTCAATATTGAATGGAAAAAACTTATTGATAAATAGTTCAATGATCAACCTTTCACCTTGCCAAAAACATTAGGAAAACAAAGGATTTTTTTTACCAACTAGTTTTTGGTCATATGTTGTCTTTGACTTTATTTCAATTACATTTTTTTTAAAATTTTGAAACATTCCATGTGGATGATTTGGCACCTCAAATCAATTGAACTATTGACTAATATACAACATTAACCATCGATGGGGATAATTTTCAAATTATTTTACAAATTAAAAAATAACCTAATTGAATTATAGTTGAGAAATCCACTTTGTGATGATAGACATTTGCGATGAATTGCATTTGTTAAAGTTGAAGACTAATTGGAACCATGTCAACTTGTGTGATTGAAAATTGATCAACATCCCAACTATAAGCACATAGTGGGATTCCACGTTATATTAAACTCCCGTTCAAACTTTGAACTTTTTATTTGTTTTTGTTTTATTTTGTTTTATTTAAGCCCAACTCATGTTTACATTTAAACCCATGTAGTTTATATATTTGTGGATTTGTGTAAAAAAGTGCACTTTGTTTTTTACATGTGGGGAACTTCAAGCCTTTCATTATCAACTTATTTTTATTTTTATTTATTTTTCATTATGTTTTTTTCTTTTCTTTTCAAATGTTGCACTTGTTTCATTACAATAAAAGGTGTCCATGTACACCAAGTGATTTCATTGGTCATAGTGAACAAAACCTAGTGGGGATGTAATGAATTCATTGGTCTAATGAACATGGACTATTAAACTACATCCACATTTTGTAGTAGTGTTTGAATTCTTTAGTTATTAGGCACATTAAAATCATATGATTTCAAGGCAAATAAACATGGATAACATGAGGAACCAAACTTATGGATCTTTGAGCCCGTCATCGCAAACACCATTCACATTGCAAATGCTCAAATACTTTTTCTTCTTTTTTTTTTCCCTCTCATTTATCATGTTATTTATCCTTTAATTATTTATCCAAGTGCGTTCCACCACATTGCCTTTAGTTTTTTCTTTGAACTCTTATTATAATAATATATTTTCCACCATTTCAAGAGCAAAAACTTTGGTAGTGAGGAGTTGAGCTTATGAAGCTTCTTAACTATCAATGTTTGTCAATAACATTCAAATAAATAAGCAAAGATTTTTGGTTGTTCTTCAATTTCTTTTCCATGCCCTTTCTCTTTCTTTTCTTTTTTTCCAAGTAGTTGACATGGTGTTGTAACCATTGCATTATAACTTGAACATTTTTTTTAAAATTCTAAAATGTGTGGCGTGAAAAGTTTTATTTTGTTTGAATTTGAGTTTTTGCTTTTGACTAAATTTCAATTATGTTTTGATTGGGTTCAATTAAGTTTCAACTTGATTTTGACTATGTGTAAGGAAAGGCAAAATATGTGCCATTTTTGCTAATTATGTAATGTTAAAGGGTGAAATTGCGACCCCCAATCGTTACCATCCTCTAAGAAATAAGATCAAGGGAACAAGGCCAACACCTTATAACCTAACAAAAAGAAATTACCTTCATTAGTTTATTTTATTACAACTACTCAAATAATAAATGAGAAACCATACAAAAGGCAAAGGAAAAATGTAAGGTTGTTGTCCCAAAATAGACCTATTGTCTTGTCTATAGGCTAATCTAAAGGGGCAGGGGAAGCAAATAGAGAAGGGACAACATGGGAAATGATCATAACCCAAGAATAACTACTCCCCAAGGTTTTGCAATACCTTCAACACCTTTAGATGTTGCCGTAATGGGGTTAAAAAACCTCTTACTTCTACTATCCCACCTCAATCATGCATGTAGGTCCTTTAATGACTCCATTCACTACTTATAACACCTCGAAATGCCTGCATGCTACTCCCTACCATTTGCAGCAAACTACATCCATTCCTAGCCATAGATTATCACTTACAACAATACATTATAATCTACATGCAATTACATGTTGATATTATCCCCCTTTTTTTACCACCAAGTATTGGTTGTTATCTTCCCGTGGTAGCTAGTAACTCATTACTCCAAAAGCTACCAAGTGATATGCATATTTACTTTCTATTCTAGAAGAAATGTTAAAATATCATGTCAAATAGCAACCTACTTGGTATAACATCAAACTATTATACCTTCCACACCTTCTAATAGATTAAATACACACCAAAACACATCAAGTTCCTTAACCATTTTTCATTAAAATCACACCCAAATACAAGTATTATTATTCACTACTTTTTCCTCCTTACTGGTACAATTAATACACACTTTTCCAATATATTCCTTCATTCCAACCTCTAACTACAAATGTATCAAATGTTTTAAAAGTCTCCCAACACCCCTCTAATCCTCCTTCTCAACAAACCACACAAGGCCCACATTGACCCCAAGAAAAATAGGGCCCCTATCCTAATCCCTTATTAGAAATCTCCTAGATGATTGGGTAGATTACCCCCAACCACTCACTAACATGAATTACTTAATCCCATTAGCTTCACCCCTTGGATAAGGGACCGTAAGTCTACCACTAATAACTATTAGTTAACTATTAATTACTAGGAGGCCTATGGTACTAACTAGATTAGAGATTTTTACCCATTAACATGTAAGTTTAATTTTTTTTCTTCCTCCAATATGTTTTTTTTTGGTTTGTTGGTTTATTTGTTTTTTTACTATTGATGAATTTTTTATATTGATATTCAATATGTTGGTAACTAATGCACAAATTTTTTTCTTAATGCACATTATAATTTTGACTCATATTAAGTTTTCTCATTTTTAACAACTTTCACATTCTTTAGTACAAAAATGTAAGGTGTAACCACTTGAGTAACCTAAGAAAATTGAGGTATGGTCCAACAAAAACAACAATCCAAGCACTTAAAAGAAACCAACAATGAATCCACAGCAATGTTAATGCATTGGCATAAGATGACCATCTTTTCAAAGATTATTTTCTTCATTTTGGCAAGTTTTTTATTAACACTAACACTTTTGGGATGTAGTTGTGACCATTTTCCATGTGGGAGCAATGATTGTTTTGCATAGTTTTCAAATTGTTAATTGAAGCTTGTCCTTGGTGCATTGTGAGGTTTTTGAACTATGTGTGGACGTATAATTGCCCTATAAGAATTTTTTAAATTAAATATAAAGTTGATTTGGATTAAAAATATGTAAAACACAACAAATACATCAATAATTCAAAAGATGAAATATGTGTGAATAGTTATGCATGGTATTTGAATAATATTGTTTGCAAATTTTTATTTTGTCCAAAATTGCACATGGTATATTTTTATTCCAAAAATAGTTTCATGTACAAATTAGGGTATTCATAAGTAACACCTAGATGTGAATAATTTGATAATTGTATTGGCCCCAATAATAAACAACCCATGAAAAGGTGTGGAAATGGATAGATTTTTTTTTAAAAACATTTTAAATACCTTTTTTTGGGGCCATGGTGTCGACCTACATTTTTATATGTTACAATTATTTGAACCAGTGCACTATAAAATTCTTGAGTGAAAATTATAATTCTTGAATGGCATAATGACCAGTGTTGGGTGGGTCTCATATTTTTTGATACTCATTGGATCCGATTTTCACAAAATGGATTACAAATTATTTTGATTATCACCTTTATCTTTTTTTACAAAAACTTAAACACCAAGCTAAGGTATCAATATTTTTTATAAAAAAAATTTAATTGAATCTCACAATGCTAAACTTCATGAATTTGAAAATAATTGATTATCATTTGGCAATTTTTTGCAAGTGGTTATTAATTTTTTTCAAATAAATAATAATAATCAAAATTACAAAAAAATGATTGATTTCATTCTTTTTCTTTAAAAATAAGAAAATCATGATTTTTCGTAAAGTAAAGAAAACACAACACCCAAACCTTAAATTTGGTCATACATGGGGTGAGATTCCAAAAAAAACTCACAAAAAAAAAAAACATTAACATTAAAGGGGAAAGGTGAAATTCAAAAACCATCTATTTTTGTGGTAGACTTAATTTTATCATGCTTTTTTTTTCCTAAGCGCCTCCATTGTTGCTACATATATTTTCATTATTTTTAACATTGATAATGACCAATTTGCTAATTTTATGTGTTATTTCCTTGATTCCTCAATGAATATTGTGAGATACATGTTACATTTAATAAGTGGTGCCATGTGTTTAAGGTCTTGAAATGTGGGTGTAATTTCCCCCCCCGTTATTGATATACAAGATGCAAGTTATGTGAACCTCATTAACATGATTTCTTTCTCAATGGTGGCCTCCATTTTGGAAACATTTTGCAATCAACCCATGGGAATTCCAAAATACAAAAACCATAAAAAAATTTATGATTTAAAAATCATTTTAACAATTTGACATGCATGGTTGAAATCACAAACTTTGTCTCACACATGTGTCATGAAGCCATGGCCCATTGTGTGAAAAAAATTACATTTTGTTGTAATGTTAGGATGCAATTTTGTTGTGACAATGAAAAATAACATGTGGACAAAAGGGAACAATATTTGGGAAAATGAAAACATATTAAGGATTGGAGAACTTTGTTACTCAACATAAACATGGAATTAAAAACAATTTTATGAGTTATTGCATAACATTCACATTTTAATTGAAATTTTTGTTTTTTCAAGATTTAATGTTTAGTTAACATCATCTTAACATTTCTTTAACATCAAGTTATCGCTAGTTGCTACCCAAGTGGCCACATTAGATTTGATGTCATGTAACATATTGAATGTGAATTATTATAAATTGAAAAATCTTTAACATTCAATTATTGGTTGTTTATCATCACATTTGAATATTCCTTTATGTGAAGAGATGTTTGATCAAATCCTTTTTGTGTTAAATAACAAAAAAAATGTCACTTCACATTTGCCATACATGCAAGGTTTATTAATTTTGATAATGACTTTGTGGGTGGACATTATATTTTGATTATAATTAACACCCCTTCCATGGTGAAAGGCCATGTTACTTGCCAATCTTTATTGGAGCTAAAATTGCCACATGGACACATGGAGTGTTTATTTGTCTAGTTATGTGTTAAAAACAATTGTAGTTTATTTTAGATAAAGGAAATGATTAAGTCTAATTTGCTACTTATAGGTATTCTAAATCAAATTTGCAGCTACAATCCATCATCCATGTACTTTGATTTTTTGCTAATGATTGTTATTTTAAATTTATTTTAAAGCTAATATTTATATGGGGGAATTGAACCCCAACCAAAAAAGGCCTTGCCCACTATAACATAAAGCCTAACCTGCAAAAAAATTAAAAAATCAATAATTATATTTAATACAAAAATAAGCATAAACAAAGAGGTTGGATGTAGATTGGCCTCAAGCTTCAACTTTTTGCACCATACTGAATTTTGTTGTCTTTCTAGTTTTGAATTGTTCCACCAAAGAAAAGGTCTTCAAAGTGAAGAACTTTTAGTTGAACATGCAAATCACAAGTTCCAAATGCATGGTTAATCTATTCCATAGTTCCGTAGATTAACAACTTTCATTTTCAACATAACCAATAACTTGCACAATAGTAAATTTTGCTAACTTGATGTATTTCAAGATTTTGACTTCAAGAATTTAAAAGGAAGTAAAGGTTCTCCATAACTTGGTTACTAGGTTGATATCAAATAGGTTATTGCATTGCCAACTTAAAATTCTTTGTCATGGTGAGAACAAATAAAAATCTTTGAAGGTCAGTAGTAGTAGCAAAAAACAAGCCTATAACCCATACCTCATCATGTCCTATCTTCTTAGGCTAATAGAAGGCTATTTTGATGATTGCCAAATGAGCATTGAACCTTTTTTTCAAGTTCTAGTTGCAACTAATATTGTGAATAAATAACTCCCAATGCATCCATAAGATTTTGGGTGGGAAACTTGCCTTGTAATTTTGTAATAAACTAAGTGGCAATTTCTAGACATTGTTGTTTCACATATGCAACAACATCTTTATATATGTCCCTTGTAACAAAAATAGGTGCGCTAATATAATCTATAGACATGTCCCAAATGTGTTGGCTAGTAAATTTATAAGTTAAATGATCAATGTTTATGTTCAGATGTGTTATAAAACGTAGATTAATCTTGTCATGTACAATGTTGATTAAGGCTTTGAAATTAGTGAACACATCACCTTCGAAAGAGGACTAGCTATCACAAACAAAACATCCCTTAATTGTGTAAACTTAATCAAGGAATGCAATGCCTCTAACAATGGCATCATTGCATTCAACCCTAACAAAGTTTCCACATCATTGAACAAAAATATATTAGATTGAGGATAGGGTATTAAGGCAACATATAATGCCATTTTCACGATGAGAATGTGGTACTTAGACAACATCCATTTGATAGGACTAATCATAGAGTTCCATCTAATTTTGATGTTGTGGAAATTTTGTTGCCTTTAGTTTCCATTATCTCTACCAACTTAATAAACTCTAAATGCCTTTTTCTTCTATGACTAAAGTAACCATACAAACATTGTAACAAATTTTCAATGCAAAAAACCAAATGTAGGTCGGAGTGGGTTTGTATTGTAAGGTTTGTTTGATGAACCATACAATGCAAACCAATAACAAATGGAACATGTACTATCATTATATTTAGATTGTCACCCCAAATTTCAAGCCTTGGAAGGTGCTAACCCCATTTGCATTGAAACAAACCAACCTTGAAGCAATGTCCTCTTGTTTCAAATCCCTTTGTGTCATAAAGGAGTTCATGATTAGTAAAATCAGGCTATTAATCCCAAATATTAAAAAAAACACTTATTGCACATTCAACAATAATGGTATCTAACATTAATCCTGCATAATGTAACCATAAACCCTTGCCCAACTTGCATTATCCATGGTTGTAACCTCATCATAGGTAAGGGAAATAAACTTATAATTTTGGATAAGAAGCTTAATAACTTTTAAAACTTTAGCCTTTATGTATTTTGCAATCTCCCAATTAGCCCCATCAGACTAGTTTTTTTGGGGAAAGATGGAAGCTTAAAAAACTCATACAAAGGCTAGAAATTATCATAATTAATCATTGGCTTGCCTTTACTCAACAAGCTGAAAATAATTGCAAATTGAACAAACTTTCATTTATCCTCCACTACTTGACCATTATTTAGTTGTTGGAGGATAGTGGTTGGAAAAAATAAACATAAAAAATCTCATTTTTCACATGCATACATTTTGGGTCCATGATCCACTTACCATTTGAACCTTTTTCAATAAAATCCCATTTCACAACTTGAATTTTTTCCTTCCTTTTAATTCAGGTACAAACACGACATCTCATTGTAGAAAACACCCCAACTTCATTAAAAATGGGCTTTGCCCATGGCATTTTTATAGCTTAAATCTCTTGAAACTTGAAGTCTACATTAATCACAACCTTCTTATGTGTTTTGGGAGGAGGGGTAGATTCATCATCAACATCGATAACAACAATTTCCAGCATGGCATTTGGATCTATGTCAAAGATTTGAGGTGAAAAAAAATGCAATTCAAGGTAATGATGATTTTTTTTTGCTTGCTTCTATTGTTAAATTCAATTACATCACAAGAATTAAAAATTAGGGGGGTAAAATTTTCTTTGGAATTTGAGCACCAAAGAAATATTTAAACTGAAGTTGTTTGGTAACACTGGAGGAGCCATGGAAAAAATTGACAAGTGCAAGCAATGCATACCAACAAATGTGAAATCTGCATAGTGCCAACAACAAGGTGCAAATTCAATGAACTAAATTTTAATTTGAAAATGTTTTCTGGTTGAAGACCATAAAACTTACTTCAAGGATTAGACACTTGAGCAAATCGTCAATTCACTAGCTACAATTTACACAACTTGCAAGTGCAAAGTGCACACCAATAAATGCACACTACAAAATGCAAACAACAAGGTGCACACTACAAACTCAATGAACTAAACCCTAATTTGAAAATGTCTTGTGGTTTAGGACTAAAAAACCTACTTCAAACACTTGAATAGATCAACAATTCACTAGCTTCATGCAAATCATAGCGATGATATTAATTTAGGTTCCAAATTCCAAGTCAATGAAGCAACTTGTGTCAGGAATTCACATTGATGAGTCATGACTCACAATTTACATAGTGTGCATTATGTGTTGTAGCAAAGAAAATGAACAAATTGTGCACACACTAAAAGTCATGAATCATTCATGATGTTAAAATCTTAAAAAAGAAGAACAACATAAACACAAAAGGTTGAAACATTTGGAATTAAGATGATTCAAACGAAAGCAAGAAAACAAAAACCTGGACAATGGAAATGAAATGAAAAACATAATATGCTTTAAAGGGGTTTAGTTCAAGAACTTCTTGACTCATGATTCATGAGTGAGTTGTTGCAATGTCAATTCTTGAATTCTAGTGTCTAACCTCTAGCCCTCCAAATTCCAAGTTTAACATTTTTTAGAGTTCAACAACTCTAATTTGTTGCAATTGGAGTTGTCGATTGTAGCACTCATCATTGCTGACAACAAACTTCAAAGAGGAAAGAAGAGAAGCTTTTATGAAGATTATGAAGGAACGAAAATGTGAAGCCAGTAATCTATCTCCTTCTTGTTACGCCCAAGGCCCAAACTCCAAACTCTTGAATGTGCATTGTGCACACTACGATGTAGTTTAACTTTAAACCTAGCAATTGCAATTAATGGGTGTCGAAGCTAGGCGAAATGGGATGTCAACCAAGCATTAGGCTTGCAAAATCGACAAACTACAAGCCTACAATCCAACTACCCACATTAATCCTAGGTGAGGATTTGACTACCAATCAGTTTCTCAGGGGCGACAAGGGGGGTGACACATGTTTCCATGTTGACTTCATCATCATGACGTCGAAAAAACCTAGGGGGTCCTTTGGCAAAATGGGGCAGGAAAAAAAAATCCCTTTGTGGGATTCGTCAATGCTCATTTTGAGTTGAAAAAAAAGTGAAAGTTCATTCCAAAAACAAAAACTACTCCAACGGTGCTCAATATGTAACCCTAAACTTATTTTTGACATTGAAAGTTTAGTTATTTAAAACCCTAAACCTAAAACCAAGCATAAAAATCAACATGATTTGTTTTGTTTTTTTTTTTTTTTTTTTTCATGATTCATGGGAGGTATCCAATGAGTGCCCATGAGGTATCATGGGGAAAAAATGATGCAAAGCAGTTCAAAAAATGGAATGGCCATGCTTGTGAGTGTTTCAGTTTTTGAAATGCTCAATGCCATGATTTTATGCTAAAATAGGAAATGTTGCACACAAAATTCGAAAAACATATCAAGCCACAAATTATTCACACAAGGATGAACATTCCTCAAAATGTAGGACAAATGAAGAACAAATGAAGACTACATCTGTTTCTAGGTAGAGTCAACAAATAGAAGAAGTTTTGCCATGCAAGCAATATAAGGTTTATAAATAATAGAGGAAGGTTTTGCCATGGAGAAATCAGGGTTTTTAAATAATAAAATTATAATTCTAGTGTCAAGAATTTTGAGAAACTGGTAAATGGGTGATTTTCTATACATTTTTGTAGGCTTCTTATTGATTTTGCATAATACTTTGTATGATTGTTTTTCGATGATTTCAGAGACATTTTCAAATATAATTACCCCATTTCCAAGCCTAACTATCTCACTTCTTTTTTAATAATTATCTCTTATCCTTATAACTATTTCATTCTTTTCCTTACCCACCAACATGGATATGAAAAAACAAATTAACATGTGCCTTTTCATATCCAAGAAATTTATATTAATTAAAATTAAATTTGACATCAACAGAAATAATTATGAAATTTTGATAATCATATGGGGACATAATAAAAAGGAAAATTGTCACTAATAGTGCAATGCTAGCCCAAATAATATAGGAAGGATTTGCCAAGGAAGAAATTAGGGCTTATAACCACTAATACATGAAGTTTTGCCATGGAAGTAATTATGATTTGTAACTGAGATAGGAAGTTTTTTGCCATGGAAGAAATTAGGGTTTTACAACTAATACAGGAAGTTTTGTCTGCAAGAAATTAAGGTTTGCAAAATAAGTTTGGAAGGTTTGCCATGGAAGAAATTAGGGTTGAAAAATAAATAAACAATATACAAAATTTTTGCCATGGAAAGAATTAGGCTTTGTAAACAATATAGGAAGCTATGGCTGCAAGAAATTAGGGTTTGAAAATAAGGTAAGAAATCTTTTGTTTACCATGGAGAAAGAAATTAGGGTTTGCAAATAAGGTAAGAAATCTTTTGTTTGCCATGAAAGAAGAAATTAGGGTTTGAAAATAAGGTAAGAAATGTTTTGTCCACCATGGAGAAAGAAATTAGGGTTTTCCAATAAGGTAAGAAATTTTTTGTTTACCATGGAAGAAGAAATTAGGGTTTGAAAATAAGGTAGGAAATCTTTGTTTGCCATGGAAGAAGAAATTAGGGTTTGAAAATAAGGTAGGAAATTTTTTGTTTGCCATGGAAGAAGAAATTGGGGTGGTTATTACAATATTGGAAGTTTTGGCATCATTGGAAAGAGATGACCTAAGTTAGGGTTTGTCTTGTGTTTTGTTTCTGTGTTTCACAAAGTGGTGGTGAGAGGAATTCCAGTAGCGGGTACCCAAGAGCTCGCAGCAACGAAAGGCACAGCTTGATACTGCGCAGCGATGGTGTCGTTAGTGATCTGGTGCGACCA
>Ga0116228_10005383_pt1 | contig 11415 bp, 9 predicted proteins | sample S1TSphfallax_2_FD_89694 | JGI IMG/M metagenome (GOLD analysis project Ga0116228, IMG submission 89694) | Host-associated microbial communities from peat moss isolated from Minnesota, USA - S1T2_Fc - Sphagnum fallax MG | ecosystem: Host-associated > Plants > Peat moss > Unclassified | place: USA...
GACCACGATTGCGGCGCTTACGAATAAAACCGCAAAGGCGCCCAGGATCAAACATTCGCGCAAGCCGAGCTCACCCTCACTCAATCTTAAATAGAACTAAAGGGCGCTATGTTTTTACCTTCGTGCCAAGCCGAGCGCCGAAATGATGGACGCATTCGATAAACCATCCTAACCTCCCCGCCGCGTCTGGCCGACCGCGTCTGGCCGACGGCATCTGGCCGCCTATATTCGGGAGGGACCAAAACCATGAGCCGCATCCGCCTCCTCGCCGGCACGAAAAAAGGCGCCTTCATCCTAACCGCTGACGGCGCCCGAAAAAACTGGTCAATTACCGGCCCGTTCTTCCCCGGCTGGGAAGTTTACCACCTCAAAGCCTCGCCCCTTAACCCGGACCGCATCTATGCCTCGCAGTCCTCCGGCTGGTTCGGCCAGCTGATACAAAAATCCGAAGACGGCGGCGCCACCTGGAACACCGCCGGCAACGCGTTTGCCTATGATGGCATCCCCGGCACCCATCAATGGTATGACGGCACGCCCCACCCCTGGGAATTCAAGCGCGTCTGGCATATCGAACCCTCGCTCACCGAACCCGACACAATCTATGCCGGCGTCGAGGACGCCGCACTTTTCCGCTCCACCGATGCTGGGGAAAGCTGGGCCGAGCTTTCCGGCCTGCGGCGCCACAACACCGGCCCTGCCTGGGCCCCGGGGGCCGGCGGCATGTGCCTGCACACGATCATCATCGACCCCACCAACACAGCCCGCATGTTCGTCGCCATCTCCGCCGCCGGCGCATTCCGCACCGATGACGGCGGCGAATCCTGGCGGCCGATCAATCGTGGCCTGGTCTCGGACCATATCCCCGACCCCAACGCCGAAACCGGCCATTGCGTCCATCACATCGCCATGCACCCATCGCGCCCGGCCACGCTGTTCATGCAAAAGCACTGGCACATCATGCGCTCCGATGATTCCGGCGATACCTGGCAGAAAATCAGCGGCAACCTGCCGACCGATTTTGGTTTCGTGATAGACGTCCACGCCCACGAACCCGAAACGCTCTACGTCGTGCCGATCAAGAGCGACGCAGAACATTACCCGATCGACGGCAGGCTGCTGGTCTACCGCAGCCGCAGCGGCGGCCATGAATGGGAGCCGCTCGGCATCGGCCTGCCGCAAAAGGACTGCTACGTAAACGTGCTGCGCGACGCGATGGCGGTCGATACGCTGGACCCTTGCGGCATTTATTTCGGCACCACCGGCGGCCAGATCTATGCCTCCGCGGATTCCGGCGAGACCTGGCTGCCGATCACCCGCGACCTGCCGGCCGTCCTCTCCGTCGAAGTCCAAACCCTGCCTTGAGCGCAACCATTCACGTTGAACTGCCCTCCAGCCTCTGCGCGCTCACCCGCACCGGCCGCAACATCACCGTGTCTGTTGCCCAGGAGGTTACGCAGCGCAGCATCCTAGACGAGCTGGAACGGCGCTACCCCGCGCTGCGCGGCACGCTTCGCGACCAGCACAGCCACAAGCGCCGCCCCTTCATCCGTTTCTTCGCCTGCCAGCAAGATTTGTCACATAACGCTCCGGACGATCCGCTTCCGCAAGCGGTCGCCGAAGGCACCGAAACATTTTTTGTCATCGCCGCCATCTCCGGGGGATGACCCGTATAAGCGTTAGAGCGCGATCGTTTGAGGTGCGCTCGCTTGAGCGCGCCGAAAACGTGAATCGCCCTCAGCAAAAAAGCTAGAGCGTGATCGCTACTTGAAGCGATCACGCTCTAGCCACGGCTGCTATGGGTTCGCAGCCGGTCCGATCGTCTTATTTCCCGGCCATCGCTTGCGCCTTCAGCCCTGCCTTGTACAAGTCCAGCCGGGAATAGATGCCAAACGAGGAACCATCATCCAGAAAGCCGCCGCCAGGGCCTTCGGTTTCGGTGAGAATATGGTCGGCTTGCGCGAGGGTCAGGTTGGGGAAGGCGGCTTTCAGCAGCCAGCCGGCCTCGGGCGCTTGCAGGCTCACAACCTCGGCTTTCGCCTTGTATACGGCTGGCAGCCCGTAGGTCTGCGTCGATTCATAAAACGCTTCATCCGCCGGCGCATCGGCAAACCGGCTGCTATCTACCGCCGCGCAGGCCGCCACGGACACGCCACATTGCTTCGCCAACGCCGCGGTTAAATCATTCGTTGCCGCTTTCAGCGCCGCCTGGTAATTCGTGATGCTCAACTTGCCTTCCTTCTGCCCGGCATAGGCGGGGTCGCCGGCCAGCAGATGGGCGAGATCGTAATAGGCGAGGCTTCGGCCGCCGATCACATCCATCGCGTAATGCGCGCCCAGCACAATGCGGCTATTGCCGTATTCAGCCCCCCGCACGACCATCTGCGGGTAGCGCGACGGCACCATGAAGGCGAGCAACATGGATTCGGTATACCCATACGTCGTATGCCCGCTGGGAAAAGCCGGGCTTTTTTCCAAATCCTGCGCCGGCCCATAGAGATAATCCGCATTGCCGGAGGCAACGCCAAAAAAATCCGGGTCCGAATATTTCAGCAGGTTTTTCTCAGTCTGGTATGGCCGGGAATCGCCAAACGGGTCCGCCCCCTTGGCGCCGGCCGGCAACCCGTAGGCCTTGCCGAGAACATCCGTTGTGCCATCAAAACGCTTCAAAATCGCCGCGGCGGCAGGCGAAATCGGCACCGCCGGCCCGGTCGTCTTTTGCATCGCGTCGGCGAAGAAGAACTTGCCGGAATTCGAATCCGAACCGGTCAAAGCGGCCGTATAACCAATCAGCGCCGCGACGGAGGGGGCGATGCTGGTGAATTTCGAGGTTTTTCCATCATCCGTGCTGGTGTAGGATGTGAGCGCCTGGTACGCGCCGCCCAGCTTCGTGCCCAGCCCATCCGCCAGCTCAAACGCATTGCCGCTCGTAATGAACGCATCCTTCAGCGCCTGTTGCTGCTGCGCCGGAAATGTCTGCAATCCCGGCTGGTTGCCGGTCCCGGTCTGAATTGCGCCGGTCACGCTGTAATTGGCGGCCAGCGCCGCCTTGCCGGATGCCGTGTTTTCCAGCGCGCTGAATGGGGCGAGGCCCTGCAAGGCTTTCAAATTTGTCGCACTCTGCGCCAGCGCGTCCTGCACCACAAAAACGCCAAACACAACCGCAACCGCGAAACAACGCATCACCGAACCCCGTTCTTATTTACCGGCAGGGTTTAGCCTTGCCGCATCGAATTGCATGTGAAAGATTTATTGCAACCCATGCTCAGGACGCCTCCTTCAACATCTCCAGCGCCAGCCAGCGCTCTTCGGATGCCGCCAGTTTCTCCACCGCTTCCGCCAGCGCATGGCTCGCCGCCTTAAAAGCCTTGATGTCCCGGTTATACAACCCAGGCTCCGCCAGCCGCATCTCGTGAGTCTTAATCTCAGCCTGCAACGTCTCAATCACCGCGGTCAGCGCCTTCAGCTCATGCAGCTCCTTGAACGATAGTTTTGCACCCCCAGCCGCCGTCTGCGGCAGCGCCGCACGCGGCGCCGCCTTCGCCTTCACCGGTTCCGCCTTCACCTCACCACGCTGCGCGAGCATGTCCGAATACCCGCCGGCATATTCCACCCATTTTCCATTGCCCTCGGATGCCAGCGTGGACGTCGCCACCCGGTCCAAAAAATCCCGGTCATGGCTTACGAGCAGAATTGTGCCCGGATATTCCCCAAGCATCTCCTGCAACAAATCCAGCGTCTCCAAATCCAGATCATTCGTCGGCTCATCCAAAATCAGCAAATTGGATGGTTTCGCCAACGCCGCCGCCAACAGCAGCCGCCCCCGCTCGCCACCGGAAAGTGTTCCCACGGGCGTGCGCGCCTGTTCGGGCTTAAAAAGAAAATCCTTCATATAGCCGATCACATGCCGGCTCTGCTCGCCCACCTGCACCATATCCGTCTTCCCGCCCGTCAACGTATTCGCCAGCGAAATTTCCGGGTCCAGCGCCGCACGTTGCTGGTCCAGCGTAATCACATTCAAATTCGTCCCCAGCTTGATCTTCCCCGAATCCGGTTTCTCCAGGCCAGTAAACAGTTTTAGCAACGTGGATTTCCCGGCGCCATTAGGACCCACGATCCCCAGCCTGTCCCCGCGCAATACCCGCGTCGTCAAGTGCGACACAATCGGCCTGCCTCCATAAGCTTTGGAAACATCCTCGGTCACCACAACCAACTTACCGGAAAGTGCGGCATCCGCCGCCCCCATCTTTGCCGCCACGCCCTGCTTGTTATGCTCGCGCTTGGCCTGCCGCAACGCCGCCAAATCCGCCACCCGCTTCACATTGCGTTTGCGCCGCGCCGTCACGCCATAGCGCAGCCAGTCCTCCTCGCGCGCAATTTTCCGCCCCAGCTTATGAAACTCCTGCTCCTCCTGCTCCAGCACCTCATCGCGCCACGCCTCGAAATGCGCAAACCCGCGGTCCAGCCGCCTGGTCTGGCCGCGGTCCAGCCACACAATGCTGCGCGAGAGTTTCTCCAGCAGCCGCCGGTCATGGCTGATCAGCACAATCCCCGCCGAAAGCGACCGCAATTCTGACTCCAGCCATTCAATCGCCGGCAAATCCAGATGGTTCGTCGGCTCATCTAGAAGCAACAGGTCGGGCGAAGGTGCGAGTGTGCGCGCCAATGCCGCCCGCCTTGCCTCGCCCCACGCAAGATTGGCCGGTTTTTCAGCCCCGGTAAGGCCCAACTGCTCAAGCAGATACCGCGCCCGATATTGATCATCATTCGGCCCCAGCCCGGCCTCAACATAATCCTGCGTGGTCGCGAACGCGGAAAGGTCCGGCTCCTGCGGCAAATACCGCATCGTCGTCCCCGGCTGCAAAAACCGCGTCCCCCCATCAAACGCAATCTCGCCCGAGGCAATCTTCAACAAGGTCGATTTCCCCGAACCATTGCGCCCCACCAGGCAAATTCTCTCCCCCGCCCCCACGCCAATCCCAGCACCGTCCAGCAGCGGCACGGAACCAAGGGTCACACGAATATCGGTCAAAAGCAGAAGTGGAGGAGACGCCATACGCGCGTTGTGGCCGTTGCGGGCGGCAGACTCAAGTGCTTAAGGCCGGGCATCAGGGAGACAGCAATGACGAAACGCCGTAAAACTCAGCCGAAGACTGTTGGAGCCCCTTTGGTTCCGGCCAGGCGATATAAAGACCTGATCGCCCTGCTCGATAGCTTGGAGCCGCTTGGCCCCGAAGACGAATTCCCGGAGATCGACGATCCGCCTCCCGAGCCGGTGGACCTGTAACGCAGAGGGGCGTGGCCACGCCGCCAAGCGCCCCCTATATGCCCCGCACCAACTCGAGGACCTTCACTTGGACCACGCCATCAACCTCGTCATCTTCGCCCTGCTCTTCCTCGCCGGCCTGGTCATGGAGGCCATCGCCTTCATAGACAGCCTGCTCGCCCATCTCATGACCGCCCTGCACGTCCCCGCGAACGCCCAGATCATCCTGCTGGTGGTCGCCGCCCTCTACCTCGCCGTCATGGCCATCCGCGCACTGGGCGGCGTTTTTGCGTCTCTCATCATTGTCCTGCTGGTCCTGCTCCTGCTCCACCAGGCCTTTCCGCGCATGCACGTTCCACCGGCAAACCTGCCGGGCCCCGCCAGCCCGCAAACAACAATCTGACACGCGCGTTGACGCGATTTGCCAATAATACGACCCGCCAAAACATGATTCGCCCCGGCGGTTAATGATGGCGATTGACGGCGGCCAGCCCGGACAAAGGGCGGCGTTTTACAGCTTGTGAAAGCATCGCCGCTTTCTATACAAAGCCCCATGCCTAGCGTTACAGAACGTCTCATCATCGCCCCCAGCCTCCTCGCCGCGGATTTCACCCGCCTGGGTGCCGAAACCGCCGCGGTCGAAAAAGCCGGCGCGGACTGGCTGCATCTGGACGTGATGGACGGCCATTTCGTCCCCAACATCAGTTTCGGCCCGCTCATCGTCAAAGCCCTGCGTCCCACAACCAAACTGCCGCTGGACGTCCACCTGATGATCGCCCCCGCCGACCCCCACATCACCGCCTTCGCGCAAGCCGGCGCCGACCATATCAGCGTCCACCCGGAATCCGGCCCGCATCTGCACCGCACCCTGCAACTCATCCGGTCACTGGGCAAAAAAACCGGCGTGGTCCTCAACCCCGCCACCCCTGTCGAATCCATCTTTCATGTCCTGGACCTCGTCGACATCGTGATGGTCATGACCGTCAACCCGGGCTTCGGCGGCCAGGCCTTTATTGCCTCCCAAATTCCCAAAATCGCCACGTTGCGCCGCCTAATCGACGATTCGGGTCGAAAAATCGCCCTGCAGGTGGATGGCGGCATCACGCCCGCCACCGCCCGCCAGGCACTCGCCGCCGGGGCGGACACGCTCATCGCCGGCACCGCCATTTTTGGCCAGCCGGATTACGCAGCCGCCATCGCCGCCCTGCGCGCCGCCGCGCCGGCGCCCCGCCCGGCCCTGGCCGCAAGCCCCGGATGAACCACAGTACCGGCATATCAAAGGGCGCGCGCGGCCTGTTCGCCAGATTGCAGAATATGCGCAGCGTCACCGCGCCGGACGCGCCCGCCATCATCCTGCGCGACCCCTGGCCGGGCGATCCCAGCCGCGGCGCCCGCCTCGTCAAAGGTGAGCTCGAATTTCTGGGCGCCGTCCGCCCGCTGCCCGCCGGCGCCTTCGCCATCCAAACCGGCTCCCCCATCGCCCGCGCCCACGCCCTCGGCTTCTCCTGGGTCCGCGATTTGCGCGCCCTGGGCACAGACGCCGCCCGCCTTTCAGCCCGGAGCAAAATCTCGGATTTTCTCGACACCCCAAATCCGGACCCGCTTGCCCAGCGCCCGGATGTCGCCGGCGCCCGTATCACCGCCTGGCTCGGCCATTACGATTTTTTTGCGGCCTCGGCGGATGATGATTTCCGCCAGCGCCTGATGAACCGGCTGGTGGTGGATGCCCGCCTGCTCGCCGCCACCCTGCCAGCCGAGGAACGCGACGGCCGCGCGCTCACCGCCCTGAAAGGCCTCATCGCCGCCGCCGCCGCCATGCCTGCCCACGCCCCCTACCTCGCGCGTGCCCAGAAATTCCTCGCCCAGGAAATCGAACGCCAGGTGCTGGCGGATGGCTGCCATATAGAACGCAGCCCCGCCGCCCATCTCGCCGCCCTGCAGGATTTCACCGAAATCCGTGCCTTATTGCAGGCCGCCGCCGCGCAGGCCGCAACCGCCGAAGCGCCCGCCGCCCTCGCCACCGCCATCGAGCGCATGGCCATGGCGCTGCGCGCGCTCCGCCACGGCGATGGCGGCCTCGCCCTCTTCAACGGCTCAAAGGAAGATCTCTCCACCCTCATCGACCTGGTGCTCTCTCAAGCGGGCCGCCCCGGCCGCCCCCAAGGCAGCGTCTCCCTCAACGGGCTGCACCGCATCACCGCCGGCAAATCCCTCCTCCTGGTCGATGCCGGCGCCCCCGCCGCCCCCGGGCTGGACCGCCTCGCCCATGCCGGCACGCTTTCCTTCGAATTCTCCTCAGGCAAGGAACGTCTTATCGTCAATTGCGGCGCCGCCCCGGCCGCGGCGGCTGAATGGCGGGACGCCCTGCGCGCCACCGCCGCCCACTCAACGCTGACCATCGCCGATGTCTCATCCTCTGAACTGCGCGACTCCGGCCTCGGCCGCCGTCCGGAAATCGTCGAGGCCGAGCGCCACGAAGCCAACGGCGCCCACTGGCTCGAATGCAGCCATGACGGCTGGTTCAAACTTTTCGGCGCCATCCACAAACGCCGCCTCTACCTCTCCGAAAGCGGCGAGGATCTGCGCGGCGAAGATTTCATCGACGCCGAACAGCCCCAGCCCTTCACCATCCGCTTCCATCTACACCCCGCCGTCACCGCCAGCCCGCAGCAGGATAACGGCGCGGTCCTGCTGCGGCTGCCCTCCGGCCAGGGCTGGCGCCTGCGCGCCGAGGGTGCTTCCATCAGCGTGCAGGAAAGCGTCTATTTCGGCCTGCCCGAACCCCGCCGCGCCGAACAGATCGTCCTCTCCGGCCATCAGGATGGACCGCAACAGGTCAAATGGGCTATTACACGTCTTGGTTGAAAGAAATTGTCATGGCGCGCGTGCTTCTCACCGGCGGGGCCGGCTATATCGCTTCCCATACCGCCGTCGCCCTGACCGAGCGCGGCCATAACGTCTTCCTGCTCGATAATTTCTACAATGCCGCCCGCGACGTGCCGGACCGCCTGCGCCGCCTCACCGGCCGCACCTTCACCGTCATCGAGGCCGATGTGCGCGACACCACCGCCGTCACCGCCGCCCTGGCCGCCTTCCCGGTCGACGCCGTCATCCATTTCGCCGCCCTCAAAGCCGTCGGCGAGAGCGAAACCAACCCGCTGCTCTATTACGATTCCAACATCATCGGCACGATCCGCCTGCTGGAAGCCATGCAAGCGCGCGATATCCGCCGCATCGTTTTTTCATCCTCTGCCACCGTCTACGGCCAGCCGGATGCTTCCCCCATCATGGAAGACGCACCAACCCGCGTGCAAAACATTTATGGCCGCACCAAGCTGGTGATGGAAGATTTATGTACCGACCTCGCCCGCACCGGCGTGCTGAAAGCCGTCGCGAACCTGCGCTACTTCAACCCCGCCGGCGCCCATCCTTCTGCCATGATCGGCGAAACCCCAACCGGCGTGCCCAACAACCTCATGCCCTACATCACCCAGGTCGCGACAGGCGAACGGCCGCATCTCAATGTCTTTGGTAACGATTATGACACCCCGGACGGCACCGGTGTGCGGGACTATATCCACGTGATGGACCTGGCCGACGCCCACGCCCTTGCCCTGGAACATATTCTGGACAATGACGCAGCCCTCACCGTCAACCTCGGCACCGGCACCGGCATTTCCGTGCTCGACATGGTCCGCGCCTTCGAGACCGCCACGGGCCGCAAAATCCCTTTAAACTTCGCCCCCCGCCGCCCTGGAGACGTCGCCAGCTATTATGCCAACCCTGCCCTGGCGGCACAAAAATTCGGCTGGAAAGCCAAGCGCGACGTCACCGACATGTGCCGCGACGCCTGGCGCTGGCAAGCCAAGCGCGCCGGCATCAACGATGTATAGCGCCGTAGGATGGGCGCAGCCCATCCCTTTGCTTTGCAACCCCCACACACCTCCGTAGGATGGGCGCAACCCATCGCTTTGCTTGCGAACTCACAACGATAGCCTTTCGCCAACACCAGGAACCTCGCCCATGAACGCCATCACCAGTTTCTTCGGCTGCGAAATCAATAAATCCACCAGCACGCCCAGCCACGCCGAACGTCTCGCAACGCTGCAAATCATGAAACCAAAACCCTCCCCCTATCCGCTTATCCGAATCGGCGGCATGGGAGACGGCGCCTACCTGGTCCCGGACGACCTCGCCGGCATCACCGCCTGCTTCTCCCCCGGCGTGAACAACACCAAGGATTTCGAAGACCAGTTGACGGATGAATACGGCATCGCCTGCCATATGTGCGACAAATCCAGCGATCCTGAAAAATTCCGCACCCCCCTGAAAAACGGCCTGCAAACGTTTCGGAAATCCTGGCTGGATGTGACCGGTTCCGATGATTGCGTAAGCCTGGAAAACTGGGTGCGTGACCTAAGCCCAAACCCCGCGGACGACCTGCTCCTGCAAATCGACATCGAAGGCGCGGAATACCGCAATTTTCTCCAAACACCCGCTGCCACGCTCAAACGCTTCAGAATCATCGTCGTGGAATTCCACGCCCTGGAAAAAATCCTGGATCCGGATGTCTTCCGCTTCGTCTTCCAGCCCCTGTTCGCAAAACTGGATTCGCTGTTCGTCTGCGTGCATGCCCATCCAAATAATTGCTGCGGCGACTTCAAAATCCCTGATACCGAGCTGAACATGCCGCACGTGCATGAGCTGAGTTTTTTGCGCCGGGACCGCATCACCGCCGCCGCCGGCCGCACATTTTTTCCGCCCTTGCTGCCCCACCCGCAGGACATCGCAACAAATGTCCCCTACTATCCCCCATTATTCCTAAGCCCCGCCTGGACAGACGGTATCCGGGCCCCGGAATCCCGCATCAAAATACTGGAAATTGAGCTTGGCCTGCTCCAGCAACAACACCAACGCGAAAAGGCCGAAGCCGAAGCCATCCTCGCCGCCACCTACAGGATTTCGCAACAGGCTTACCTCGGCACCGCCCGCACGCGCGAAACCCCGGCTGACGGAAACGGCCTCATAGACGTCGCCCAGGCAAAGCCTTTCGTCCTCAGCACGTCCTATACGAATTTTCCGAAAACCGGAATCGTGACACAGGCCGAGCGGTTTTTCTTCCACACCGGTTTCGGCACCGGCCAATCGATCACCGTCGACCTCGAAAACACCTATCGCATCTGGGCAATCCGCATACGAAACCGTTCGGATGTGTGTCACAACCGCGCAAATTACCTTTTTTACCTCCTCCAAGACGCCGCCGGCCAGCCAGTCAGCCCCGCCTTTCCGATCAACGTCAACGCTGATTTTCTAACCGGCCGCACACTCGTCTGCGAAACCCTCGTCCCCGGCCTGCCGGCACGCCACGTCAAAATTTTCTCAACAACCCACACGGCCTTGCATTTCTCAGCCCTCCAAATCCTCACCGAACCGTAGAACCGTAGAACCGTAGAACCGTAGAATGGGTGGAGCCCCGCGCAAGCGAGGCGCAACCCATCACTTTGCTTGGCCAACCTATCTCAGCGTCTCAGTCTGGCGCCTCAAGCTTCACAAACCTCACCAGCTTCATCCCGCGGATAACCGGCCTGCAGCGCGGCCAAAGCGGTTTTGAACGCCGCAAGCATCCGTCAGCTCCGGAAATGACTGCAAGGTCTCGCCGTTTAACGGGTTGATGCTTTGATAAGCCATGAGTCTGCTCCCTATACTAACCCGATTCATCTGGGCATTTCATGAGCCGATGGCAGGTTCGCAAACTACGCAGCCTGCCGGCGCACCGGCATTGCCCCAAAGCGGGTTTTCTGGTGCAGACAAGCCATGGCGACTCCCCCATCACCGGTTCTCATCTTCCTCCTCACCGAGGACTGGTTTTTCGCCTCCCACTTCCAAAAACGCGCCCTGGCCGCCAAAGCAGCCGGGTTTCGCGTCATCCTCATCGCCCGCGAGAGCGAAGCCGCCGCAAAAATCCGCGCCGCCGGCATCGAGTTTTTCCCCGTCCCCTTCATCCGCCGCCGCCTCAACCCGTTCGCTGAAATCGTTTTCACCTTGCAGCTCGCCAAGCTCTACCGCCGCCTGAAGCCGGACCTCCTCCACCACATCGCCCTGAAGCCCATCGTCATCGGCGGCATCGCCGCCCGCCTCGCCGGCGTAAAACC
>Ga0116228_10005384_pt1 | contig 11414 bp, 10 predicted proteins | sample S1TSphfallax_2_FD_89694 | JGI IMG/M metagenome (GOLD analysis project Ga0116228, IMG submission 89694) | Host-associated microbial communities from peat moss isolated from Minnesota, USA - S1T2_Fc - Sphagnum fallax MG | ecosystem: Host-associated > Plants > Peat moss > Unclassified | place...
AACATGGATTTCTGTAGTGAATGCACCTCTTACAAAGTGGCACTTTAACTGGTCATAGAGTTTCAAGCTGCAAATGTGCCTCCATGTGCAATAGGGACACGATTTGCATCTGTGACATTGAAGTGGCCATATACAGGTCTAGACCACATATTACCATCCTATATGCATCCGCTTTATCAAAGTAGAAGACTTCAGATATGGTTGCTGGGGACTTGCTCTCTATTAGGACCTCAAATACATGTTCAGGAAAGACCTGAGAACCTTAGGTTGTCAGGAGTGACAAGCATGCAGGTGAGCATGGGTTGATTCATTGCAGATAGTCACCAGGAAATATCCAGGACTTTGATGCACTTGCTTGTAACACATGCTTATGCTGTTGATAAAGACATCCAGACATATGCCAAGCACTCATCCCTGTTTGATCTATGTTTGCAAAATGTTTCTTTCCATATGCCAAGCTCTCTCCCTGTGCAAAAAAGTCCACATGTTGCAGTCCTCTCTAGTATTGTTACTGGTTTTCGAAGAGCAGCACTGTATGGTCAAATTTTGGTTGCGGTTTACCACAGAAAGAGCTCCCAAGCTTTACATAGCAACATTTGCTGAAGAGTAATCTGGTTTCGAATTCATGAATCTCAGTGCTTCCCCACTGATATCCATGGCACAGGTGGGATGAGAATCCATTAAAAAACAGGGAGACAGTGAAGGTACCATTGATGGGGCGTGCCATGGAATGGATACATTGTGGCAACAATGATGGTTACCCATCCTCTCATGGCTTTTGGGAAAGACCACAATCCCAAAAACTGAATGGATCTTCACACCAGAGGAAGCCTGACAGAAATTGTATCAAACTGTGGGATGTACCACCATCTCAAATCTCTTAGATGAGGATGCACTACTCAATGTCCTCTGCTCATGCTTGCATATTTGTACTGTTCATGTGAACCTTTCACACAATGTTTTGCTTTTGCCCTTGAAGCAGCAGCATGTAGCACTCTTGTCCAATCCCACATGTCTCTCATGCTAAATTGTCTATACATTACTTTGTAGGAGCCTGGAAGCCCTCAATTGATAGCACTTGATTATTGCCTTTGTGGGAATTCTGATAGTGTTGGTGGGGTTGATGTCAACACTAGATTGCAGGATTTGGCATGCAGCTATGCTCAAGGGCAGTTGTCACTCAAACTTGGATTCTTGTCAAATTGTCGAGAACAAAATCTGATTTCAGAAAATTTTAGATACCTATCTGTGTGCCTGGTGAGATTGTGGAAACCTGTATATCACATGAGTACAGATATAGCTATTATGGTGAGCACTTTATGGTTACAGTGAATTTGCAATATTGTAGCATTTGATGTGCAACTCTCTCTTTGTTTGCAGGATTAGCTTCCTCTGCAACCAAACAGCAAGTAACTAAACAAGTATGCAGCACAGTTGACCTGTGAAATTTGGGCATGTCAATCAAGAGAAGTGCTTAAGAAATGCTTGAGCATAACTTAATATTGCACTATTCTTAAAGTTCTTAGAGGAAACAAAATCTGGAACAATGGTTGTTTGAAATCTGAGAATTGGAGCATGATTCTCAGGAATGATTGCTTGCAAAAGAGGAAAAGGAGCAATGCTTCTTGACACTGGAATACTATGAGCTGGCGACAGTAGCCCTTGTAGACAAAGAGGTATGAATCATTCATGGAAGTTTTAAATCTCAGGATGTGGGCAGGAGGTCCTCTCTTGTTGGAGAATGATGTTGCATGGAACCATTATGAGCAGGTATCAACCTCCACAAAACCTAGAGAGATTGACAGAACTCAGCATCCACATATCACTTAAAAGTAGATTTGTCATTTGACAGGCATTAAGTGTCTACAGGCACATGGAATTCTCATGCATTTCTGAAGGTGTGTTTGCAGATGAACTTTCTCTGGCACAGTGGTGTGACAGGCTTTTCAGACCTTCCCTTTCTAAGCAGCAAATTAACATAAGTCTTGAAACATAACCTATCTTGTAACATAAGTACAACAGTATTTTTGGTCACATCACAAGTAACGAATCATGGCATCAAATCTCAAACATGGATTCTATGATCTGGATTCCACTTCAACCAAATGTGTATTGCAAACCAATTACTTTGACAAAAACCATTGCCTTACTTATGGGACTGCTGTGGGTATCAGACAATGTCAATGCTATTCTGAAAGGCAAGAGACGACCACATGTGCAGACAAAAAATGAGATTGTTTCAAGAGTCCAAAATTTCAGCAGATGGTGGTATAATGGTTGCCTGGACATACCAACATGATCAGCAGCCCAATCAGATGCTCTTCACAGAACTTTTTGTATCTTCTCATGGTTAGTTACAAGCCAAAGAAGTTCCAGTCTAGACATTTCAAGTTGGTTTATCTCAATTGTGCTCCAATGTCAAATCATTTTGCCTTCCTTAAAAGCCTCCCTACACACACAGAAAAAGGAACACAGCCCAATGGAAGCTTTGTATCAAAAGTGCATACTTGACCAGCAGGTGTAAATTGAGCCACAAACATCAGTACAGAAGTGCAGAATCCATTAGTACACACAAACATCACAAGGTTTGGTAAAGGGTCGAGCACACCTGACGGATTCAATTGTTGAAAGCTTCATCAAGGATGTGAACGTGAAAGGTCCACAATGTAGTCATGCAACGTATTGACATTAACTGCTCTCAACCTTCTCTCGAACATCTTCATCTAGTTGATTTGAAAAGAGCACACTTTGGAGTGTATGTGCACCCTTCTCCAAAGAAAAACAATTACAAGGTTATTTATCAATTTGTTTCAAGCCACTTGCCCATCTCCAAACAGGAAAAATAAATCACTGTAATTTGTACAAGGGCAGGAGAAACAATTTTCTCATATGCTGATTTCTGTAACAAAAGGATTGAGAGAGCCAATCACTTTCTCTGCAGAATGAAATCCTCCTCTGCAGCAATCTGGAATTCTATCCCACCATCCTCTCTGATCATCCATATACAAACCATGAGAGTGCATGTCATCATAGCAATTCAAGAAGCCACTATGTTTGGAACACAAACAAAAGACTTCTCCCCTTGCAAATTCAGCATAGATAACAAGCCTACCCTATAAAAGCCCATAGCAGCAAAAGGGTGAGTGCAGAAACATCATGTTAGCCTTATTGAACAGCCAAAATTTTGCCCATCATCATCTCCAAGGCCAACTAGAAGCACTTGAATTTCTCCAGCTAAAAGTGGGAGGTAGGGACCATGGCAATACAAATATTTCCAGTAATGATGTTGTCTGTCTTCATTCATGTCCATCCGTGCTTCAAGGTGGTATCAATGATATTTCATGGAATAGGGTTTTGTGTTTCCAGCATCACAACTTAAAGCTTCAGCTGCTTCAATGGTGAGTGCCAGACTGGGTGTAATGGAAAGTGATAGTTTTGGTTTTGTTGTGTAATCTTCAATGCTCTTAATGCAATACATTCAGAATTGGCTAAAGCTGGCTTTCACGAGAAATAATGAAGATTGCCCTTACATTTTATCACATTCAGGTCGATTTGTGAGGTAAAAAAGTTCTAAAATGCAGTACTACTACCTATTGATGCAACACAAGCTTTCACTCAGCAAACTGCAAATCCAAAGATTGCAGAATTACTTAGCCTCAAACACTTGAAATCCTAGTACCAGCCTGATGAGTGTGGATGAAACTTCCATCTTCGTCTTGATGGGTTATATAACCTAAGAATCCCAAGGAGAGGAGTGTGAGATTGCTAGTGGTTCTATGCACTTTTGGGCTAACAGTGTCAACCAAGAGCACTCCAGATGCCTTCACTAAGTCCTGATGCACATTCTTTGACTTTATACTTCTCGAGACTTTGAAGCAAGGAAGTAATCATGCTTCTCTAAGAACACTCTTTTTGTGCTTTCTTGTATATTCCAAAATGATAAACAACCATGCTTCTTCCAGGGAAACTGGAGGTCACAACAGCACCCAAACAATCTATTGTAGAACATTCCATGGAAACTATGTACATGTTTTACTTCAATTGCCTCCGATGCTTTCCATGAAAGCATACATGATTTCTATGTTGACAATGAACTGAATGCAAACACAAAAGATGAGAATCTAGAACCGGAGAGTAATCCATGTGAAAGAGAAAATTAGTGCCAGTCAGTTTGTGGATTGAGGCCTGGCTCCAGAACACAGCTACATGCATGGCTATGGAGTAGCAGATTCGCAACCAACTGAGAGTGGAATGCTGAGTGGAAGGAAAGGACAACCCTTTGCAACTGTCGAGCCGAAGAGGATGCCAAAGAAAAAGAAGGTAACAAAAAGCCCTGGAATTTTTGAAGAGAACAGAGATATCCAATTTGTGTATACATTAGGAGATATAGTGTATGGCTACAAATGGTCACGAGAGAATTTGAGAGAGTGCATTTTCCTGTTGGCGGATGATGGCCCTAATGCTGCACTATTTCTCTCCAAGATGATAGAATATGCGTTTTGATATCTTTCCTTTCAGCAACAACAAGACCTCATTTTACAAAACCACTCTACTCTGATTCTTGGCATTCTACCACAACATTCAGCCACGACAATGAGTCACAACAGCACAAGGCTCACAGGTCAACATCACCAACCAACAATCGACAAAGATGTGGCCACGATGTTTCTGATAGGTATCAGAAGTGCCATAAACAGAGTGGTCCGCACAATTGCATGTACTACTGATCATAATGTTCATACATCAAAAACATAGTTGCAATAATATATAGCTTAAAACAAACAGACAGAATATGATACTGAGTGTGTGGAATGTGCATAATACATAAACACACATGATGTTGTTGGTGTGCTGTGAGTGAAACCTTTTGTGCATCTGATGGAACCATGCCATTCTCTTCCCACATGCACAGAATTCGTTGCCTTTCACTTTTTATGTTGGGCCTTGCCTCCTCTCAGGCGCGCTCGCCATCCGCTCGTAGGTGCAGTGGGGTTTACAACAGAGGTTTTGTTTTCGGTTCTTGCGTCGTTGGTTTTATTTCCGGATTTTTCATCACTGCTTTTGTTTCCGGTTTTCCCAACACTGTTTTTTTTTTTTGACTCGTGCATCACTGGTGATTTTGTTCCTGGTTTCTGCACGAACGAGGTTCGATTTAGATCCGTTTCCCGACTTCAAAAAAATCCACTTCCTCCTCTTCGTCGGACGTCAATATATCAGAATCAATGGGACAAGTATTTATTGAAGCATACCTGCGTGAACGTAAATCTGGGACAAAATCATGACGTGACTGTTTTCTCCCCATCTCCTGATTCTGTTGCCTGCATCCATGAGTCCATTTTCTGCCACAACTTAGAAAACAATCGTATAATGAATGTAGCCAAGTCTAGTTTACGTTCAACAAGTAAGCAGACTCACGATTGATATTCAAAGGTTGTAGCTGCACGAACGAGGTTGGATGTAGATCCGTTTCGCGACCTGGAAAAATCCACTTCCTTCGTCAGACGTCAATATATCACGATCAATGGGACGACTATGTATGGAAGCTTACCCGTGTGAACGTAAATCTGGGACAAAATCATGACGTGACTGCTTTCTCCCCATCTCCTGATGCTGGTACCTGCATCCATGAGTCCATTTTCTGCCACAACTTAGAAAACAATCGTGTAACGAATGCAACCAAGTCTAGTGTTCGTTCAAGAAGTAAGGATACTCACGATTGATAATCAAAGGCTGTAGCTGCACGCACGAGGTTGGATTTGGATCCGTTTCCCGACCTGGAAAAATCCACTTCCTCCTCTTCGTCGGACGTCAATATATCATGATCGATGGGACGACTATGCATGGAACCATACCCGTGTGAACGTAAATCTGGGACAAAATCATGACGTGACTCTTCTGTCCGTGTGACTGTTTGCCTGCATCCATGAGTCCATTTTCTGCCACAACTTAGAAAACAATCGTGGAACGAATGCAACCAAGTCTAGTCTTCGTTCAAAAGTACGGAGACTCACGATCGATAATGAAAGGCTGTAGCTGCACGCACGAGGTTGGATTTGGATCCGTTTCGCGACCTGGAAAAATCCACTTCCTCCTCTTCGTCGGACGTCAATATATCATGATCGATGGGACGACTATGTATGGAGCCATACCCGTGTGAACGTAAATCTGGGACAAAATCATGACGTGACTCTTCTGTCCATGTGACTGTTTGCCTGCATCCGGGAGTCCATTTTCTGCCACAACTTAGAAAACAATCGTGGAACGAATGCAACCAAGTCTAGTGTTCGTTCAAGAAGTAAGGAGACTCACGATTGATAATCAAAGGCTGTAGCTGCACGAACGAGGTTGGATTTGGATCCGTTTCCCGACCTGGAAAAATCCACTTCCTCCTCTTCGTCGGACGTCAATATATCATGATCGATGGGACGACTATGCATGGAACCATACCCGTGTGAACGTAAGTCTGGGACAAAATCATGACGTGACTGTTTTCTCGCCATCTCCTGATTCTGTTGCCTGCATCCGGGAGTCCATTTTCTGCCACAACTTAGAAAACAATCCTGTAATGAATGCCACCTAGTCTAGTGTTCGTTCAAGAAGTAAGGATACTCATGTTTGATAATCAAAGGCTGTAGCAACAGGACTGAACGAAGAAAAGAAACAAGAGTTTGTTGCAAAATTTTGAGTGTTACCTGGATTCGGCCGAGGGCATCAATTTACTAGTAGCTGAATTAAGTATCGGCGAGTGGAGGAATGCGGATTTTTTACTTCTAAAAACCACCACTCGTCTCGCTGACGATCGCTCTCCTCAGGGCTTCCTTTCCCCAAGCTATCCCTCGAGGTTGGAAGTTTTCACTACCTCGCACTAAGTAGCAAGCTGCTAAACGGGGGTTGCATTTAAAGCATCTTCAGCGAGAAGCTTAAATATGCATGCATCTCCTAAAGGGGACGAATCTTTCAACACAAGTCTTCTCTTGACTTATTGCCTTATAATTAGATCTTACACCCCGGAGCCAATCACTTCATTTTGTCGGAGGGCTCCGCACTTCGGTAGCACCCAGAAGCAGTGACTTTACGTTTGTCGGAGAGCGCAATCGGTACCTCCTCCACCTACTGAAAACTGCGTAACACGGTAGCACGCGGAATCGGCCGATTAATTTTTGTCCGGAAGCGCTTCATGTACCGCGTCGTCTCTTCAATTTTCTACGAACGCGCAATCGGTACCGCGTCGTCTCTTCAATTTTCTACGAACGCACAATCGGTACCGCGTCAACCTCCTGGAAACTGGCGAAAGCCATGCGAATTGGGTAGCACCCGGAATACCTCGCTTGCTTTTCGTCGGAACCGTCTCGACATACCGCCTCCCCAACCTCAACCTACTGAAAACTACGGTAGACTGGATGGGGCAGCCCGGAAGCAGTTGATTTTCGTCGGGAGCTTGCACGGTAACGAAAATGAAGAACTGATGGATGAAGGATGAAGAAATCAAAAGTGCTTCTGCTTTTGGCGGGTCATTTTTACGAAGATGTGACACGAGGGAGGAAGGAAATTAGGTTGGTTTTTCGATGTTGTTTGTTTGTTGTGTTTATGTTTTGCAGGTGTCGATATGGCAATGGTAGCGTTGCTGCAGGATGGTGTGGCTTTTGTTGGGTTGTCAAGACTTCATGTGTGGTGTGCTTTGTTGATGCTTATTTGTTGTGGAACTTTTCTCTTGATGGAGAACAAAAATGGAAGAATGTTGATCAATTAGGGAGATTTTGTTCAGATATGTCAAGAGATCTGCAACAAACATTCAAAGTGTGGTTGGTGGATTATTTTAACAGAGTTTGGAGTGCAAATGATCAAGTTTTCTTCTATTTTGGCTATGTTTTATTTTAGAATGGTGGGGGATGATGTGTGAGATGAATGTTTAATTATTCTCTATTGGTAATATGTTCAAATTCTCCAAAATTTTAGTTGCGCATGGAGAAGCAAAACATGGTGCAAAATTAGGTCATTTGCATGCATAGCAATAGTCTTCATATGGAGACAATGATGAACATTAGAGAATTTGAAGGAGTTGGTTTGTAATGGAATTTCTCTTCTTCATATTTGGTATACTTGAAGAAATCAAGGTAGTTTGGTGAGATTATAGAATGATGGTCATAGAGGAAAGTGATTACCTATAGGCATTCCAAATGAAGTTTCTATTTCTTTGGATATCTTGGAAATTTGGGTCTTTTGGGGAATTATTTCATTTGTTAAGGCTTATGGGATACGGAGCATATTGTTGGATTCGTGATTTTGTTTGAGTATTTTGTGGTGAGATTTGTGATTAAAGAGTTTGCAATTGAAATGTCATGAAGAAAACCATGATAGCTCCAAAAAGTAAATCCAAAGTGACCTAATCCAAGTATGAACTAGATGGAAATGCAAGTTTGTGTGATTGTATTGCTTAAAATTACTATCTATGTTAGTAGTAGGGTTTGTTGTTCACTAAAACAATGATAATGAGATGTTTGGTTTTGGAATGTGAAGTCACAAGCTTCTTATTTGTTGGCCAATAGATTTTTTTGGCTACACCACACATAACTACCCCCTCAACCTACCAAAAATTATGTTGCCATGATTTGGGTAGGCCTTGGTTGAGGACGAGGCTTTGTGGGATTTCCTCTAAACATTGGTGAGGCCTTGTCATTAATCCTTATTTGAGATTTCAAATCAAATCTTGAAACCCAAATCTTCCTTGATACCTTTCATATGTTACAATATGGGGGTGTTCATTTGTGCAACTTGCAAACAACTTTGCTTTGTTACAATCATATACCAAGTTTTTTTTGGTTTAATTTTTTTATTGCCACAATCATCAATTCAAGTATTTTTCATGGGCCTTCACAATTTGGAATTGCAATGATGTTGGTCATGTTTGATGTGGATGGAGAGATTGGTGCTAAAAAGAAAATTTTGACATCAAAAATTCTCTTTGAAACAGACATTGGGTTTAATCTAAGTAGTCTCATTTCACTCCCATTTGTTTCCCATTTATTTGCAACAACTACCTTCCTTTCTCTTCCTCTCTCTCTTTCAGAATCTTTTGATCCTTTTTTCCCCATGTAATTATGCAGTTAAAGTGGCATGAATTGAGAATTTGACTTTTGATTAGGAGATTAGAATTTTGTGCAATTTTTGTTATGTCAAGTGGTCAAGAGGTGCGTTGGTTCATTTGTGTTAAATTGGGGATTCATGTTGTATTCAACTTATAAAAAAGGTAATATAGAGGGATGGCACGAGTTTTGGTGGAATTGAACATGTTTGAATTTTGACATTCTTTTTCTTCAATTCAATTGTGATTTGTGGGCATGTCTCTCACATTCCATTACCTCTTGGCTGCATTCACAGTTGACCTATCACAATAGGAACCATCACAAAATCATTTATGTGTTTGTGTGTTTGAGGCAAAATTAACGTTATGAAATGTTAAACAATGAAAGGTGAATATAGATTTTTATTCTTTCAACTAATATGTGAAAAAGTGGTTTGTAATAAATAATTAAACAAACTTTGAATGTCCCTTTGAAATATAAACTCATAACGAATGTAGAATTCCATGACATTTTCAAATTTGCAATTTTTCATTTGAAATGCCAAAGGTATATTGAAAACATTAAATAATGTCTTCTTTTTTTAATCCATGTCTTCCCAACTTCCTTGCAAACTTGTGGAATGTAACCTAATTATTAAAATATATATATATGATTGTTCTTACTAACATAGTATTTTATTTTTAAAAATGAAATATTAAGTTCAATTTCATGAAATCTAGTGTTTTCTAATACTAAAGTTATGCCATCATATAAAACATATTTTATTTATTTGTGGTTAAACTATGAAACAATTGGAACAAATATTGTTATTCATGTTGGATTTTTTTTGACAAAAATGGGCAAGTGGACATGACTCTTGAACCATGTTTAAGAACATCTAAAAGTATTTTTTAATGATCAAAATTATTATTACTATTTACCATATTAATTATAACATATAATCCTATCTAATGAAAGAATAAAAATGATATAACTTGTAGGTTATATTAGTCATAACAATTAATCAAAGTTGAGGCTCAATGTGATTTTGAAGTTGGACATTCCTTCCATGTACCCCAATTATAAATGCACAAAATTTCAAAATCCATTGGTGGTATATAAACTCACCATAATTGAATAAGCACAAGCTAAATTATAAATGATTATGAGCTCATGCTTCATAGCAATCTACTCTAATAAAATAATCTTACACAATTGACGTAAAAAGCATAAACCTTGATCAGGTTTGTGAACAAGTTTAACAACATCATGAACAAAGAAAATCCCCTTTTGGTTAAAATATTTGGTAAGATAAGTCATAAAGAAGTTTGTCAAAAAATTATATTATTATGCATACATGTAACATCTATAGACCTATATTAGGCCAAATCCATCAACCTATTCCCACCAACTAGGGCCCCTTAGGCCCCTAATGGATCATTTCAATTCCCCTATGTCCTTATTTGTAGTAAAAGGTTTGTCCTAGAACCACACGCCCTCAACTTCTTGCTTGCTACCCCCAATCCTATGTGATTTACCATGGTGCCCCCACACCATAGTAATATGTCCATTTTGAGTTGGTGATCAAATCAACATGTTGATTTTGTCCATTAGGTTATATGTGGATAATTTTTTTCACCTGGTCTACCCCCTAAACAACTAACAATTGAAAAAAAATTGGTTGAAGTAGTTTTGACATTCTAAACTATTTGATCACCATAAATTCAATGATCAAAATTATTTGGTCATAGTTTTGATCACCATAGTTTTGACAATTGAAATTGTTCACTCATAGTTGGATCTATTGCCACAATTTTGATAATTGAAAGTTTTCAGTTGCCAACATTGAAATATATTTTGGTTGTCCAATTGACGATGGATGGGTAATAAAACTATGAAAAATATGATAAGTAAAATACTCATAGCGTCCATGTTTCCAAATAGGGGTGCAATATCCACATAAAATATAATTCATCAAACAACAATGATGTTGTAGAAATATAAGTAGGTAGGACGATGTGTGGGCTGGTAGGTAGATAGGTAAGCATGTAAAGGGGTAGGTGCCTAGTTGGGTGGTAAACATATAGGTGGGGGGGTGGGAGGGGTGAATTTAGTAAGAAAGGGGAAAAGGGGGAGGGGGGGGGGGGGGGGGGACGAGGGGGGGGTTGTTTGGTGGCGGGGGGGGGGGGGACAGAGTGAAAAAAAAAAAAAAAAAAAAAGAAAGAAGGGACAAACAAAAAGGAAAAGGAAAAGGAAAAAAACCGATCATTTCTTTTTGCCAAAATGGCTATTACATCTGCGAGCATTTTGAATACACTGCATTTCTTCACAGAGGTTATTACGGGCAGGAAA
>Ga0116228_10005385_pt1 | contig 11410 bp, 8 predicted proteins | sample S1TSphfallax_2_FD_89694 | JGI IMG/M metagenome (GOLD analysis project Ga0116228, IMG submission 89694) | Host-associated microbial communities from peat moss isolated from Minnesota, USA - S1T2_Fc - Sphagnum fallax MG | ecosystem: Host-associated > Plants > Peat moss > Unclassified | place: USA...
TGTACAAGAGACAACTGTACGGAAGGATATGGGTGTCATTCGGTTCCCCCCTCATTGATTTTGAGGAATGTTCAGCTGATGAATGTTTAGCTGACGAATGAACTCTGTGAGTCATCTTTTTTTGCTGAACTTCATCCAATTTTAACTGTTTACTCTTATGACGAACCTCTGGTTAGCCGCCAGTTCTAGTCTTCTTTTTCTTTTTACCAAAAATATCGATTCCAGTTCCAGTTTCACATAATGGACATTAAAACCTGGTTCTTAAAAGTTCTGGTTGCAGTTCAAAAAATCATATCCAACTCTGGTTCAATTTTATTAACTAGAGCGGGAAACCAGTGGTTCTGGAATTGCCCAAAATAGATACTGGATCAACATTGGTTTGGAACAATTTTAGACTAGTACAATAAACCCCCTTTATAATCATGCCCCTGGTGACCATTTTGTTTTGGTGACACTCATAAATTGTGATTCAAATGTGTATAGTCACATTCCATACAAACCCTTACAAGATTGTGACTATAGAAAAAAAAGAACCCCTTGCAATCTAGCCCTTTTACACAAAAATAAAAGTCCGAATTGTTTAAATTTTTTATATGGGTTATTTTAAACTTTACTGTGCATTATCAGATTTTAAGAAAAATGTGATTTTTGCATGTTTTAAGTTGTTTAAGTTTATTAGGTAGAGGGTAGTCATCTTTTTGATAATGCGTTCAATCGTTAATTTCTCTTTTGGTGTTGTGCTAGGTTGTTCTGCTATGAGAGTTGCTAGTGCATTGGCATGATGCTTTGCTTTTTCAAGAGTGACTTGTTGGGGGTGTTGATTCCTTGACTATTTCCTCATCGATATCAATAGATGATGGATCATCTCCTCAACAATGCTAGCTACCTTTCCTACAAGTTGTACCAACTCTACATTTGTGACATCCTTTTCAATGTGTATGCCACCCAAGTATGAGTTTCAATTTCAAGCAAAAGATTTAAAGGTAAGCAAACCAAAATGCCATTTGGCAATGATTTCATGGTAGCTATTAGTGAGATAAACACATGTTGTTTCCTTTGCATGTTGATGAAGTCTTGAATTGATAGTGAATCAAAAGATTTAAAGGTTAGCAGACCAAAATGCCATTTGGCAATGATTTCATGGTAGCTATTAGTGAGATAAACACATGTTGTTTTCTTGGCATGTTGATGAAGTCTTCGATTGATAGTGAATCCTCTCCAAGATGCATGGCAGCTATCACCATGTTCTGCTCCTCAATTTCAAGCACCTTTTTGCATTTCTCCCACTCATTTTGACTTGTAATGTCTACCATCCAAACTAGAGGTAGGATTTGTACCTTCCTTTAACAACTCTTGATGGTTTGTGGTGACATGTCTTTCCAAACCATTGTGCTCCAAAAAATGGCTTACACCATAATTTGGCTACAAATCAATATGCAATCCTATCCATGAAACATAATTTGCACACACATTTGTAGATTGTCATCTTTGAATATAAATTTAGCATTTGGATAGCCCACCTATTTGACATCAACTTGGACTTTCTGAGACATGTTGCCATCATTTGTGGTATTTCTTGGCTTTTGTCGTACCTAATAGATATTAATATTGCTTGAACTTCTTTCCAAACCAATATGCTATTGATATTAGGATTAAAGTTGATTAAAACCTATTATCAATATTACAAATATGTGCTTTTAAGCTAGGTTTTTTTGCTAAGTATTATGTTTTTAGTCACATCAAACAACGGAAAAAATTAGATGTACTCAAAACAAACTAACAATTTTTGACACAAATGTGATTAAAAGTATATGACTAACATGATTACAAAAAAATGTTTAAAATAACTAAGATGCTTGTTCAAAAAGACTAAAATAACTAAGGTTGTTAGTTGACATGGCATTACTAATTTGATTTTTAAATTAAAAGTTAAATTATTTTTATGAATATAAATAATGGCATTATGAAACTTTAATTTCTTTTGAACTGTAGGTGAATTTAAAATAATGCCACCCCTGACCTCGGATTCAAGGTTGGAATTTTTTGTAATTAATTAATTTTCTAAACTAACATTACTAGTAGATTGTTAGTTGATGTTGTACAAGTTATTGAATCCCCAAACTGAAGATTTTTTTAATAATGATGAATGTTCAATGTAAGATTTCAACCCACAACCTTCTTAGCAACACTCCGAGGCCTTATCCACCAAACCATCAATTTATGTGATGACAAATAATGACTTTGCAAAAAAAACACACACACACACACACACACACATATTTTGAACAAAAATTGCATATGTTTTTATATCACTATTTGGATTAAATTGATTTGGTAGGTTCATTATTACATTAAATTTCATAAAAAAATTTAATTAAAAAATGTGTAAAATATAACTATTTAAAATATTCATTAATTAAAAAAATAAATGTATTTTTTGAAATTTTTAATTGAGTTAAATACTCAAATATTATTTAAATACATCTAATTTATTTACTGTCATGGTTATATTGAATTTTGTGGTGTTTTTCCATTTCAAAATGTACAACAACTAAGATAGTTTTAAACATTTATTTCAGAAATTCATATGTAATGTCTAAAATATAACTATTTAAACAAAACATTTACTTTCACTATACGTTGAATTTCTTCATTATTTTAGTTTCAAAATGTGAACAAACAATTATATTATTTAATTTTTAAATTTATATATCAGATTTAAAATATTTTATTGGGTTATAATATATAATTATTTAGGTCAAAATAATTTACTATATAATCACGTTGAAGTTTGTGATTCCTTTCAATTTCAAAACATGAACAAAAATTTTAATTGTTATTAAAAAATTCAAGTAATTTTGTTTACTTCGGTTACAAATTTTTTATATAATTATTTAGGTACATTTGGTTTCCTTACTTTCATTATTGACTTCAATTTTATAAGAATAAAAAAATTACATTAATTTACGAAATATGCCATATATTTATCCAAAATTAATATTTAAAAAATCTTTAAAATATTATAACAAAATAAATTCAGTTGTGAAATTATGTTACTATTAAAACTTGTATACTTTCAATCATATAACAATTTTTGTAATGAAAAGAAAAGGATTGAATTGCATGTTATAATGTTTTTGTAGTAACGATGGATTTTGTTTTAATTTTATAATTTTTTTTCTTTTACTATGAAATGTAGATTAGTTTATTACACTTTTTAAATAAATGAAAATAGCTTATTTTATTTTATTATTCCATTTTACTCATGTCATTTAATCATAAATAAATAGATGGTTTAGTTTGGGTCTATTTTAATTTGGACATATATATGCATTCAATTGATTCATCATAAATACTACTTGAATCATGGAATTTGAATAATTCAAGATTAGCATGTACATTTAATTATTATGATTTTTTAAATAGCTTTGATAAAAGTAGAAAAACTTAAATTAATGCCCATTTTTCGTTACCTTTTTTCAAAATTTCCCCCTTGTAAATTATTTATTTATTTGAATAATTTTGAATAATAATTGGAATCATGATAATTATATCTTTTGTCATTTTTTTCATCGTGAAATTTTTTAAATGAAAATTTAGACATGATATTTTTTTCCCATTTTACTATTACCACGTCATTAAAAAATAACATTATAATGTCAAACTACTAATGTATTCTAAATATTGACTATATAGTCATTTTAGACAAAATGCTAGTAGTTTAAAAACCATGTTTTTGTAGTAGTGTATTTAATAGTTAATAAACTTAGTATTGATATTGGTATAAAACATCTATATACCTAATATTACTTTAGGTCCCATATGAGACTAGTACCAATATAAGGTTAGTATTGCTTCATGTATATTTTTTATTCAATACCAATAATCACTACACCAAAAAAATGGATATATGACTACATCCATGATTGGGTTTGTACTCATATATGTCAATAATGATTACATAGCCCATTGAGACTTGTTAATTTACCACTAATCATATATGTTATTTACATCTTACATGATTATAGAATATTATATATAAAAAATATATACAATATAGATTCTTGTATATAATGTAATATAATAATGTATATTGTTATATATTATATTATGGAAATTTTTAAATTCACACCTTTTTTCTTTAAATTCACACCCTTTCTTCGTGCGTCCGATTATATGTAGATTAAATTTGAGTGTGTCTACCCCACCTCGCTTAAACAGTACGTGCAACGCAATAGGAGATGGAGTTCGCAACGCAGCAAGAGCTGATTGAAGATCTTAGCAACAACTACAAACAAGAACAACTACGAACAGGAAGGAGTGGTCATGAAGTGTGATCGAGGCGGGGAGTGCGTCAACATGTTGAACCTAACGAATGAAATCCGCCAAAGGGAGACGCACAGGAGGCGAACTGGCTATGAGTTTGAGATCGTCTGCTCGTCGGTGAAAGGTGTCTAGGCAATCTGTAAGATCTCAAGTAGCCACAACCACAAGCTTGGTGGCAACCTAGCAGGCCATGCGGTGAAACGTCGTTTAAACAAGTTAGAAAAGGCTAAAGTGCGAACGCTCGGTGGGCAAGGTTTGGCGCCAAAAGACATTCTCTACATCCTTTGTAAGGAGTTTACAAATAGCCACTCAACGGCCAGGGAGATCTACAACAAGCTTGTTGCTGCTCGAGCGGAGGAGTTGAGAGGCCGCAGACCCATCGAAGCTCTAGTGGAGCTAATCTCTTGCTTTGATTACTTCAGCAAAGTGCGGTTGGTGGAAGGTGTCGTTGACTGCGTGTTCTTTATGCATCAGTCATCAGTCAGTATGTGCCAAACGTTCGGCATGATCTTCCTTTTAGACTGCACGTACAAGACCAACAAGTTCGGCATGCCTCTACTGAACATGGTCGGCATCACGTCAACCTATGTGACGTTCAATGCTGGCTTCGCCTTCTTGCACGCAGAGAACGAGGAGGCGTATGCTTAGGTTCTGGAACAGTTTTTCAAGGTCGTGACTCCAAAAGTCCTCTGCATGGACCGAAAGTTGGCCCTACTGAACGGGATTGCACGAGTCTTCACGAGCTACCACAACATCCTCTGTTGTTGGCACATCAACAAAAACATTCTACTAATTGCAAGACACACTTCTCCGATGTCGAATGGCAATAGTTTATGGGGCGACGGAATATGCTTGTCTCCAGCACGTCGATTGAATTATTCGATGCAGCTCTTGGTGTATTCAAAGAGACCTATTCGGGAACCCATCCAGCTGCCTAGCAGTATGTTAACACGACATGGATGCCTCACAAGGAGAAGTTTGTTGCCTGTTACATTGACAAGTTTCCCCACTTTGGCAGCACTAGTATCTCGAGGGTGGAAGGAAACCACCACGTTATCAAGTCGTATTTCTGTGTCGGCACTCTTCACCTCTTGACGCTAACGAAGCGCTTGGGTCTCATGCTGGCCAATCAACGTGTGGAATTGAATGATGCGATTGAGAAGCAAAGGGTGCATAAGGCACATTTGATTTCGCTATGGACAAAGTTTCTGCAACAACTTAAGCATGCTGAAAAGGGGGGACATGAGGAACAGCCATGCTCTGCGTGGTTCACGAAATCGTGGGGACTGCCCTGTCATCATTACATTCGCGGCTATCTGGAAACCGAGACTTCGATTCTCCTGCAGGACATTCATGAATAATGGCTGTTGGACAGAAACCTCTTGATCCTCCCAAGTGTCAATGTAGCTATGCCACCACACGAACTGGCGTCACCACGAAGTTTATTCATGTAGACGATGACGGCTACCCTATAGCAAGTACTTGATAATGGGAATCCTTGAACAGGCAGTTTGATTGCCCGCCTCAATCAAGTCTTAGATACGCCTGATGTTCAAGTTCGAGAGCCCTTGGTCATGGTCAAAAAACGCGACAGACCTGCAAGCTCTAAGAACAAGACAAGCACGACTAGAGACCAGTCTCACTTTGAATATGTGGAAGGACGCAAATGTGGGGTCTGTGGTCAATCAAGGCACAACTCAAGAACTTGCCCACAAAAGTAATTGAACTGATGAAGGAACATACTCTTAAAGTTTAATCTGCATAAAATTGGACACACGAAGGGTGTGAATTTAACCAAAAAAGGTGTGAATTTAAATACTACCTATATTTCCATTCATTCAATTTTTTATAAATTTACATTTACTAAAATCTACACATTTAATATCATATACATACATACATACATTCATATGCAATGTTATATGTATATAAATATTTATTGAAGTATGTTTGACATATATACATAATATGGAATTTTTTTGTAATAAAATTATAATTTCAAAATTTGTAACATATATTTAATCATATTTTCTTGAAAGGTCATTTTATAAATTTAATATGTTGTAAATTCATGAAGCCTAAACCCATGGATAAATTTGGTAAAACTTTGTTAAATTTGGCTATGTATAAGCAAACTTTATTAAATTAGGATATTTTGATTAAACTTGGCTTGACCAAAGCTAAAGTTGGTTAATTTTGGTCAAACCAAGATAAATATTCTTATATTTTGATATACTTGGGTGAATTTTTTTAAAGCTAGGTTAAATGAATATTAATTTAGCTAAAGTAAATGATTTTGGTTAAATTCAGAGAAAAGTTTTAATTAAATTTGGTTAATTATTTTAAAAATTGAATCTATCCACAAGGGGCTCAACCCAGCCCCCAGCAACTACCTAATGGTAAAAGAATTGATGTTCAAGGGGGTTGAACCCTAAAAAAATGTAAGTAGATGTTGAAATTGGTTATCACCTTTTTAAATAGGCATGTGTCCAAGTTACCCTTGAGGTATGGTTCTAGAAAAACAAGAGTTATTACAATAGAAGATTCTATTATAATAACTTTTGCTTTTATAATAGTACTTTCTAATTGAAATGCATTTTTCAATGTAAAATATATATATGTGATATGTAATCCATATTTTAGTTTAAATTTATGAAGTGTGGCACATAATACATTAAAGTGAAATTATGATATATATTTGTATTGGCAAGTTTTGGGATTTTACGGAAATTTAGGTCCATGTTATACGTTAGGTTTTAAGGCCTTTTAGACCAAAGGTTTCAAATTTTGTTGGAATTGTCATTCAAACTTAATAAAATAAATTGCATCATTTCAAAATTGACCTAGAACATGAATTGAATGTGTTACACCCATTTTAAATAGGTTTAGGTTTTCTAAGTAGATATATATACTTTTATTTTTAAAATACAAGTTTGGCCTTATATTCTAAACAAGTTATTGCATTTGATTGGTTCCATATAATTAAAACTACATATTTTTTACTAGTTGAACAAACTAATATAACACACAATTTTTGAGGAAAAGGCCTTAAGCACCTTCTAGAAATATTGGACGTTCATGAGGCCACATCACCTTGTCTTCAAATTGAGATCTCAAATGAGATCTTTAAAATAAAGTGCACAAGTATTTTACTAGAACCTTATCTATAAATAACAATTACACATTTTGATTTTTATTTTATTCAATATATATTTCAAAACCACCAAATTCAATGATCGCATTGGTTAGAAAAAAAAAATTCAAGCCTACATGTAAACCTCTTCTACTGAACATTGAAAACAAGTGGTCTTTTTCTAACAATTCCATTGGCCCTCTAAAAATTTCACAAACCTATCAAACCCTATTAGACAAGGTTAATGAAGATATTTATAGACCTCTGTGGTAAGCTCGAGTTTTCATCATTGGTAAGTTTTTAGGTATAAATGTGTTTTAAGGTTTAGGAAAGGGGGTTTGAAATCAATAATAGTACAATGAGATGGTGGCAAGAGGAGTTGTTGCTACAACAAACATAACACGTATAATTAGAATCATTGATGCAAGAAAGATGATGAAGTTGCAATATGAAGCAACGATTAATCTATCTTTGCTTGCAACATTTGTGGCTTTTGTTACAATCTTGTGTCATCCAATCATAAGTAAGGAGTAGAATCAATAAAAATAAGCATGCATTGTCTTAATGGATTTCTTGAACATGGTGTAGATTATTTCCTATTAGAGGCAAAACATCAATGAACTTCTACAATGGCAATGGTTAATTAGGGATTTTGGAAAGCCATGGCCAAACATAAGTTTGGAATATGTGGTTTGCATTTTTCTATTACTAGGGTTTATTGTAACTTTGGGTATTGATGAGGACTATGTTGTGTGTAGATGTTCAAGATGTTTACAAAGTAGAAAAGGAGAAGATGTTTTTGAAAAAAAGGTTGGTGCTCATCATATTGAACTTTGATTTTAACATTCAACATCCCTACAAGTCATTGGTGATAACCATTAAGAAGTTTTAGGTGGTTATAAATACACTTGTGTAAGTTGCATGGAATTTTGTGAATGATGGGTAAAAAAACTTTTGTAAGAGCTTGGCCTCTAATCACCTAATATCACATGCTTACAATTAAGCTACAATTTAAGAAATCAAATCGGATTTGTATTTTGTGAACAATTTTTTGCATGATGTTTTTACCATGTTGGGATTTTAACTTCTTGTATGTGTTATTGGCCTTTAATGGCAATGCCAATTGAAAAGTACGTCAAAAGGTGTCAGTTCTCAAGATTTCTTGGCCCTTCTAATTGTTGACTACCCATTGGGGGATCAACATTTTCAAATTGTTGCAAATTCAATGTAGGACAATTTTCCTTTTGCTATTCAAACCATGATCCATGTGGGGTGTTTCTTGGTATTACACACAAGGTCAAATTGGAATGACAATTGATCATTGTGTTATATTATGGACACATGCAAGGTGGGCTTAAGTCTTTTTTGAATTTCATGACCTATTTTAAATTATTGCGACCTCTCAAGAATCATTGCTGCTCGTCATTGAAAGGACATTAGGCAAAAATAATTTTCTACAATGTTTGAAAATGTTTAAAACTTTTGTCATATTCTTAAAAAGGGTTCCATGTTACCATTTGGGTGAAGGCATACTTGGGTGGTACCACTAAAAACCACCCACCCCAAAATCATAGGAATTTTTCAACCCTTGGATGTCTACAATCAAAATCAATGCAAGATGTTTTTTTGTTTTTACTTCATTCCATAAACCTTGTTTCTCAACTTCAAACTTGCTTTGGAATTGCTATGGATTTTATAAATGACATTTTCTTTCTCATGTGCATTTAACTTGCAACACATTTAATGTACATGGGGTTGCACACATGAAACATCTTCCGTCCATGTTGCCACTTCACCCAAAAAACAACCATTGTCAAATAGGCCTTCTCCTGCCACCAATAGAGGGTCCATGGACCCTTTGTGTGTCATTTTATCTTAAAATGTGTGTAATGGAAATGAAACTAAATCTAATCGTAAATCAAACTAGCTTAATTTTTTTTTTTAATAATGACTAGAATTGAAAGTTCCATTAAAAAAAATAAAAATAAAGTAAAACTGGGACCAAAGGTTCCTTTTGAAATCATGAATAAAAAAAATTAGTATATACCTTACATTAAAATGGATGAAACCAAAATGGTTCAATTGTAGCACAAATTACATCAAGGTCAAACTACCATATATATATCACATATATTTTACATTGAAATGGATAAAATCAACCACATGGTTTACCTCACAAATGTGTCATGCACAAAAGCTTATTACAATGAACCTTTTTTTAGTGGTAAAACTTCATTAAAAAACAAATGAATTTTTTTAAAAGGGTACATTCATGGTTGAAGTTATTAAAAAAGGGAAAAAGACTTTAAGACTTTTGAAGGGCTATTTATTGCAAATAATATTTATATACAACAAGTTTAAATGAGAAAATTAAATAGTCCAAAATAAAATAATTATGTGGTGGTGGTGATTTCTCACATGTGTACATAATTGTGCATCAATATTTTGGTTCAATAATAGAAACATAAAAAATGTTGAAATGAATAATAAAATGGTTTGGAATTTTTTTTTTGAAAATAATTGCATGATATTATGCATTCCTTTTTATTTTTATTTTTTAAAATGTAGTTCAAACATTTGATATAGTTAATTTTAAGGATTAAAAATGACATTTACATAGTATCCAAATTATCTTATTAATTTAACATGACATCATTTTATTTATTGATGACATACAACAATCCAATACAATCATATTAATGTAATATGAACAAAAAATTAAAGTTGTACTTTGGAGTCATTTAAAAGTGAGCCATCCATTTTGGTACCCAAAATGTTGAGTCAAGTGATTTTTGAGATTTGTAATCCCCAATATTTGAAAAACAAATCACCAAAATTTGATACATGGATCAAAAGGTAGCTAAAGATATAGAAAGATGTTTTATTTGTATATTTCATTTATAACCAATTTGGCTAAATCTTCCTATGGATGCTCATCACTTTGGTTACATCACAAAATTGACCAAAAAAACATTAATTGCAATATAAAAAAACCACGATCTTTTAGATTATTAATTTAAGATTTAGTTTGTTCAATCCTAGTTTAATATTTTTTTCTGTTAGTTGAGGATTTGACATGCTTTAGTCCAATTGTGTAAAAAATAATTAATACAAAATTAATCCAATTTATTACCATGATGAACCAATTATAACTTGGCATAATTCATTGATAATTTATGTAGTTCAACTATTTTTGTAGAGTTGGTAAATGTGGAACAAATGAACATCTATAATGTTCATAACCTTAAAATAGTCCAAATTTAAAAATAAAAGGATTTTGAAAGCCAAAAAATTAGGACAATATTATATACTTTTCAGACTAACACACCCTTGGGCTTATCAAATGGTATTTGAAGTAAGTAGTTTGTCAATTACTAATGTTGGAATGGAATGCAACAGAAGGCATTCCCTAACACCACACATTTGAGGGTTAAAGGGGTGTGCAAAACCTTTGGGATGGGATTATGATAAGAATGTTGTTGCAAGCTCACAAACAAATTAATTTGTATAAACCAAATAAAGTGGTTAACACAAGTTGAAACTAAATGGTGTTAACACTTAGTTATATACAATTCACTTAACTCACACAATCCAAACTTTTAAAAAGAGGCACCACTTTCCTCCCTATAGTATATTTTATGATTAACAATGAGAAGTACATCAAAATGGCAAACATTCCTAAGATTTTCAAATGGGAATTTTAAAAATTCCCAAAATTTTCAAATTATAAGTCCCATGACTTGGAAGGCTCATAATTCATTCATATACCTGGTTTGACAAAAAGACTCAAAACAAAAAAAAAACCTTAAATAGATATTCTTAATGCCATATCATATGTTTCAAACCCATGTCATTTGATCCTTATTTGTTGAATTTTATTAGTTAGGAGTCAATTTGTTTGTTTGAATTTTATCATTTATTTGATCATAACCTAAATTTCAAACCTTCAAA
>Ga0116228_10005386_pt1 | contig 11409 bp, 10 predicted proteins | sample S1TSphfallax_2_FD_89694 | JGI IMG/M metagenome (GOLD analysis project Ga0116228, IMG submission 89694) | Host-associated microbial communities from peat moss isolated from Minnesota, USA - S1T2_Fc - Sphagnum fallax MG | ecosystem: Host-associated > Plants > Peat moss > Unclassified | place...
TCATGGAAGAACCAATGGTTTTGGTGGCAGTCATTTGACTTTCTCAAGAAAATAATTGAGAGGCATAATTGTATACCAGAACTGTGTATTTGAATTTTTTTGGAGAACCATGGTTATCAACACTAAGAACCGCCCTGATACCCAGAGGGAGTTGACTGGAGTTTCTAATAACCACCCCCACACTGTTTTAACTAACTACCTACTAAACAGCCTGTAGGTAGCAAGTTGTTAGTTAGTTAGTTAGTTAGTTAGTTAGGTTAAAGAAACACCTGAGCTAACCAGCATGGTTAGCTATGGAACTGGGAACTCAACAGACAACTGTTTGTTTCCTGACCACTTCTCATCCATCCTTCGTCGTTGTCTTTGCTTCACTGCGCGACAAGGTAGTTGGTCTTTTGATTTTGGCGATGGCGGAAGGTGGAGTACGACGACGACGACGACGACGAGAACGGCTAGAACAGCAGCGGGAGGATCTTGGAGCTGCAATTTTGGTTTCGTGATGAGAACGGAGAGGAGGAATTTAAGATGTGGAGGTTTGGTATTGAGCAGGAGCAGCAGCAGGTGCGGTGTATGGTGGAGGAGGTGATGAAGGCCGGAGTGGGATACCGGAGGTACTGCAGACTGTGGAGTGGTGCTGGAAGAGGCGGAGGAGCAGGAGGAGGAGGAAAGGAGCAGAGTGCTGCAGCAGCAGCAACAGCAACAGATGGGAGGCCGCACCATGAGGATGAGGTTTCTTCATCATCCTGCGGGACGGATCCCGTGGAGGAGCTGCCGCGTCCGTTTCGAAATCTCACAGTCTCTCGCGTTGTGATTGTGGTGAGTACGAGAGGGAGGCAGGGAGGGAGTGAGTGAGAAGAGAGACTAGCGTTTTGAGTTTACGGGATGATTTTTGTATTTGTCTAGGAGTTCCATGGCTTTGTAACCTGCAGGGGTATATTAATATTATGCCGCTTTCTTTCTCCTCGCGAAATCTAAGAGCATTCAATAGTACTCGATTCTGTGGCAGGAACTAAGCATAAGCTGACGACGATGGAGTTGTTGTGGATGTTTGCTTGCCATAGACAGTCTTGGAAGGACTCTGGCATACTGGAAGGACATTGGAAGATCGGCATTGCACAAATTTGAGCAGCAGATACAGAATGTGTGACAAATGCTGTTGTTGAATTGACAGTTGATTGCCCTTGTGGATTAACGAGACAATGTCTATATGCTCTTGGTCACAGAGAGACAGAGAGACAGAGAGAGAGCGGGGGAAGACTGATGAGGAACTAGAGGTAACAATGATGTTTTTAGGCACCAGATGAGGATACTAATCTGGGGGGCTTCAATCTGGCTGCAGGTGACTGTGGCAGTATTGGTGGGACTACTCACAATCAGCACCTGGTACTTCACACATAGTTATCCAAAGACTGCAGTTGCCAACCTTTCAGAGTCTTTGCGCCTTGAGATTTTATTCAATACATCAGAACTTCTTGATGAGATCTTCTCAATGAACACATATGGGGTGACGGCTATTGCAAACTTGATGGAGAAAGATTTTTTGGGAGATGATTTCAGCTTAGAAAGCTTTATGAAGGTAAGTTCTCTTTTGTCTATGTGTCTTTGCAGTTTCTTGTTCATGATGTTGCTCTATTTCCAGGATTTGAATGGGGAAGAGAGGCCAGGAATACTGCAGGCAACAGTAGCATGGGAGTGTGTTATTTTCAGTATTTTGAATTCATGCATCTCCAATTTCCAGCATATCTAGGTTTTTTCTTTTCTGTAAGTTTTCATTATGGGAGTAAGCATTTGATGGTGGTGTATGCCTCATTTTTCCAGATTCGAGATGCTTCATGGTCAGTTTTTGAAGCTCTTCCAACCATTACTTCACTGGGTGTGGCAGCAGTAAATGGCCTTGCAGTAGTCTACTTACGAGGAAGTATGAATGCAGTAGAGGGCTTCAAGGGTACCCTAGTTTTTTACTCAAACCAGATGATTATTAATTCGACATACTACAAGGAGCTTGTCTCTGATACAACTGGTGACCCAATTGGTCCACCATCAACTTTTGACTTTGGGACACCAGTACAGCACATGCAATGGTTTCAGGAGGCACTGACAGTGCCTCTTAATAACCTCACATGGAATATTGGACGAAGCCATATCAGTAAGTTATGTGCCTACATATATTCAGATAACTATGTATTTCTTGAGCTGGTTTGTATTCAAGACTGAGGAAAGATGAAGGCAGGTATGCAGGGGAGCACATTTAGTCAGATAGAAATGGATGGTAGCCTGCAATTGACTTTGGAGCATGCTACAACAGGTGGACAGGCATTTGTGCTATGTGCAATCCGAAAACAAGCAAAATCTTCAAAGGAAATTGCTATGATCCACTCAGCACTGAGTGCTGGTGCAATCAATGACTTCATTTCATCCTTGGATTTAAAAGGTGTGTACATGAAGCTGCTCTGTTGCTGTCTTATATGGTTTTTCACTGTTACTCTTTCAGTTACTCATATATCCTAATGTCATCCTGGAGTTATTGCAGGTGGAAGTGTTTTCATTTCAGACCAGCTGGGGACAGTTCTATTCTCATCTGACAAAAAAAAATGTCTGTCTATCAACAAAAGTGATTGTGAGACTACCCCACTGCATCAAAATTCTGTGCTCAATTGGGGGAAAGATTTTCTACAATCTCAGATGGATTTGGCACATCTAGTCAGCAGGGAAATACACATCACTGATGTATATTTGGACAACAAGCGGCACTCAATTGACAGTTGGCCGTATGCGTTCAGGAGTGTGAGGCTCGCAGTAGTGGTCATCATTCCGCGGCATAGTTTCTGGGGCCCCATGGACTACCATACACGGATCACATGGATCTCCCTTCCTCTCCTTTCTCTTGGTGTAGTTATCATTGGTTGTAGTCTTATCTATCTTTTGGTGGAGCAAGTACAGGCCGAAGAAAAGTTGAGGACTGAAATTCAGAGGCAGTCTGAGGCAAAATGCCGAGCAGAAGCAAGCCGGGATGCAAAAACTAACTTCCTCTCGAGTATGAGGTATGCAGGTCATAAGTTTTGTAGTTATAGTCAATCAAATTGGCTGACAATATGTACTTACTGTTCATGTCATGTGAAATTCCTGTTGCCCAAGTACTTTGTGGTATCTTCTTTGGCTGTGTTTCCTGGAACAGTGCTTCAGGACCATCCCCAATTGAAAATACTCTGTCTTATGCATTAAAGAATTACACCCAAGTTTCTCATCATCAGTGATCTGCATTGGATCAACACAATGTGAGAGGGTTTATGACATGTCTCTCAGAGGGCCAATAATTTCATTGTGTTGGGGGTACATGACAGCCATGAACTAAGGACACCAATGGCATGCATTATTGGGCTGTTGGACATGCTTCTGACTGAGAACCTGTCCTCAGAACATGAAGGGAGCGTACGTCAAATCCATCGCTGTGCCACATCACTTGTTTCACTACTCAACTCTGCTCTTGATATCACCAAGGTCTTCCTCTCAAGGCTATAATGTTTGACATGAGTTCTTACTAGAATTTCTAAAATCGAATTGCATAAGACAGCATACTGAAGTTGTGCTCACACAGTTTATGCTGTTTCTGGAGTATACCCTAATCCTCTAAATTGAGCACCCAGGTGGAGTCAGGGAAGCTGGTACTGGAGATGGCCCCATTTGATCTGGAGGCAGAGCTTACAGCACTCATAGATGTCTTTTCTGTGCAGTGTGATAGTAAGGGTCTCTTCATCGCTCTTGAGCTGGCAGGTGACTCACCACTGTTTGTTCCTCTCCCATTGTAATGTTCTAGCTTCATGATTTGTTATTCAGGAGGAGTTTAAAAGTGAATACATCCAACTGAATTCTTTAAAGCGTAAGGGGAATTAGGGAGACAGTGTGGTAGAAAAGGAATTGTGTGCTTTCTGATAGCACTGTGTAATGAAAGGTCTTGGGGCTGGGAGTGATGAGGAAAAATTTCGGGCAGTAAGCAATGGTACTAATATCAACTGCTCCATATGCTTCAGATGATGTTCCCAGGAAAGTAATAGGAGACTCAGCACGAATAATGCAAGTCTTCACAAATTTGATAGGCAACAGCATCAAGTTCACCTCCAAAGGTCGAATCTTGGTCCGGGGCCGACTGGCCAATCCTGGATGTATTGGTCAGCACCAACAGAACCTCAGTTCATTTTCTCTTGAGAGGTTTGCAGATGCAGTTCCCCCTGATGAAATTGTCATCATCTTTGAAGTGGATGACACCGGACCAGGAATTGATCCAGGTGTGTATCTCTTGTGTTGCCTCCAATTGGCCTGAGATCATAGGATTGCCAGGATCGGACCAGTTCCTTGCAGAATGATGCCTCAACTGCAGCATGCACAGTAAAATAGTCAATTGGGGGTTCTTGAGTACCAGCTTTGGCGCACTAACCAGAATGAGCCAACAAACCTTCATGTGGAAAGTATGTCTCATGCTAGTAGCTGAGAGAGGACATGCCCTGCAATTTCATTGGATTATGTCAGGGTTTCTCGGTATCTTTTTGGTGGCATTACCAAATACAGGTGCATGTAGCATGTTGTACTCGTACCAATCAAGCTCAGAGAGACTTACAAGGCGGCTATGAGCTTGTAACAATTAATGCTTGGATGGATGCAGCATTGTGGGAGAAGGTTTTTGAGAATTTTGTTCAAGGTGATGCTAGTACTACACGCACGTGAGTCTCACCTTCTTTGTATCCTGAGTCGATACTTTTAAATTTTCTCAGGTTTGAATGTTGCATGGGTAGCTTATTTTGTGCTATTGACCAGTTTGGACTTTGGTGTTGAAATTCATTAGAACCTGCTGGGTGGCATTCATGACATTAACATTTTTGCGAATTGCCATCTATTTTATCTTCTTCACCCCAGTTTATGTGAAACTCTAGTGTTGGATCTTGGAATATATTTACACCTGCTGCAGTAGGTACTACTCCCTTGTCTATTTGTCAACATTGTTTTGGCACAAATTTCACTTCTACCCAATATTCTGGGTATTGTTTAACAAGAAAAGCTCGAGTGGGATGAAAACAGGTGAACTCTCATCAGCAAATATCAATGCACTTTTCTTGGTCTTGTATTGTGTTGCTCTTTTCTCTTTTTCTGACTAAATCTCCATTCATATGCAGGCATGGTGGCACAGGATTGGGGCTTGGGATTGTGCGTTCACTTGTTCAGTTGATGGGAGGAAAGATAAGAATTGTGGAGAAATCTGGTCCTGGTTCACTTTTCCAGTTTACAATCTGCTTTGACCGTCCATTGATGTGTGATACTGCCCCCTTCAGTCTTTCTCCATCATTCCATGGAGCTGAGGTGATACTTGGAATTCCAGATAGTGACTGTAGGGCAGTTGGTGCTCAGTGGCTAGAAAACCAGGGTTTAACTGTGCATCAAGTGGAGACATGGGAGCATATTTTGCTCCATCTGAGAGATCTGAATAGCAGCTCTAAGCAGCATAGAGGAGATGGCATGGAAGTACATGCTGGTGTCAAGAAAAGGAACAGTTCTGATTCTATTTTGCAACTTGCTCTGGGCTTGGAGTGCAGCCAAAATCTGTCATCACCAAAGAGACATAGCATGTATGAGTTTTGGAAGAGTTGGAAGAACATTGGGACAAGACCATCAAATGGGCTCACGAGAAAACTAATGATCATTGACACAAGCCTTCTCCCAGTAGTTGTGAAGCAAAATGACTTGCAGGATTATCTTCAAGAATCAGGGTTTCTCACATGTGCTCGTGTGCACTGCCTGGATGCTCTTGGACTTGAAAAACTGGAATTGAATGAGCACCAGACATTAAGGCAGATGGATCTGTTGGTAGTCTGGATCACTGCTTCGAACACTCCAGAACCTGTCAAGGCTGCCCTGTGCTCAGTCTGCAACTCTATTTTAGCAAGAAGACCTTTGCATGCTGAAAGGTTTAAGGAACTGTTTCAACAAATTGCTCAAGAAAGTGGGGATCCTTTACCATTTTCAATGCTGGAAAGGCCACCAATTATCCTTTCATCAAATGCCATCCATTATGCACAACAGCAGGAATGGGATGATCCATATGATTGCAAAACAGAGTTGCCTTTTGCTCTGCTCGAAAATCATGTTCAACAACCTTCTGGGCAGCAATCTGCTGCTGCTGCTGCTAAGAAGAATTTTCAAGAAACAGCCTCTGGTGTGAAACTTGGCTCATTAGTTGATTCTACTCCAGCGCTAGAGTGCAGAAGCTTAGAAGGGGAGCAATTGAGTCAAAGCTCACCAATTGTAATCAAGACTGTTACCAGAAACTGCAGAAATAATAAGAAACTACATGGCACCAAGGCTGTTGATTCATTGCCTAAACCTTTGGATCAACTTGAAATCTTGGTGGCTGAGGATAATCCTCTGCTGCGGAAGTTAGCTGTGACTATGTTGAGGAGACTTGGTGCGACAACTCATGAAGCAGCCAATGGCCAGGAAGCCTTGGAAGCTGTCAGGACCCGGGTGCAGGGTGGTGAGCAGCCATTCAACTGTATCCTCATGGACTGCCAGGTAGATCCTTCCTTGCATCATGTGGAGGTCAGTAGTGTTGCTCGGCATAGTCCAATGCTGGCAAGTGTGGAATGAACAGTTGTGTACCTGCAAATGCAATCAAACCCTAATGTGAGAAACTTGATGCTTTCATGATGAGTTGATGTTTCAGTTAGTAGATAGGCAAAAGTTCAGACTTGAGCTTCAATGTGCGGGTCATGGAGTTGTGTGTTTTTGCAGATGCCAGTGATGGATGGGTATGAAACATGCAAGGCATTGCGGGATATTGAGAACAAAGGGATGCCTCACATATCCATTATTGCACTCACTGCAAATGCTATGGCTAGTGATGAGCAGAAGTGCTTGGATGCAGGCATGGATGCCTTCCTCACCAAACCCATCAACCAAGAATATATGGTTCAAATTATACTTGGGACAGTATCTTCTGGTGCTCAGTCTGTTTGACTAAACAATTTTGGACTTGTTCTACCCTAGATATGAGTTTGTGGCTTAACTTAGACTCCCACCCCAAGGGGGGTTTTGCTAATTTCCCCGTCACAGAAGCTGCACCCTGTAAGCATTACCACCATCAAAGGAGCTTTTGTGGACACAGAAGGCTTAAGTCAATAGAGCCTGTCCTGTCTCTTTGGCATCCATTCATTGCAATAGAAGATTTGTGAAACATCATTTTGGATCTGATAAAATAGCTGTATAGTCACTGACCAAGGTACAAGTTAACCTGAGAAACTGAGAAAAGTCATGGGATTGGCTGAGAAGTACACTGCAAGACTATTGTCTGCACTGCTGGTTTGTGGCTTTAGAGAACAGAGTTGGAAGGTGTACATTGGGTTGGGATTTGCCCACTTTGGGTCATTTATGTATGCATTAAGTAGCATGTTTCCAAACCCATGAAAGTCTAGAAGCATCTGAGTTGTAAAATGTTGGAGTCCCTTTGTAGCATAATCGCACTAATGTGGCAGGATTCTTAAGTTGGCAATGCAATCTCTCTCTTTAGCATCTGGGTTACCTCTGCAACAGTGCCAGTTCTCAAGTAATCCTGCAAGATTGTGAAGTTGGCAATGCAGTCTCTCTCAAGCATCTGGGCTACCTCTGCAACAGCGCCCGTTTTCAAGTGATCAGTGCGGCAGTAAGGCCACAGACTGATCAAATGGAAATGCAAGGTATGAGAATGGTATGAGAACCTTGAACTCTACAGGCTGCTTTTCTTTTTATCAAAACTCAATTTGGATTCAAATTACTGAACCACTTACATGATTTTATCATTTGTTTTTTGAATCTGCCATAAAGGACAGACCTGTTCTGTGGTGATGAGCTCCTCATGGTTGTTTTTAGTGTTAAGAAAGACTTTGACTATGAGTTGAAACGTTTTGAAAACAATGAATGAAAACACCAAATTCCAACTTGCATTTTTATTGTTTTTGGGTACATTGTAATGTCTTTGTGTGATGAATGTACCAACATTTTTTAACATTTTGATAAATGATATATTTAGAGTATTTGCATTGATTTTGTGGATTTGGCTATCATTGTGATTTATGACCTCTCCCTTTTTCTAATTATAAAGTATCATTTATAATAAAAAGATATTTATTCTTGAGAAAATGAAGAAATAAAGTAATATTTATTAAAAAAATTATTAAGCATTTCATGAAAGTAAAAATGATATTGCTTAGCCACATCATTTTTTTGCAATAATATTTGCAAAGACCTCTAATAAGGTTACAAATAATGTTGCGTAGTTATTTGATTTTTTAATAACCTCTTGTTTTGGTTTTTTAAAAAGTTGGAAATTAAAGAACCTTTGGTTTTGGTTTTGAGACAATCCTTCAAAGAATCATGATGCAGTTCATGACACCTTTGTCGTCATTGAATAGGATGTTGGCTTTCATGTGGGGTGAAAACAATTACATGTGTTCTTTTCAAACAGGTTCAACTTCTTCTATCGATAAGTAAACATTGTGCTCAGCAAAGATGACATTCCCATTTTAATTGACATTATCATTGTCGACTCAACCTAAGTGGATTTACTTGTCCAATTTTGCGCCACCCAAAGATTTGTTGTTTTCGATGTAACTCAAACCAAAAAATGGAGCTATCGTGATTAACACCCTATCAATCAATTCCTCCTTTTAGTAGTGGAGGAATTTGGATGTCTACATAAGTAAGTGGATGTGTTTTTACACAATTGTGTCAATGCCATTTGGAGTTTGAAAGGACCAAAAGGCCCTCCTCTTTTTGTCTTGGTTACTTTTTTTCAACAAAAAATTTCAATCACATTATAAAGGTTACATGCATCTTAAATCAAGGAATAGTTGTAGGCCTAACTACTTCTTGACTTCCACCCCTTCATGACATATCTCCCATTTTCACGATTGATTTATTAAAAGGGGCCGATTTTTGATATGGAAAAATACGACCGACGTATTATAAGCGGTTGATTTTTTACATGGATAGGTTTTGACATCTAGTTTGAGCTAACTTGACATCATGTAAATTCTCCCTTTTATGTTTTTTTATCCTTTTGTACATTTTCCTAATTTATGATGTGTTTATCAATAAAGTTTTGCAAGGTTGCACCATCAATAGTTTTCACAAAATAAAAAGATCTATAAAGCCATCTTGCTTTTAGGCCCTTCTTTCATCCCCTAACCTTTCTTTTAACCCTTATGCATTATTATCTGTAAAGTAATGAAATTTCATTTAAATTAAGGCATTGAATGTTAAAACTTAGGATTAGATGCACATAGTTTGAGAATAATTATAGTAATAATACATGTCAAAGCAATGAAAATGTAACATTAAAGAAAATAAAGGTTGAAAATAATTTTTACACAAAAATTAGTGCAAATTTTAGTTTCATTCTGCGTTAATTTCATTTGAAAATAATTCAGCCCTTGTTATTCATTTCATGGCCTATCATAATCAAACTAGCAAAACTTGCCCCTTAAGAACATGATTTTACAAACAATTTTAATATTTGATAAAAAAATTTACAATCTTATAAAAGGTTATATGATTGGTTATTTGATTGCTTAAAATTGCATTTGTATATTAGAATTAGTTATTAGATTTTTTTGAGAACCATAATTAAAGTAAAAGCACCTAGAATTGTCAAAATAAACAATATGAGTAAATCAAACTTCAATTTTTTTTACATATATAATTTTTAAAAAGACAAGACAATTTTAAACTCAACCCAAGTTGAAGCTAAATTCTTGGACTTATTTTTTATTAATTATGAATTTTGAAAGAAAAAAAATCTTAGAAGTTTTTTAAATGGTGAGTAATTGGCCTTTTAAATGGTGGTGGTGTCATACCTCCAAATTCTTCAAATTAAGGTTTTAATGTGGTCCTATAAAGAGAAATTATAATATCATCAAACAAAGATTTTAAAATGGAAACCACATGTGCTCAAATTGAGATCTTAAATGAATTAGATGTGAAAAACATTCGAGAAGGAGGGGAAACCAACCTTTGGGTACCTATTTTTAATCCCTTTATTAAGGCATGTAGATACAGAGATTGTCATTTTAAATTACAATTTGAGTTATCCCACACGAGGGGATTTTATTTTTTAAATGACAAAAGTAGTCTTATTATGTGACTTTTTAAACATCCTTAAATCATTCATTACAAAAATCTAGCATCCCCAAATATTTGAACAACAAATTAAGGTGTGGTTTAAAATGCATTATTATAATTAGGTGCTTCTAACTAATACATATTTGAGAATTGGCCTGAGAACCATTGTTTATCAAGTGTCATTTATGATAATGACCCAACATTGGTTAATGAAGTGTTCTATATTCTTACTAGATATTTGTTGTAAGTTTGAGATTGTCAAATATTGTCAATATGCCATTTAACATTAGTTCAAGATTGTAGGTCTTTTGATTGAAAAAGGTTAAACTTTTCCTTTTGTATCTTAAAAATGATATTTTTGTCATATGAATGTTATGTTTGGTAAGTTAGCATGATTTTCATATATAGTTAAATTACCAGCATTTTAAAACATTCACCATTTTCAATTAAAATGTGTAATTACATTTTGATTCAAATTATTGAATTGTATGAATATTGATCATGCATTTCTTGTTACCTTCTTTACAACCTTAAAATTAATAAGCAACATTTTTTGCAATTTTTTGACATAAGAACATTTTCACATCAAAATATTTTTATTCTAATTAAGTTGTTGAATATTTCTAAATGTATTGTTTAGAATGCAAAAATTTTGGGCACAAAAACCTACATGAATAAGAACTAAGCCAAGAACGCAATAAGGAAAACAAATCACAAAAAATGTAAACCTAAGTATGATCCAAGACTATAAACACAAAGACACAAGACAAAAACATGATATATGTTAAAAGATGAATAAAACAAAAAATTATTTTAATAACGTATGGAAACAAAAGTTATGACAAAAAATCGTACCCAAAATAGACTGAAGGTAATGAGATGTCTTACCTCTATTTATACTTCATTGAAGATTTATTGCAAGAAAGTTTCCATAAAAATTTTCATGTGTGCACCAACTAAAAAACAAAAGCTTCTTAACTAATAATAAATTGAAAATCAACTAAACTTAATTAAAGATTAACTTAGAATTAACTAAAAATTAATTAAAAATAAAATGAGAATTAACAACGATACAAACAACTAGCTTGATGCCAACAATGATGCAAGCAATGGATGATAATGATGTCAATAACAACATTGTTACAAGTTGAGAGTCCTAAAAAAAGACACTAATTTAAGATTCATATGAAGTTGGGTTCCTAAAGAAGGACACCACTTTAAGATCTTTACAAAAGTGAGAGTCCTTGGAAAAAAAAAAAAAAAAAAAAA
>Ga0116228_10005387_pt1 | contig 11409 bp, 5 predicted proteins | sample S1TSphfallax_2_FD_89694 | JGI IMG/M metagenome (GOLD analysis project Ga0116228, IMG submission 89694) | Host-associated microbial communities from peat moss isolated from Minnesota, USA - S1T2_Fc - Sphagnum fallax MG | ecosystem: Host-associated > Plants > Peat moss > Unclassified | place: USA...
AAAAACCCAACAATTTCACCATCATGCAGTAGCTGTATAGGAGGAACACCAAACTTGTGTTTCTTTGCACACCATAATACTTCTAGAACTCATATAAAATCTGCTGCAAAAGATGACATTCTTTAGAACTCACATAAAATCTGCTGCAAAAGATCACATTCTTTAGAACTCACATAAAATCTGCTGCACAAGATCACATTCTTACTTCTATACCATGCCATTGTGGATTACATTGAATTAAAAATGAAGTGATGATACATGGTGGTTGCCTGACATATTGTAACTCCAGAAAAATAATACTAATTAGAGCAATTTCTTGGCCCTGTGAAAATGGAAGAGGCTTCATATCAGTGTAAGAATTTCAGGTAAAGTTTTGGCTTGAACTTGGAACCAGTGTGTTTGTTATTAACAGCTATTGAAATATAACTGTTAACTCTGACCACTGTTATTTTTTTGTCAATTTTGTGATGTGACCAAAGTGGCAATCATCCATGGGAAGATTTAGCCAGATTTGGCTATAAACAAGATTTGAAAGTATAAACATCCTTCTATGTTTTTTGCTACTTACTTGAACCATGTGCAAAAATCTCAAAGTTTTTCTGAGATTGTTTTCGAATTCTGGTGATTAAGATCTCAAAACTTACTTCATTTTAGCATTTTTTGTTTTTAATCTCGCCAGCAGTTTTAATCTCGTCAGCAGTAAAGAAGCTCTCTAAATTGCATTTCTGATCAAGTTCACTTTGCAGCCAGCTCACCTTGTTACCTGGTTCTACCATTTCTTATGATTTGGTCTCAATTTGACATAAAGGGCAGACCCATTGAGTGATCAGTTCTCTTTACTCTGCAAGTTTTGATCAAATTAAACATGCTCATTTAAAAATGCAATTGAAGGACAAGGATACCAGGAAATCACATATTTTGTTCACTTGTACCATTTAAACAGTACAACATATTAAGAAAAACCTCTCAAATGCTGTTAAAACTTGTGAAGATCAACCCTAGAAATGCAAGCAAGTTGTGTGAAAGTCCACGCTGAAAAATAGGTTTGAGAACTGTACACTTGTTCAAGGAATTTGTATAATTAAGGTTAAGGTTTAAGGGCTAATTTATTTATATATTTTGTGAAGGAATCTAATGTCTTAAATGACCAAATTTGTGCAGGAACTTGATAAGGTCATCCATGTGTCAAAAATTCTTTATTTTTATTGTTTGAAAATAGTTGTGGTCCAAATACTTATGAGTCATGACTATGAGGACTTTTTGCACCATTGTAATGTTTACTTCACTTTGAGAATTGTTCTTTGCTCACTAAGGTTCATGCTTAACCTTAAGCCCACTTTAGATTAGGAGTTGAGGCCAAAAAATCTTGGGGCCAATAATGAGAAAACTGAACACTTCTTGGCTCATTGTTTCACCCAGGGTTATTAATAAAATGTTATTTGTTTGGGGACCAATGAGTTCATATGTAACCTTGAGCACTTCTTGGCTTATTGTTCAACCCCAAGTTATTAATAAAATATTATTTGTTTGGGGGCCAATGAGTTCATGTGTAACCTTATTAAGGTTTAAATGTAAGGACCAAGGTTTCAACCCCTCATTATGTTTTTTTTAATTTTAATTTTAATTGTTATCATTCTTCTTTTCATTTTTGATGGCTGTTTTCATATGAAAAAAAATGGAGCAACAAGAAAGAGATTTGTATAAAGTTATGAATTCGTAGGTGGTTTTACAAAAGGAAATCTTTTTGGGGCAACTATTCAACAAAGATGTTTAAATAATTAAAAATTAAAAAATCCCTCCATCCATTCACAAACAAGTGTAGATGTTGAACAAGAAAAAAGGAAAATGAAGAAAGATGAAACGAAGAAGAAAAACTTTTAGGATGCGATTTAAGGTTTACTGTCATCTGACAACGTGGATTTCATCAAAACAATAATATTATATTGTAGCAACATTGGCCCCAAAGGTTGCAAATCAGCCTCCTAAGTTGATAGGGTCTTTTTTTTTTTTTTTTGGGGTCATCTTGGGGCCAAGTCAAGGCCAAAGAGAGGTACATTAAAATAGTTAAAACTTTCAGCCTTGATTCCTAGTGTAAAGCCCTTGGGACTGATCTCAGTGATTGCACCAATAGTAATGCATGATTTGAGTTCAATCTTCACCTTCACTAGAGTAAAGTGAGCCTTAACCCGTAAACATCACATAAAGACAAAATTACACTGAAAAACAGACCAATTTAGTCCACCCTGATGTTTAGGGGTTAATTAGTTTATTTGGTTAGTTGTTCAGTGACAAAGAAAAACCCTGGAATGACAGTATAATACAGGGTGATTATTGAGACCTTTTCTCCCATGAGTTTGGCAGGATGAGATTCCAAACGAACTCATTGAGTGACTCGCCAACCAAAATTAGATGCTGAGATTTGTGAGTTTCAGCAACTTGAATAAGATCAATTATATTTTTGGAGCAATCTGGACATGCAAGTGCTTGCCAGAATGTGAAACAAACCTTAAGCATTTTGCTATCTGCAACAAGCAAACAGCAGGGTAACAACTAACAAGGTTACATGACCTCATGCACAAAACAAAGGGAAGCTCTACTTGTAACAGCAGTATTTTTCTGGACATATTTCATGAAGAGGTCAGGAACCCAAGGCCATAGATTAAGTCATAAGCTCTACTTTCCTCCTGCAGAACATATAGCAAACTCAGAAGTCAAAAGCAACAAAGCACATGAGCATGGATGGATGCCATTTGAGAGTGCACAATAAAGATCATTGTACCTTGCAATGGTTCTTCCTCAGCTCCAGCCAATCAAATACATCAACACGCCATGGCTCCAAGTAGACTGCAAATTCACACATGAGTTTAGGGTTTAGGGTACACTTGTCACAAGTAAACCACCATTCAGTACCCATGCAATAAAATATGTTCAAGAATGACTACAGGCTTGAGATCATAAAAGCAATGGCACCACACAATAATATTCAATGGTGATAAATGCAAAAATTATCAATCTTACCCTTCCTCTTGCCACCATCTTGATCAATGAAGCAGGCTGTGTTGTTGAAGACTCAGAGCATCAAAATGATGCCATTAGATGTGCCATTTGTTCCATGGATGTAGCTGCTTGTAGCATAGATTTTGTGTGGTGACAACCCAATGCCCCCTGCAGACTTGCTGATTACAGCACATTCTTTCAATGTATCATATATGCCCTCAGTGCTGTCCCCTTTCATACAAACCAGAAAACAGCTGCTGAGCTGCAGATGCCAGCGAGAAGTGTGTTGAGATGCGATCCAGTATTAAAGACGAAGGCATAACTAAGAGATTGCAGTTTAATATCCACAACAACACTATACCAGTTCTGTCAATTCTGGCAGAACCTAAACCAACACAACAAGAATTAGTGTGGTCATAACCTTATGAGTGCCACACAAAGAGTGTCAGACCATCCCCTTCATCATGAATAGTAGCAATAGCTTCCATAACTCCCCACTTGCTTCATGAGCTTCCCACACAGTGGATGTAGATAATTATATAATGCTCCAACCAAAATTTCAGGCAAACCATTATACAAACATCTGTGTCCTAAGTTTCTATTGCAATTCCAAAATCAATAGGGACACTCAGTTATGACATCAGCTAGCTCTCAAGAGATTTAGTGATTGAAAAAGTCAAGAGTATCCTCATTCAAGCTGCAACAATCTTGTGAGGATATGATTAATTCCATTTTAGCTTGTCTGTGTACAAGCAATCATCTAAGCCCAGGGCATAAGAGAGCACATAAAGGGACCTCCTGCATGCTAACCACATTCAGAAGATTGATGTCATTACTGAATGTATTCCAGAAGAAAATCTCTAACCTGGGGCATTGCATCCAGCATTGAAGAGAGTGGGTGAAGCATGAGCAAGTGCTGGGACATTGTATGGTAGGTTTTGAGAACGGCTTCAACATCAGATTTGTGAATGCCAACAACCACCCACATCAGCATGCGTAGGTCTCTCCACATGTTGCCTATTGACTTTGAGAAGGTAAGATGGCTCCAAGGACTTGAAGCCAAAGTAATCATAGTCAAAGTCCCTATCACAGATTATTTCACTATCCAGCCATGCTGCATTCTGTGCAAGAAGATGCCATAATGTGTTAGACCTCATCTCTCAAACATTGATGACACCTAACTAATTGGCTGCCAAACCCAGATAAACTTGATATTCCAATTAACCCTTTATATGGGGTAAGCATCATACACATTTTCCTGAGAGAACACACCAATAGAACTCCTGAAAATGACATCCAGACTTGTCAACCACATCCTTAGAATTTAACCTGGAATTATGGAATGAACATTGACCAAACCTTTGGTACCCGTGTGAATGCACTTCCTTTTCAATAATTGTATACCACAACTGAATTTGATGATTAATTTCAGCTCATCTCTTTTTCAAGTGATACAGGAACAACATGATGTCCATACATTCATGATCATGTCATACACACCATTGGCAATCAATTCAGCTTTGAGAATTGATTTGCCATTCACATGGAAGTACATATCTGTGACTCTGAAGCAACAGGGACACGTCACAGGACTCAGCACAAGTCCACCTGCCTTCATAAAAATGCTAAAATACTCTAGCTAGCATACAGAACCAGAATGCATTGCATAATGAAAACAATAGTCAAGAATTTTTGTTAGGAGCAAGTAAACACATGGACAGAAGGCATACATCTTGAGAAAGCTTCTTGGTATGGAGACAAGCATTCAGATCATTGTAGGTCTACTCAATATGGAATGCAAATGGCATTTGAATTTCTTAACATCTTCCTTGTGCTTTGAGTGTTCTACACAAGTTGAAGATTGCACCTGCATAAAGTGAGAGTAAGACTTGGAATATGATCAAACATTTGTTCTTCTATGTTCTTCTCAAATCTCTTGCAAGGTCATGATTGATTATTTGATAGTTAGTCTCATCTAACATTTTTGCAGATTGAAAGAGTCCAGGAAAACGTGTCATTGGGGTGGCACCAAATTATATTTGCTCAATTGGATCTGGACTAGTTTCAGTAAGTTTCTCAAATCTAGCTACCATATTCCATTATAAGAAAAGACTCCTTGACCTTGAGAAGCACCTAAAGAAATACAACCCATCTCCAAAAGAGTAGGATTTGTTGCCAAAAACATTTTGTAAATATTATCAAACTCATTTGCATCCAAGCTACATGCTTTCTGATTCAATTCTAACTTCCATGGCTCAAAAATTCTCTCTTCTACAAGATGGCTTCCAACCTCCCACAAGCATCTCTAGAGATAGGCTCTTGTGAATTGCTTCCTTAAGTATTCCACCCAACTCCGTAGAGTGTCCACAAAAAATTTACTCTTCCCTAGAATGCTTCCAACCACCCACTAGCATGTCTAGAGACTGGCTCTTGCATTTTGTTTTTTTGATTATTCCAACCATCTCCACAAAGCGTCCATCAGACATCTCTTCTCCATTTAACGTGTATTCTTTTCTATTCACAACCCACCAATCATAAATTTGCTTCCCCTGAGGACATTGGAGCAAATGTCTGCTTTCAAAGTCCACATAATATTTATCAGATATAATATCCCAAGGATAAACACCCACAAGCTCCTTGAAATATTTCCTGTACAGTTTGTAACAATCCAAGTGTGTCTCAATTAAGAACATCCATACAAGAAAATGCAATTTCAGTTCAAACACTGAAAATTCTGCCATTATCTTCTCCACCTGCTGCAACGCATTCTTGGCCACTTTCCAAGCTTCTTGAGCTGAGGCTGCCATCCTAGTTTCCATCCAAGCTTCGCAGCCTTCCGGGCTCTCTGCATGCCAAGCAGCTAAAGCGGCCTGTACATCAGCGCCAGATGGTCTACTCCAAGGCTTGTTGAAATTCCAATTGAAGTTAATGTGTTTTATGACCGCTTCAAAAAGTTCTGAAGCTGCCAGACTTTGTGCAGCCCAACATTCCAAGGCAATGTCTTGCTTTACAGCTGCATCGAAGGCTATGATCAACTCCTGGAATCGTGAGTGCATAGTCGCCTCCATGACGTCAAGCTTCATTCGGAAGTCGCTTAACTCCTTCGCCAGGTTAGAAGGGCTGTCTCTTTTGGTACTTGCCTTCCAGAGTACAGCCACTTTCCCATCTGCACGCTTCTTCTCGAATGCGATTCGCTCCTCCGAGAAGGTGATGACTGTTTTAGCACCCACGCTATCCCAGATTATAGCCAGCTTCCCGAGTGCATGCATCTTCAGGAAGAAGATTAGGTCCATCACCGAGATCGTGCTTATCGGAAGAAGAAGAGCAATTTCTCTGTCCATAGTGATGACTTCTGGAGCACGCCATTTGACCGAGAATCGCTTGCCCAAAAAGATGTCTAAGCTTCGAAAAAGTTCCTCGCTGACGGGAACTTTATCCCATGAGTCCACCACATCAAAATGAAGTGACTTCAGTATCCTCTGGCGTCTTGCCCCCGGTCCCTCAATCTCTAAAACCCCTGTAGATGACGTTTTGACATGTTGACGGTCTATGTTTGGACGAAACTCGGTAGAAGAGGCTAACAACCCCGTAGATGACGATCCGACACTTTGATCCTCTGTGTCTGGACACGGTTCCGTGGAGGGCTCTTCAACTTTTGGAGTACATTCCAGACGCCTGTAGAGACGAGGATTCCGATCTGAAGGCCGATGTAATTGGAATTCAACCTCCAAGGATTTTACAATTGTGATCCATCCAGGGCGTTTCAGTGGCTCCGTATGCCAACAACAATGTAACAAGTCCCTCATCTTAGAGTTCAAGTAGGGAGGAAGCTCTGGTCGTTGCCCTGAAAGAACCACATCATAGTTTGAAAAACGATGCTCTTTAAACGGAATACATCCAGTAAGTAGCTCGTAACATAACATCGCGAAACTATACACATCTCCTTCACGGGACCATACAGGGTCGGTTCCATCTTTCAGAGCTTGAAGCACTTCCGGTGGTCTCCAGAATCCTGTGCCCACCACGTCGTCTGAACTCTCATAGTCCCCGATCTTGACGTAGAAATACAATGACTCCAAAACTTGCTCCAATCCAATCACTTCTGCACGACGTGAGTTCAAAGATAAAGGCGTAACCAGGACATTCGAAGCCTTTAAGTCTCTATGAATCAATCCGCAACTGTGCAGGTCCTCCATCCCTCGTGCAACGTCCATCATCATCTTGATGGTGTCGCTGTAGTCAAACGGCATCTCCCCAGGCTTCACATAGTGCATCTGCCCATCGTCCACATAGCCCACATAGCGCACACCACGGTCGATGAGATTTCGCAAATCGCCGTTCATGCGTTCCATCAGGATCCACCCATTGCCGACGTTGTCCTTTCCGACGGCCATCACTCTGCAAATCGCAGAAGCGTGCTCTCTCACGAGTTTCATCACCCGGTCCATTCGCCTTCGCAATCTCAACAAATTAACTCGTCGATATTTTAGCCTTTTGACAACCACAGGCGTAGAAAACTTGCTGCAGGCAGCGAAGAAAACATGTGCCTGACCTCCTTCGGCGATCTCCTCTAGTAAACTAAGATCCGCCGGACTTAGTAGTTGCACTTCCGGAAACCTATCCTCCTCCAGCACAAGTTGATCTTGAAGATCCTCTGCAAGCTTTGCAAGCTCAGTCCAATGCTCCTCGGGTGCAGACCCATAACATGTAAGTTGCGTTGGAGTAGTGACTTCACTCTCCAACTCCTGAGTTGCTGAATTGAAGCGTGTGCACTGCCCTGTAGCGGTCGGCTCCTCGTCCAGCTCCATCGTGCTGCCCTTACGAGTGTCCGCCATCCCCTCGACCGAGTGTAGGAATATAGATGCGTGCACCTGCCTAGAAAACAGTTAGAGACGAGACGTTTACGCGCTCCACCCTACGACACCTTTTGAATCTTGCTAAAGTAGATGCCCACGAGAGGAAGACGAGAACAAAGTTAGGAGAGATGACGATGCTGACCCCTTAGAGTTGCTTGACCTTGATGATAGAGACACGTAAGAGAGCTCGAGAGACAGATTGAACCAAATGGCAGAAATATCCGAAACAATGAGAAAGAAAGAGAATAACAAGAGTATGGAGATGAAAAACAAGAGAGGAAGAGATAAATTAAACGTCGGGTTGCAAGAGACGAGTAATCCGAGAACAAAGCGTACCGACTTAGTAGAGTGCGAGAGAAACGAAGCTGTTTGTCGAAGCTGAAGAGCGTGAGACAAAAAGAGAACGCGTGAAGAGGTTGCGTGAAAGACTTGGAAGAAGAGAAAAAACGGAAAAGCTTGAAGAGGTTGAGTGAAAGACCTGGAAGAATCCTGGACAAGAGCCGTGTGCTTCTGTGGGTCCCAAATCCTTCCTCTGAGAAGTTTCAGTTTTCTCCTCTGAGACGCTTTAAGATCTTGCAAAAAGTGTTTCCCTGTTGTTTCACGGATTGTTCAAAAGTTTTTTTTTCTGAGTTTGAAGCTTAGCGGAATTGTGGTAGTCTCTTGTATGGCCTGAAGATCAACAAACCTAAACAGTGAGGCCAAGCAGAATATGCGCTAGAGAAAAAAACCGATGAAGGCAAGCTCAATAATTCTCGCCAAGCTATTTGAACACATTGAGCTGAGGATGATATTTGAACTCTGCCTAAAACTGAAACGAATAATGCTTAGATTCTTTGACAAATTGCAGAAGTTTTTAGGTGAAGTCTCATTGCTCGACAATCCGATTCCAAAGATTAATGCAAGGAGCTCGAGATAGGCAGCGATAGAAGCCGCTCCAATGCGCGCGACCTGTGACTCCGCCCACGAAGCAAATGGGTCCAGTTCGAAGTTGCTCTGGAGGCGTCATGGTGTAGTAAGCTGTTTTGAATTCATCTCTCTCTACTGCTATCCTCTGACACTTTGGGTGTTCTTTTTGTTGCCTAATCACCCATGTCTAATTGCTCTTTGCTCTTTGTCCATACTAATATCTCAATTGAGTATGATCTCAAATTGCAAGAGCTAAATTGCTTGTAGAATCAAGCTGCTTTTTCTCAATTCGATTGAACTGGTACTATTCTGTGAACAAGGTCTCTATGCCATTAAAAAAAGGAAGCGCCCAGTGAAGTTCTATTGGTTTTTTCCACCATTTCCTGTTCCTTGGCAAGCTGAAAAAGGGATTCTGCAGGAAGTTTTCCTGGAGATCCTCTCCAATACTTTCACAGTGTCAGAATCATAGAAGGTTGAAGAAAGCAATGACTTGCATAACTCTCTTGCTCATTGATGATGTAAGACAAGATTGTTCTTTGTTTTAACATTGCTGAAATTCCAGTCTGTTGGAGGAATTTACATCTCACTTAATATTTCAACAATGCTAAGGAATGTGATTGTGTGCTAGCAGCTGTGGAGAAGAGCCTCTTCTTGTGATAGGGTTGTGGTCTTGTGGTAAAGGTGGAAATCATGTTCCAAATGTGTGTCTAAAAAGGCTATTTGAGTTGATTTACTACATAAGTATGAGCCACTGTGAAGAATCACATCAATTGAGATGCACAGTTCTGCTTCTAATGGATCAGAGAGAAGTTTTCTCCTTACATAGGATCTGAGTGTCAACAGTTCCAACTTTAGTTCTATTCCCAGAGTAAATTAAGTTTGTGTAGGGTTCTCATGACTGGATACCAAGAGCAGTGAAGGAAATAGTATGCTAAAGGTAGTGACTATGTTCATGCTTTGGAAACAGACAAAAGTAAGTGACATGCTCATGCTTCCTCACAGTCTATTGTGGAGAGTGGTTAGTTCTCAGTGATGATTGAAAGGTGATTCTGTTGCAGCCTCTTTGCAAGGCATATCCATCAGAACTTGCATCTGACTTCCACTACTGCTGTCCCTCCACTTTACTGAAGAGCTAGACTATGCTCAATTGTAGAGAATTTTCCAGGATCTCTTCATCCTTGAAGGTGGACCCCAAAATGTTGACTGTTTGAGTTCTCTGGTCACAGGATTCTCAAATTAGATTGAAATGGCTCCATTGTACACCCAAGTGTGTAGGTACTTTACAAAGAACTATTCTTATTGTAGGATTCTGTTTTATTTGAGCAGAGAGCCTGCAAGATTAGATCTTAAGGTGTTGATTGTGAGATCTCATTTTTTTGTTTCAGAGTCTCTTAACTACTCTCTGATGCAGTGATCAAACTGACGCTTTTGCCCTCAGGTCCTTTTCAGCCTGTGGCAGGAGGGACAGGCAATGGAGCTGGGGTTGTGGCTGACCATGCTTCAAGTCTGTGCTGCAGTTTTATCAGTTTGGGCATGAACTATGTAGATTCAGTGAAGATCCTGCTCGTTCTTAAGAGTTATCTTATTCAGAACAGCTGGACTCAAATTGTAGATGTATTTGACTTTGGTGGCTGTACAGTCTAGTATAGCTGTTAGTGTGTAGGGTTTGTGCACACAAAGCTTGTACTTAGGCACACATTGTTGTGAAACATAATTCTGGATTTCAATGTCTCACCCATTTGTGTCACTATGATTGTGTGATTGCACACTGTAGCCTGTAGTTCAGAGAGCCTGGCACCACATTTGTTGTGACCTCAAAGCAAGAGAGTGGTCTACAAAACTCATCTTTTGCATGACATCTACACTGTCAGTCTGTGTACTTAGAGAATTTGCACAGCTGGAAAATAGCATATAGGATTGTTGAAAATCATTGCAGACTTGAGTCAACAGCAATATGCAACCTCAGATGTCTCTGCCACTATTGGAGTGGATCTATGGTGTAGAGAGATCAGCGGCAGTAACAACAAACAATCCAATTAATTTGTGAACATTCTGCAATTTTAGCACTCAAGTTGTCAAGTTGAAACTTCCTGACTTGGAAACTCCAAACATAGTTGTGGTGATCAAATATTTATTCTCATAATTGGAGAGTAAGGTTTTTGGTGTGGCAATTTGGACTCAGTTCCATCTGAAATCAGTGTGCAGTTATTTCTAATGGATTATGTACATAGATTTCAATTTCTATCTGGGCTTTCCATAACCAAATTGTTCAACAAAGACAAACTAAGCTGACTGGTGTGGTAACTGTCAATTGCAAATCAAGGCCAACTTTACAAGATCTCAATATTAGGCAATATGTTTTGTCAAGTTGAATGTTTGTTTTTGTCATATCAAGTCTTTTCTGCTATCAGGTTCATGGATGGTAGTTGAATTATAAAAGAACCCACCCATCTGATTACTAACTCCATCCCACACATTGCACATGGAAATGCTTCCAGTGTGTTGATTGGAATGCAGTTTGACTACAAGTACAATGAATTATGCAGTTAGATTTCAACATCAAAGTTAAATGTTGGCTTATTGCATTTGAAAGATGACCCATGAGTTACCATGGAACCCTACACACTAAATGTCATCACCAAACATACAT
>Ga0116228_10005388_pt1 | contig 11409 bp, 8 predicted proteins | sample S1TSphfallax_2_FD_89694 | JGI IMG/M metagenome (GOLD analysis project Ga0116228, IMG submission 89694) | Host-associated microbial communities from peat moss isolated from Minnesota, USA - S1T2_Fc - Sphagnum fallax MG | ecosystem: Host-associated > Plants > Peat moss > Unclassified | place: USA...
AGCAAATTAATATTGATCCCAAAAATACATTTAGGGTTATGTTTTTGCTTTGAAAATTCCTTTTGGATTAAAAGGATAGTGAGCCATTCATCAACCCATAGTGGGCCAATTGAGTGCAATTGAATGCTTAAGAGTTAATAGGTTTCAAGAACAAATTGTTTATATTATTGTGATTAAATGCTAACACATTCACTTTTCTCATTTTGAAGAAAATCTAATTAAATAACGTTAATTGAAGTGATGGCATCCTATTCAAAACATTGAAACATGAAGTTCATATATATCATGCACAATCTCACAAATTCAATCTTGGAGCCTCTTTACAAACATTTCCAGATCAAATTTGATTACAATGCTTGAAGAATTTCTCAAATTAGTGCACATTTCATGACAAACTCCAATGACTATGCTTCACCCACAACGCATTGTGTTGTTAGTTATCGAGTTGTTAACTTATCATCAACTAAATGGTCTTCTGAATAAAAGTCCTAAGTCCTAAACCCTAACCCTAAAACCTGAAAATCCATTTGCATTTCACTAGTTACACACATGATATTCAGGAAATGGTTTCATGCCTATTACCTACCCGCATTTTGCATACCTTTGTACTATACAATTAAATGGTGACAGACCTGCTGCAGAGACTTGATATCATGTTATTTTACAAGGTCAGGCAAAATCAGGAGGGATCAAAAGCCAGCTATGAAGGAAAAAGGGCATTTACATATTACAAGACATACAACAAACATGCACCAATGAAGTAGTGTGGGAAAACACTATGAAGTGATCTAGTTAATAAGTTCCTTTATAAGAATTCCACTTGAGTTGCAATTGCATCCACAAAGGAGAAATGCCACAAACACCACGAGTGAGAGTGGGATCAAATACATTGAAGTCAACCTTCTGCAAAGTATCAAGCAGGACTCCTGTTGGCACCTGCAAGCAGCAAAAAACCCATTTCATTACTCACAACCAGTCTTGAGCACAAAACACAAGAACACACGTGTAAGAAAATTCTGTTAAGAAAACCACCACCACCCCCAACCCAATTGGCATCTTCATTGACACTGGATGTATTCTTTTAATTTCTTGTCTCATTTTGATGTGTATTCAAAGTGACCAGAAAATTTGGAGACTTTTTTTTTTTGGGGTTACTGCTGTCACCTCTTTTTTGATACATGAAGTCCACTGAGCTGCATTAAACAAGATTTGTGCACATCTCCTAGCTCATCACATGAATAGAGTACCCTGAGACACATGTATAAGACACTCCAGATGGAGAAAGGCCCTCTTTTTCCTTCGATAGCAGTACAGATGCAAGCGTTATGAATTTAATAACAACAGCATGACAAGATCTACCTAAGAAAGAACATCTGCTCATTTAAGTCTTTCAAAGTTGGCAGATTAATGTACAAATCCTCGGTGGGAAGAGGATTGCACCACAAGAGCAGTTTCTTTGAGAATCAAATTTTTTAATGATAAGCCTGCTAAGGATTCTATAGGTATGAGAAGTACCGCAGGTAAAAGCACAGGTTTGGCAGCAGCAGGAATAGTTCCTGAGAGTGAGCGAGCCTTTTCTAGATGTGCACTTGCAGCAGATGCGACCTACAATACCCATCATAATCCCATTAACATTAACTACTTCCACCCAACAAAGTGCATCGGCAATGAAGGATCTATAATTTCTCTATTTATCATTTGACATTGGAAGAAAAAGGAAATGAGATTCAAGAGCCCTCTATTTTACTCCAGACCTAACAAGGGAGTAACAAACAGTACATACTCTCACCTCATGGACTGCACTTGATAGAGCTTCCAGGTTCTTCCCTCTATATAAATCCTCCTGAGCCAAACCATGCTGCAATCAACACTGGACGGCTATTAGTACCAATCACCCAACATACAGACTAGCAATTCATGTCTTTTTTCTGATGGAGATGAAAATCCAATGCAAACCTGAAGACATGAGCACAGTATTGATAAGTTTTGCAGATGAATTTATTTACCTTGGCAGCAACATCCAAGGGTATGTAAGACCGGCGGCGAGCGGCATGATAAGGAGATGCACGAAGCAAGAGTGCAAGCCCTGCTGACTTGCCTGCATCTCCATTTCAAAAACCTTGTCATCAATTGCACATACTCTACACAGCTAACAACTTCCACATTTAGAAGAAATGTGAGAAACCCATCAAACTAAAGTTTGCCCATACATGCAAACAGCCACCACTTCTACCCACCACTCATTTTCCAGTACTCCATGAATTGGGGGGGGGGAGGGGGGGGTTGTACAAGTAGCCAGAGATTTTAATTCAGAAATTCTTGTTTAAATCACCTATATGGGAAGCAGCATGATCTGCTGCAGTGTTACGTACACCAGCTGCCTCTAATGTCAAGTACAGAAGAGCGGAACTTGTGTCCTCAGCATACCTGTCACAAACCCAAAAGAGTGCAGCGCCACACATATATCAGAAAGGGGAGATGAACCAGCAATTGCCATCCCCCAACATAAAGGGAACCTACAAAGGGCAACAGATAGACTTGCAGAAGCAACCATTCTTGATGGAAAACCTCCTACCGTTCAATTTCAGATATATCTGTAGGTGAGGTTGCCATGTCCAGATCCAGACTCTAAAACAGCCAAGCCAGCACAACACAGCACAAAACACCAACCTAACTGTCAGAGAAGCTGTGTAAATTGATCTGAGGGCATGAAAATAACCATTTACTACTGGATGCTGCAAGCTTCTGAGGTAGAGTATCAAAGTGGACATACCCGAGCCTCCAGCAAGCGGGTAAACCAGTGCTTGCTTAGGTGATGCTCAGTGATGACTGACCCAAGGGCTTGCACCACTGGATGCTCCAGCAACCTCTTCTGTTCATGGTAAAGCTGGCATTAAACCTTTGACAAGAACTTGAAAACAACGAGCAATGAAATGTAGCTCAGTCAAAGAGCAAGCTACAGCATCTTGAGGTGCTACATGCCCACCTCATGTCATTGCTTGACGATGATGTTGAGTAGTTCCTCAATAGCTACCAAGTCAGTCAGTCACCTTTGGAAAAGTCTGAGGTTTGATATTAGACTGTAGATCGATCCTACATGGGAGATAGAGAGTCCATGCAATGTTTCCCTTTCAAACCTCAAAGCAACTACAACTTGAGTACCTATGCAGAGCAGCTGCACATTATGATTGTCACTGAGAGGACAAAAGGAGATTGTTTACCTTGTAGATACCATCTATCGCATCTCGCCACCAAACCAAGCGCATCATTGCCAAACTCATCTCTCGACTATCCCCAGCCTGACAGGAGAGAGGGAATTATGTGTCACAAATGGTATGGAGAGCAGGGGTGGGGGGCCAAGCACACCACCATATACGCAATGAAAAACTCTCATACATGTGCACATACATGTTGGAGGAATCCAGAACTTCCACTTGCAGAATCTTTACTAAATTCATACAGAGTTTTTGCTTCACCATAAGAGTAAGGTGAGGTACTCAATGGAAGCAGCAGCTACAAGTTCAAACACAGGGTTTTATTCTCCAACTTCTTCTAGCCCCATCCCTAGTTAGGGTTGAGAGCTAGATGGTGACTTCTTTCCCCACAAGCTTCATCTATGAAATTCGAAAATGGGGGTGTCAGGAGAGGATATTTCTGTGTCATTCCTTACTTGTGCTGTCTCAATATTGAAAGCTCTGAGAGCAAAAGCTGCTGCTCTTGGTGCTGGTGGCAAATGCAATGCACATAAATAGTTTGCATAGTCATATTTCCTGGCAATCCCCCCCCGAAAACAGGCACAACACACACACAAAATCTAAACCATCTCATCAATCTATTCTAGTAATTTTTTTTTTGCAACAGCAACAACCCATTCTTTGCATCGGAACAATATTTATTATCAAAAGTACAGAATCATTCACATCAAGCACTACGTTGTACCATTGGTAGGAGTGTCGAAAGAAAATCTGCGAAAGAGCAATTGGAAGAAAGTTTATCATCAAAAGAAAGTCTCAGAGAGTGTGAAAGTGCTGCACTCTCTCCCACTCACCTGACTTGTTGCACACAATACGCAAGTGCATTTCGGACTTTGGTGGAAGATGATGTAGTGCTTGTTGTCATGTACCCTAGCTAGCTCTCCTGCCTGCCTATCTCAGAGTCTCTCTGCTCCACTATACCCAACACCATCCAAAGCTCAAATGTTGAACAGCAAGCAAATGGGTGCCAGAAAAACACAAACTCCAAATGCCTCTCTCTCACACATACATACACATATGATAACTATCTCTGTGAATGTAGGGTTTAGGGCTTGGGAAGAGTGAGTGTGTGTGTCTGCCTGCCTCTGCTCCACTACTACCAAACACCATCCGAAGCTCAAATGTTAAACAACAAACCAATCGGTGCCAGAAAAACACAAACTCCAATTGCTTGTCTCTATCTCTGTCTCTCTCTAACACCAGAGTCACCTTTGTGAATTTAGGGTTTAGAGCTTGGGAAGAGTAGAGTGTGTGTTCTGGAATGCAATTGGTTGTGCATGTGGGTGAGGAGTAGTTCTTGAGATGGCGTTTTGGAAACCGGGTACTGGAAGACCAGGAGCAAGTTCTTTAGGAGGAGCCGAGAATGGGCAGGAAGATGGTGACGATGGGTCGTTGTTCATTTTCCCCTCTTCTAGGTACACACACCTCTGTTTTTTCTCTATTGCAACCGGATAGATGATCCTGGTGCTGTTTGTTGCAGCAGTCCCAGTGTTGGGCGTTCTTGGTTCACTTGTAGGGACCAGGAAGGGCTAATTTTTGGAGATGGGTATTTGTCAGGTTTGGAAGTGGGGGGGGTCTGCAGAAGCAGAGACAACAATTGCCAGTTTTCAAGCATCGCAAGGCACTTCTTTACCTGGCTGAGAATCATGGCACCACCATTGTGTTGGGAGAGACGGGGAGTGGAAAGAGCACTCAAATCCCACAGGTGGGTATTGACTGTTCTCTTCTGATTGATTTTTTGTCAATCGGTTTCTCTACCATCTTTGTGTTTGGCATCTTCTTTCATTGCCACAATTGCTCATCACATGATGAGAACCCAAACCAGATACAGTTTGAAGCAGATCGAAGCAGGAATTTGCAGCTACAAAGGATAATTTCAATCTGGGTGCAATTGCAAATTAGCTGCAATACTTCTTAGAATTCTTACATGGTCAGTATACACTCTTGTTTTCTTTGTGGATTGGATGTCAGTATTTTGCAGAGGCTGGATGGGCAGAGGGTGGACGAATGATTGCCTGTACACAACCTCGACGAATTGCAGCCCAGGTGAAATACACACTTTTCTGCTCCTGTTGTCACAATTCAGGTTCAGATCAGCAGCTACCCAAACTGATGATCCTATCTGAAGTATCTTAAGGTGTTTGTAGCAGGGTTAGTTGTGTCTCTCACCAGGCATGCATACGGGACTTCATATGCTGACTTGTAGAACAAAAATTGAGTCTGCTGGGATTTGGGTTGGAGCTAATGCTCGAAATGGTTGTGGCATTTGCATTGGACCATTAGAGAGACAAACAGGCCCTGGAAGAAGAAGATTATGGAGGAGTTGTGCTCTTCTGAGTCTGCCAGTAGTGGGTCACTTATTTGAAACAGCCATGGATCTGTGAGCACTTAAGTAGATGCAGCATTCGAGCAAGCAGCAATTGCAGCAGACCTTGCAAATTGACTCTTGAAACTTGTCACTCTGTGATGCAATCAATTGAACCATGGATACCTCTGTTGATGATGGGTGTGCTACAGACAGTTGCAGCTAGAGTGGCAGAGGAGATGGGTGTCCCAGTTGGTGCTGAAGTTGGGTACTGTATCCGTTTTGAAGAAGTCACAACTCCTGTACGTGAAAATGTTTGTGATCATGATATTGTGTCCAATTTGCAACAACATTTGTCCTATTGGCAGCTTCTTGTCAACTGTACCAGTTGCATTTAGTACCACATCCAATGCACCACTTACATTGATGCAGACCTGGTGAGGTTGAGAGAAAATGCAGTTCTTGAGAATGGGTACTGAATGCTTTTGCTCTTTTGGTTGGTTTTTGTTTGTTTCTTCAAAAGGGTGTGACCAGGATAAAGTACTTGACAGATGGTGTGCTGCTGAGGGAAATGATGGCAGACCCATTGCTCTCTTCTTACAGGCAAGATGACCCTATCTTTTTCCTCTTTTCAGCTAGAGAAAATGAGAAGAAATCTCTAGTATCACAATCTCTACCGTGCAATGTCTCTTCTCCCTCCATCTTTCTCATGCAAATGTCTGGAGATCCTGAATGAGCAAAATACATTGAGACCTGGTCTTGCTGATCTCCATCATCTTATGAAGTCATTGCTCACTTCATATCAACCCAGATTTTTTCCCTCTCTGTCAAGCACTTGGAATACATGAAATTCACTTGACAAGTGATATGTTATGTGTGTGACCAGTGTGATCATGGTTGATGAGGCCCATGAACGCAGTATTGCCACTGACATGCTTCTCGGCCTGCTGAAGAAGGTGTGCAAGCCTTCCAAATATACTTGTCATTGCTCAATCATGCAGATGGTGGTGCAAGAGAAGTAGCCGTAGTGTTCATTCAGTTTGGGCTGTCGTACTTCTTGTTGGAGCTGCCAGCTTGCAACATCTGGGATTTGTCTGAGATTGTCACTCGGATATGTGCAATGAATGGACTACAGATCCAGCGGCGACGACCAGAGTTGCGACTCATTATTGCTTCAGCCACATTAGATGCAGAATCCTTCTTCAACTTCTTTGATTCCAGGCAAACTCCCCCTTTGCCCATATGTCATCTTCTCACCTGGGAAAGTCTTGCTGGTCAGGCACTTTGTGATGAGTAGTGCTCATAAGGTTGCAACTGACTGCACACTCACTTGTGTTGTGCAACCTTTCAAAGTGTTGTTGTAGAGTTTTCCTCTGCAATCTCATCTCAAGCATGGGTGTTTGAGAGAGAGTTTCATGTGACATGCAGTACAGAAAAGCGGCAGAAGATGTTGGATCAGAAGGAGTCCATGCCCAGCCCAAAACCTGCCATCCTCTCAGTTGAGGTAAGTCTGCCTTGCCAACAGCAGCACTAATAACTGTGTCAGAAATTCAGTGGAACTCCCATGAAGGCTTTTGTCTTTGCGGTGTCTTTGTTGCTTGTCATAAGAAACAATGGGTGAAAGAGTGAACAGTGGGCTGCTGTTGATCAGCATTTGTTGCAACTGTTGGGGGCAGGGGAGGGCACATTCTGTGCTTGTGCATTATGCAGAGGAGCCTGTTCAAGACTACCTACGAGCTGCTGTTTCAACCACTCTCTCCATCCATAAGACAGTGAGTGCCATCACATAACTGTGGACGTGCTGAAGATCACATTAAAGCTCTGCCTTTTTTCTCTGCTGTGAGAAGTTCAATGAACAGGATCAACCATCCTTGCAGATTTTGTTGCACATCAAAGAGGTTAAATTTTCGGATCTCTTTACATTCTCCTACTTTTTGATGGTTGGGTGGAGATGGGTGGTACTGCAGGAAGGTCCTGGTGATGTGTTGGTGTTTCTGACAGGACAAGATGATGTGGATGCCGCTGTACAGCTCATAAATGAGGAGGCTGAAACATTGCCTCGGAACACAGCAGGTATATATAACAGCTGTAATTTGTTCTGTGTTTTGCATGGCCATTGCTCCATCTGTCCATCAACATTGACTTATATGTGTGTCTCTGACTTCCTTGTTGCATGTTGTAACAAGAAATTGAGAAAAGGTGGGAACTGAGGTTGTAGTACGAGATGTCAGCAAAAAATTTGATTGTAGAGTTTGCTTCATATTCTGCTCCATGTGATCTATTGATACTCATTCTGCAATGGAACTAAACAACAGGGTTGCTTGTCTTGCCACTGTATGCTGGACTGCCACACTCTGATCAGGTGTCTCTTTTATTATCTCTGGCTCAAATCTTCAGTTTTTTCACAGATTCTTACTCATGGGTTTGGTAGAGCTGTGTTATTACTGAACCTGTGTTTTTCTTTGCTGATGATGGGAGAAGGAGCTGGTGCTGGGGCCTACACCACGAGGAAAGAGGAAAGTGATTGTTGCCACCAACATTGCAGAAACTTCAGTCACACTGGAGGTTGGTGCGCTGACTTGTGACTCACTCTCCCTTTTTCATGTTTGTTGGGTGCTTGTTTGGTAAGGAAAATTGGCACTTGACTTAATGTCTGCAAGGTCTAGCCTCATTCTGCAGCAATTGAGCATTTGTGTCCATTGACAGAGTTCTACAGATTCTGCTCTGTATTACCAGTTGCTGCACCTCTAATGGTTCCAACAAGTTGCAATCTGCCGTTTTATGGTGCAGCTAGTTTTGTAATCAGGTTGTTGCAGTGTTTATGTGGATTCCAGACAGAGTACACAAGACTGGGGATGATGGTGTCTCTAATAGGTGATCTACTAGTGGATGGTTTGGCTAGTAACAATGCTGAGTGGACCCAATGCAGGGAATAGTGTATGTTGTTGATAGTGGGTTCTCCAAGCAGCGCTTTTATAATCCTGTACGCTCTCTTACCTTCACTCAGTTACACTATCCTTAACTCATATACCAATTTGCTATATTGATTACAGACTTCAGAATTTGCAGTTACAACAAATTTTCTGTCTTAATATTGGCAGTGGCCTTTAGAATCTGATACAATCATTGGTGATGATGATGTGATTGAGAAGAAAAAGCTCAGGAATAAAACTCCTGAATGTGTAGATGACAGATGTAGAAGCACTGGTGGTGGCACCTGTGTCACAAGCATCAGCCAAACAGAGAGCTGGAAGGGCTGGTCGTGTGCGACCTGGCAAGTGTTTCAGGCATATGACCCATCCCACAACACCATCGATTTCTTGGAATTCATGCTGTAAGAAAGTTTGAATGTATGCCCATTTCTGTTGAGGTCCACGTAACCTTTAAGGGCTTCATCATATCTGCCATCTACATGCCAGGCTTTATACTGAAGAAGCATTTCTGAACGAGATGAGGACAGAGGGTGTACCAGAGATGCAAAGGTCAAACCTAGTTTCAGCAGTTCTACAGGTACTTTCTCATAATTTTCCCTTGCTCTTTCTTACATTCAACTGGCTCTCATCCTCTGCATACACAAAGTCTCAGATTTGTGTCACCATGGAATTTTTATTGGCAGTTGAAAGCCCTTGGAATAGACAACATCATGCGGTTTCATTGGTTAGCACCACCACCTGCTGAGACCATGGTGAGGGCTCTTGAGATTCTTTATTCTCTCGGTGTACTTGATGCAGCAGCCAAGCTCACCTCACCCCTTGGCTTCCAAATTGCAGAACTTCCACTGGTGGGTTCTTGTCCTACTAGATCTTGTTGTGAACAGCACTGGTTCAATGAACATACATGAGCATGTATTTGTCTCAAATGAAAAAAATTGTCTTTAGGAGCTAACTACAATCATGCTGACCCAAAGTGGATTTGTGAGCAATGAAGGAACCAATGACAGCCAAGATGTTGCTATCCGCTGATAGAGAAGGATGCTCACAAGAAGCACTCACAATTGCGGCTACATTATCTGTTCAGGTGCACTGCTTTTAAAACTGGGTGCGTTCTTGTGTGCTTGCTTTGAATCTTTTGAAATCTCCATAGTCAACTTCCATGAGAAGTTCAGGGAAGTTCAGGGAAAGGGCCTGAGTTTCTTACTTTCTTAATTTTCTGTGCACAGAGTATTTGGGTATCCAGCAGGGGAATGCAGAAGGAGCTTGATGAAGCACGGGAGCATTTTGCAGTTGCTGAGGTGCACACTGTTTTTACCTTATTTTCTGCAGTGTTGTCTGATTACAAAGGGTTGCCAACTTTTATCGCCTCTTCCTATAACCCATCTCCCCCAAAGGATGGGTGGATGGATAATTGACACTTGTAGGTAGGTTCAAGATGTGGGAAGCACCATGTTGATGACAGTTCTTATACTCTTGACTGGAGTTTTTGATATTCCAACAGGGGGATCATGTGACATTCCTGAATGTATATGAAGGATTCCGGCATGCAAGCAATCCATCACAATGGTGCTACAAGAACTGTGTCAATTACCAGGCAATGAGGAAAGTGATGGTGGTGCGTGAACAGCTGAGCAAGTTGCTGCAGCGACTGGGTGTCCACCTTCAGTCTTGTGGTTCTGACACTGAAGTTTGTTCTCTCCACCTAGTCCTTTGCCAGATTGAGAAATTTCCAAAGTTGCAAATCTGGTGTTTCAAGAGCTCATTTGTTGAGGATTCTTTTCCAAAGTAGTTTGCTGAATCCATTTGGAACTGTACTAGTGGTGGTCGAAAGGCAAAGTTGCAGAGAATGAAGTGACCATAGTGTATGGTTGGGACATTGCAGGCGATAAGGAAGGCAGTTACTGCTGGATTTTTTTCTCATGCTGCCAAGCTTGAGGTCTGCCTGGTTCCTTCATCTATGTATGTTATGCTATTCTTATGGTGGAGCTGAAAGACAAAGCTTTCCAGAGTTTAGGGTTTAGGTAGATCATGCACAGAAACTATGGTTCTTTGGGTGATGTGATTTATTTGTATAGACTCCATCCACATTGTTTCTGTGCTGCTGCTGCATTTTTTCTTTGCAGGCAGTTGGGGACCACAATAGCTATCGTTCCATTCGAGGCAATCAGGAATTGTACATTCACCCATCTTCTGTTCTGTTCAGGTACATTCCACTAGATGAACTAGACAAAAACAAGCTCATCTAGGCAGCAGCTCAATGTATGCCTAGACCAAAGAAAGGCTTTCTGAATGCTGTGAGTTCTTCTAAGGATTGAGGAGCTGCTGCTGATTGTGTTTCTGTTTCTGCAACCTTTTGCAGGGCAACACCAAAATGGGTGGTGTTTCATTCAGTCTTTTTCACAGAGCGGTATTACATGCGAGAAGTGACTGCAATTGACCCTGCCTGGCTTGTGGAATTAGCTCCTCATTTTTTCCAGCATCAGAAGTCGTTTTCAAGGAGTTGATAGATTGATTTCACATGCATTGTAGGTAATACTTTTGGAACTGGAACTAGGTGGTACCTTTTGCATCAGCAAAAATAGATCAGACAAAACCACAAATTTTTGTATACATGAGCCACACACACACGAGTAAAAACAAATTGTTCAAACAGACAGAACTCCTCATACTTTTTTGTTGATGCAGTTGCGGGATTGACACTAGTCTTCAATTGTGGTGCTCTTTCCTTTCCTGTGGCCTCTAGTATTGCGTGTGCATTCTTCAAGTGCTTTGCTACATTGTTTTGTCTCATCTCTAGTGCACAGGCTCATCCACCTCATTCAAAAGATTTGCTTCCTTCCTTTGATTTCACAAACTTTTATATTCAAAAGTCGTGAAGACTAAAAGAAAAGGGCCACAACCCTTTTGCAAAGTAATC
>Ga0116228_10005389_pt1 | contig 11409 bp, 10 predicted proteins | sample S1TSphfallax_2_FD_89694 | JGI IMG/M metagenome (GOLD analysis project Ga0116228, IMG submission 89694) | Host-associated microbial communities from peat moss isolated from Minnesota, USA - S1T2_Fc - Sphagnum fallax MG | ecosystem: Host-associated > Plants > Peat moss > Unclassified | place...
ACCATGGGATTTGGTTTTACCGTGCTTCGATACGGTTCTCCTCCACCTCCTCCTCGCCTCTGGAGCGGGGGATGATGATGCCGTCTATTATGGCGTCGTTTGCTTCATTGCATTCATGGGAGCCAGGAAGTGCCATCAATGGGAGTGCAAAGCTGTCGTCCGGGCACAACAACGCAGGTACTTGCAATTTTGTTCGTGGACCATCTTCATGTTTATGTGTATGCGTGCTGGATTTTGTGTAGCACTCTCAGTAGCTACACAAAATGTTTTTCTCGATTCTTGACAGCTCGAAACATTCTGTTGATTGAACTTGCGTGAAGTGCGAGAAAGAAGCACAGTAATGTCACGCGCATTGTCAAAAAACAGTGCAGCAAGCTCGTAATCTTTCAATGCTAAGAGTAGAATTTCAATCGCCTTTCGAGTGTAATTCAGATCAAAACATTTGTGAAAAGACGATGTTCCTCGGTAGTGCATAAGGTCGTGAAGCCATGGAAAATGGTGACAACATTGCCCCTCTCAGTGAAGTAACCACTGAAGAGCTGGCCTTCCTGTAAGTCTAAACTGCAGAGTGACAAGGCTACTTACATACCTTTAGAGATTATCCCGATTTTCTCTCCCTGCTACAGCAGCTTTTGCGAGATACAATTTTACTACAAGATTTGTGAGCACCTTTCCAGTTTTATCTCTCCTTATAAGTGAAGCTCAAACAGAAATTTGGTGAACTGCTGAGTTCCTGGAAGAATTCTTTTGGATTGTTTACGTTTTCTGTTTTCTATTTAATATCTGTTCAGAAAGCAATTCCAGCAGTTCCTTCTGCATGTCAGATTGGGCCCAAAAGACTATGATTCCCAGTATTTTAAACCACATCATATAGGTACACCCTCTCATAACTTTTTTGGGCTTGGATTAGGTTTTCCAGGACACACTTCTGCAGTTGCACATCTGGAAGGCACTAAGAAATTGGAGTCCAGTTTTTTGCATCGCAGAAAGAACTGCAGAAGGGTGGTTCGTCACACTGCTTGTTCCATGGTGGTCAGAGTCCCATCCAAAGCTTGTGCATCTCCCAACTTTCCTCTTTGCTTGGTCTCCTCTCATTTACAGCAACAACAGAAAGTCACTTTAAAAGAAACCAAGTCCACTGCCAGGGCTCTAGATGATAAGCATGTGGAGTCACAGACTGAAACCTCCCTGAGAGAGAAGAGCATGATTGATGGGCCACTGAAGGCAGCCTTCTTTGATGTTGATGGGACTATCACCCGGACAAATGTGGTGCTGGCTTACTTTGCTGTTCGCATGTCTGAACTGCCATTATTTGTGAAGTTATTCTGGGTACCCTGGTTTGCATTGAAGGGGATCTTCTACTTGTTAATTGACCGTATTGATCGAGCTCTTTTCAATCGAGTTTTCTACCGAAGCTATAATGGACGATCTACAAGCCTCAAAGATGCCATGGCAGCTCTGATCTACAAGAAGTATTACAAGCCTAGGCAAGATCTTGAAAGCAGATTCTTAATTACAGACAACCTCAAAGTGTTTCATATAATGTGCACTGCTTTGCATAGTTGCCAAATCTGTGATAAAAAAGTTATGTCTTGTTCTGAAAGGATGAGGATGTCCTTCATGTCAACACATCTCTGTCACAACAGCAAGATTCAGACTGTGAGCATGCAACAGAATCAAAACTTTCCTGTGTCTGGTCATATTTCAAGAGATAAGAAAATGTTGTGAGATTCTATACTGAATGGGTCTGGCAGTCTGAATAGAGCCTGTTGATGGGAAACAGAATTTTCAATGGTGCTGTGGAGCTCATTCAACAGTTGAAGGAGAGAGGCTACAAGATTGTGTTTGTGACAGGGGCTCTTGACTTCCAAATTGCTCCCTTGGCCCTTGATCTTGGTGCAGGTGTGAAGCTGATGAGTTCATCTCATGAGTTTTGAAGAATCCCAGTGTTTAGGCTATGCGTTTCATGCTGCTCAACCGCCCTCTGCTTTTTTATACGTTGGATTTATTTCTCGCAGATTTTGTTTATGCTGCTGAGCTGGTCGAAAAAGAGGGCAGGTAGGCACACACATATCCATGTGAAACTTAGAATTTGGTGTGCATTGTACTATTTATAAAAGAATCTTCTTTTCACAAAGACTAACATCGGTGAAAGACAAAATGGTCCCTCACTCACAAATAGGTGCCTTCACTGTTCTCTTACTCTTCAATGCTGCTATCATGAACATGACAAAAGTATTTGTGTGGCAGATTCACAGGAAAGCTCAAGGGGATGGCTGCAAGCAATACAGAGAAAGCTGACCGCATGCAAGAGTATGCCAGAGTGCATGGGGTGTCACTAGCAGACAGTTTGGCTTTTGGTGATAGTATTGCAGACCTTCCCATGCTGGAAATAGTGAGTTACATTACTATTGAACACATTATGCAGAGAATGACACCACCTGCATTTAGAAATTCACTAACTCTCAAGTCTTGTAAGGTCAGTCCCAAGAAAGACTGTCCAATGGAGGAACCCACATTTTGCTTTGGTGTGTGCTATCAGGCTGGACAGCCACATGCGGTGAACCCAGACTCACGACTGAAGGCAATTGCTACAAAGCGTGGGTGGCCAATTCTTCAATGGTCCACCCAACCCAAGGAAACTTCACAATATGCAGCAGCTGTGTGACCTGTGAGTGGATTGTTCAACATATGCACCATCATGCAGATTGAGAGTGCAACATGTGATTCTTTCACACTGGTACTATGTAATGTCCAATTGAACTTTTAATGGTTGATAGCTTCCAAACTAACAGACCAAAATTGACATTCCTTGCAGGTCTTCAGAAAGCAGCAGCAATACTAAAGATGCTAGGTGTCTCCATAATGTAAACATTGTAGAAGGCCTTGTGACAGTGGTCACCATGAGTTGCCAGGTTGGCCTCATTCGGGACATACACTCCTGTTGTTGAGGTACTTGGGGTGATGGCACATACAAGCTCTTGGAGGTATGACCTCTTCACAATTTTTCTCTAAACTTCCCCTTCCTTAATATTTCTTGCACTGTTGCTTATGCATATAAATTGTATCCCATGGGCATTAGATCACCTCAATCTAGTATCTGACAGATCCTTAGGCCTTCACTAGTGTCTGGCACTGCTGTTTTTGGGACACAATTCTGTGACCTTGCACACATGAGATGTAGTGTGTTTGCTGTGACAGTACTACTTGAATGGTTGCAAGCTTGTGTGTCACTTTGAGGACCCATTCAGAACAAGTATTCGCCTGATCTTCCTTGTAATTTTAGTGGGGTTTAATGATGATGATGTTGTGTTCCCAGCAATCCCAATCTTTTGTGTTTTCTTCTTCTTCATGGTTGCTCTTTTGAAGCAAATTGTGGGGAGATGTATTTTGACCTCTTGGAGCTTGAAGATAAATAACATTCTAGAATTTTGGAGTTTCTTTGCCATTTTCAAAACTTTGGACTAGTTTAGGTTCTGTTAATATTAGATGTATCCTTAAACTCTCCCTCTATGCGGGCCCTAGTATGACCCTCTAGACCCTGTTTCATCCCCAATTTGACTGTAGTCAGAAAGTGAGCAAAATTGGGTAGCTTCTAATGAAACTGGGTATCAGGTTACAAAATTTGCAGGATTGTATTCTGACAAGACTTGAATAACTCAAGAATATGAGCAGAAGTGAAGGCACAGATAAGGCAAATCCAAAACTGGGGGTGAAACTCCTGTATGGACTAATTTAGGTGAGAAAAATAGTTTGGTCCCTGTTTTTCTCTCCTCTATTCAGTTTTCATCTTGACTTTTGATTTTATTCTCAGTTTTGGTGAAATTGGGGCCCAGTAGCCCTAGTTTGGAGTTACTTTATGGGTAACCCTTTAAGCTTTTGATTCATGATTCACACATTTTGTTGTTTTGCTTGCTGCTTGGTTTGATTAATTTTCTTGATTTTAGTGCATTAGAATGGCAACCAGGAATCAAAATCCACTCATAACTCCATTACAATCATATTACATTAACATCACATTAATTGTCCATTTGGCCATTTGCTTGCCCTCTATAAGACAAAGCATTTCATTTAGAAAAATCTGAAAACTAATGACAATTGATTTCAAGAGACTTGGATGTGAGCAAGTGAGCTCAAGCACCAAGCATGTGAGTGTTGATGGATTGATTTTTTTAATGGATGAATACTTGTTGAATGGGAGAAGAAGGACAATTAAATGATAATCGAACTGAAAACATGGATGAATGAACAACATTGTATGAAATAAGATGAATAGGTGAAGACAAATGATTGTGAATTTTGACTAAAGAGCAACAAATAACAATGATTTAAAAGTAGGGGGTGAATGATGGATGGATGGATAGGTGAAAGAATGAGGAATGAAAGAATTTGGATATCAAAGATGGATGAATGGAAATGGAACACGATTGAAAATAGTAAAAGGGACTATCATTACTTTTTGTTTCGTAGTTTTGAAATTCACTACCGTAGTACCTTTTCATGTTCGGCATAAATTAGATTATTTTTTAATTTGTCTATTTTTTTTGGATATTAATAGTTAGTTATGACGAAAATTTTAAAAATTCATGTAGACAACTAAGTTTGATCCCTGAACCTCCTCCTCTCTTAATGGCTACAGTAGCAACTTTCTGACCAAGTCAGCACAATAGTAATAAACTTCTTATCAATAAGCTTTTGCTTATAATAAATTTAATACAGAGTGCTGAAATTTTCAGAATTGAAATTTTAACTGTCAAATCAAGAATTGAAAATTAAATTAATTAATCGGCACTGAGGTGCCAAACCTGAAAAGGTGCTATGGTATTTGCTAGGGTTGTTGATATAATGACAAACTTTATTGTGAGGGTGGTGGTTGTTTTATTAAGGCATTGTAAATGAACAAGGTGTAGTGCAAACAAAAATAAGGAATTGCAGCATGGGGTTGAGATTTCATGGTGTGCATGAAATTGTGGAAAGGTATGCAGTTGAAACCATAGTTGTGAAAAATTTGCAATACAGTGTTTTTTTAAATTGAGAAGCAAACGTTTCAAAAAAAATTCGTATCTAAATTATTAAAAAATCCATCTCCCTTTCAATAAATAAATAAATTGAAGTTCAGTGGTGCCACATTACCGCTAGTTTATGCAAGCAATTTTTTTTTTGTTTCCAACTAGAAATTATTTATTTATTTATTTATTTATTTATGTTTACAAAACTTCAACATGCAACAAATCATTCAATCTTATTTGCAATCACAAACTATCAACTCCAATTTCCACCACACTAGCTCAGTCAAAGGATCATTGGTCAACTTTGTCACATTTTTAAAATATAAAACCTTAGTAAAACTATTGTGATATCTTAAGTTGACTCCCCATATTCCTTAATTACATAATGTACATGGGAATATCTAATATCTACCATTAAATCTAGGTGCTTGTATGTAGCTATAATTTGGAAATGTTTTTGTCGTGAATGGATCATGATTCAACACATTGCTAGATTTGTATTGGGGTATTTAGAATTTATAAATTTTTAAAAAATTGTAACAAAATGTAAACCCAAGGTGTGTTCCATAATTTCATATAAGGAAAAATGTTATGGGAAGGGATTAAAACAAAGTCTCAAGCTTGAATTCAAAGTGAAGTTAATGTACATAAACTAAGAAAGAATGCAATCAATGCAAATTGAAACCAACATGGTGCATAAATTAAATCACAAAAAAATTCTCAAAGGAAAAGTTGTAGCTTTTGAAGAAACCTTTCCAATGTTATATCACACACATCAATTGAAAGCAATTTGACCTTTCTATCAAATGTTTTAATGATCAAAAGTCAAACCAACCTTTTGGTACCATATAACTTGTTCCAAAAATTGAGACACCATGAATTCCAACTTCTAAAATGGGAATTCACTTGAAAATATTATGTTTCATTTTTGCACACTTGTGAAAATGTGTTTGAGTTTCAAAACATTCTCCTAACTTGTTTCATTTATCATCCCTTAACATTATTTGCAAGTTTAAAGTTAAAATCATGACAAAATTTATACACATCAAATGACATCCTTAAATGACCACCAAACATTTTCAAATTTAAACTACAATTGATGCGCTCCAAACTCCTTAAAGGATTCAAATGTGAGTCCAAACTGAAAACAACAGAAAAGTAAGGAGTCGGGGCACGCTCCTTGGCTTGCAGCACTTTGGAAGGGTAAAAGGGCGTGTTGGAGCTTTGGTATGGGACTAGAAAGAATGACAAGCATCAACTACTCACACGGACCTGCACAAAACCGACACAAAGTGGTTAGTGCATAGTTGGAACATTTTTGGTGCTAGGACGAGCCATGGGCAACTTGGATTCACAAGACTCACCACGGTCCGAACTTGGGGAAGCCACCACCTTCCCCCTTATAGTATACTTTGTGCCTCTCCATGAGGCCCACATCCAAATGACATTTTGTCTTGGGACTCCCAAGTGGGAGTCCCGAAATTGTAAAAGTTAGGACTCCCGTGACTTTGGGACCCCATGAATTTGCGTGCAAACCTCTGATTGAAATGAGGTTTCAAGCAAAGTTGTAGCCCTTGTCAAGAGCTTTCCAACGACATGTTGCACGTCACCTTCACGCAAGTAAATCGGGTCGATTCCCGACTTTTAGTGGTCGGGAGTTAAATTGCCAATTTGACTTCCGGCCATTCTTTTGGCCATAACTTGTGTTTTAAATGTCCAAATGGCTGATGCAAGACCATTTTAGACATCTACGTTTCAATATCTTTTCAATGATATAAAAAAAATTTCAACCCATTGCGTTTTGACCCCTGCAATCGCTCTTTGAACATTCAGGAGTCCACCAGTATTCCAACTCCCAAGGTGAAAGCTCCCTTGAAAGTGTGAAGGTCTATTCCCTCACACTCTCTTACACTCTCAGGAACATGTGGCATGACTCCCAGGCTTCTTTCTTGGTCCGTAACTTTGCAAGCCCTTGCCTTGGTTGTGAACCCAAAGTTAAGGTTGTGTCAACAATTTTGTTTTGAAGCTTTCATTTTATTCAACCTCATTATAATTCTCAAAATGTAGTGAATATGTGTCAATAAAATGTAAAGTTCATTTGGACCCACATTTTGCGAATTGTTTATTTATAAGTGTTATTGTCAAGTGTGGTTTTGTTGTTTTAAAAAAAAATCATGCAAAAATATTTCATATTATAATTTTTGATGTTAGTTTGAAATTTTATAACTAAAATCCATAAACATAATATTTCATGAGATCATATGAAACTTGATCCCCTCACATTTAATTTTGTAAATTTAAATCATTAATAGGTAAATCATAAAATATGTGTTAACCCTAAATTTGATTTGGTTCCAAACATTTTGGGTGTTTCATTTTAATCCAAATTTCAAGGTTTTCAAAAAATTCAAGTATAATTTTCATAATTTCAAAATTGCAATAACTTTTACATTGTTAAGCATGGGTTATAATAATTTTAACATTGTTAAAAATATAACTACGTAATTGTTGTAACCTTAACCTTCAACTTGTGACCAAAACAAGGGCTTGCAAAGGTGTGGGTCGAAAGTGAAGCCCAGGAATCACATTTCATGTTCCTAGGGGTGTAGGAGGGTGTGAAGGAATGAATCCACACACTCCCAAGTGGGTGTGGACTTTGGGAGTTAGAATCCTAATGGACTTTCAAATTTTTAAAGAGCAATTTTAGGGGTCAAAATTCATTGGATTGAAGAGTTCCATATACCATTAAAAAGTTCTTGGAACTTAGACGTCTAAAATGAGCTCACATGTCCCATTTAAGTACTTAATGCACAAGTTATGACCGAAAGAAGGGCCGAAAGTCAAATTGCCAATTTGACTCCCGACCACTAAAAGTCAAGAATCGCCTTGATTTATTTGCGTAAGTGGTGTGCCACATATCATTGGAAAGCTCTTGACAAAGGTTACAAAAAAAAATTAACCTCGCTTCAATCGTAGGTCTGCACAAAAAGTTATGGGCCTTCAAAGTCGCGGGAGTCCTAATTTCAAGAATTTCAAGATTCCCAACTTGGGAGTCATGGGACAAAATGACATTTGGGTGCAGGCCTCATGGCCAAACACAGAAAGTACTATAAGAAGGAAGGTGATGGCTTCTTCCAAGTTCGAATCATGTTGAGTCTCGTGAGTCTGTGTATGCATGTGGCTCATCCATGCACCAAAAGTGCGTCAACCACGCACTAACCAACTTGTTGTTTGGTTTGTTTGGTTTGTGTGAATAATTGACCTGTTTGTCATTCGTCTTAGTCCCCATCCCGAAGCTTCAGCATGCCCCTTTACCCCCAAAATATTGTAAGCTAGGGAATGTACTCGAACTCTTCATTAATAAAAAAAGTTCCATAATAGGACTTATTTATAAATACAAATTGAAAGTGGGATAAATGATTGTTAGTGCCAATAGATTACTTTCACATCAATTATTACAAATTGGGCATAGATAATCACACAATGGAAATGGTTCCATCAATCTATCCACTTAGTTGTTCACATTTTCCATCCTTTGTGAAGGCCAAAATTGGGTATCATTTTTCCAAAATTATAAGAAAATGTAGACATTATATCTTTTGCCTTGACCCTATTGTTTAAAATGCATTGGAATATGAATATTTGAAGTTTTTGCATAAAGATAGACCTTTTGCATGAAAATATGTTTTGTTACATGAGCCTATGTTGGCCCCCATACTTTGATGGGAAAAATTTAGAAGAAATGGAACAAATTCTGATTTTTGCAAACATTGAACCAATTCTTGTCCAAATAAACATACAAATGATGGAATCAATGGGAATAATTGAAGCCTTAAAGGAGGTGAATTTAAATTACATTGAAATTAACAAGGTTTGACAATTCCAACTTGAGTTGAAAAGAATGAAAATTTAGCTAGACCATCATTTACATGGTGGTGTGTTCATAGGATGTTATCAAAGTCCATCTTTTGTAGCTTCATAAAAATATATATGAGACATAGGAGGCATTAGTTCAAATGAGGTATATGAATTTGAGGTTCAATAGAATAATTGTAAAATTCACGTAGAAGATTGGGTGCAAAAAAAGGAATAAAAAGATTTCTTGATGCATTCAACTATGCTTTGGAAGCTTTGATAGCTTGTTTCAACAACAACATTAATTTAGTTACATTTTTGGTAATTAATGATTCACATATGAAATCAATAAACACACATTCACATGATTTAGCATGGCCCAAACTTGAGAAAATTCATCATTTTCATCCCTATAGTATATTATGTAGACAATGACAAGGACTACATTGAAATGACATAAATCCCTATGAATTTTAAATGGGAATCTAAAAATTTCATAAAACTATCAAGTTATGAATTAACATATTTTGTGGTTCATGACTCCCACATATAAACTTTGATTTGAAGCATTTCAAAGGAAATGTTATATATAACCCTTGAAGAGAACTTTCCAACATCATGTCAGACTTGGAATTTGTTTTTGGAATGTATTTTGTTTCAAAAATTTGGGACATTCACTTGGGAATGTTGGGATTCACTTTCACATACTCATGGAAATGTGTTTGACATTTTCATGGCTTGTTTTCCTTGTCATGGTTTAATTTAGTTGTGAACCCAAGGCTAGGGTTGTAATAATGAATGTCATTTTGCACTATAGAATATGCAATTAGAGATATTATAATGTGGTCTTGGTTTGATTTTATAAACAAAACAATTTATATGTGTATGTAAAATTTATTGTGCAACCTATAATATTTAATTATATCAACATACTTTGATTTGTACACTTTCAGATTTCATGTTAATCTAAAAAAATTGGGTTGCAATTATGAACATGTGTATCTTTGCATTTTCAAAAGTTGAATTGGGTGTTTATCAATCACAATGATTCATGCATTTAGTGTTGATGTGGATGTACTTTCAAAGTTAATAACATACATGTGCAATCTAGGCATATTTATGTAGTGAAATAATGTAGCGTTGTGGTTGCAAACTAAGCCAATATCTTGTTATATCATTATTAAAAAAAGTTAATTAAATTGATATATGTTTGGCATGCCATGTATAATCAAATTAATCAAGTTAGTTGCAATATATGTGCCACGTGGCACCCATATATATGCTAAAATGTTAATCAAGCCCATCAAAAGACATGCCATTTGACAAGCACATTAGTCATGGAATGGTTTGGGAATGGGCATTTAATCACTTTTATTAGCATGGACACCTACATATCATTAAACACTTCAATCAAAACTAACACATTAATAAACACTTAATCAAAACAAACATAGTTAAGTTTGTATAAAAAGGAATTAGTTTGTTTTGACTTAAACCATTTTTGTTTAACGTTTATTTTGATTGGAAATGTGATTAAAGTTAGTATAAAAACACTAATGTATAAACAAAAATATATATTAAAAGATAACAAATTGTCAAATGATAATAAACAAAGTTTTAACCTTTTATTAAAATGATGACTTTTGAAACCATTTGTTGAATTTGTGGCATCATAGAATTGAATGTTGGTTGGGTATCAAAATTGTTGGTAAGAATTGGCAGTTCCGATTCCAAGTACCCAAAACTTAACCATAACCAGTTTTGACCTCAAGAAGTGGCCATAAATCATAATTGATTTGAAAGCCTGGTTTTAAAGTTGGGGTGCAACTAAACCCCCAATTCTAGATTGTGATTTTTTGGAATTGAAATTGGGGGTCTAGTTTTTAGTTGGACTAGGAATTGAAACCAAAAGAAACTTTTGAAAAAAAGTTTGTTATGCTTTCATGATTTTAAAGTTTGGGGGGTTCAATGTTTTAGGGCATGGGAGTAGGAATGATAGTTTTTTTCACTTTTTACTCCTCATTCTCTTTATTCTCTCTTTAAGTTTTCTCCTTATTTTCACTTTAAGTTGTATCCTTTGTTTTTCAATTTCACAAGTCCTCAAACTTTGTTGCTTTCACCAAATTGAAAACCCACTTGGTAAGTTGTTTAACCAACTCCTCCTCTTGGTGGTTTTCTTCTCATTGCTATTTGTTTTGGAGGTCATCTTATAAGTCGTTTTTTTTTTGGTTTTGTGGCATGGCGCATGTTTCATTGTAATGGTCATCTTTTTGGGGTGCGCATCTTGGCAGTCATTTTTTGATTGTTGGTTGTGTGCCTTGGTGGTCATCTTTTTGTTTTTGGTGAATATTCCCTTGTATTGGCGATCAATCTACTCATTGTTTGTCTTGGTGATCATATTTTCGTTGTTGTTCGTTTTGGTGATCTATCTTCTTGTTACTTGTCTTGGTGATTAACTTTTTATTATTACTTGTCTTAACAATCATGTTTTCATTATTGTTCATCTTGGTAGTTGTTTTCTTGTTGTTGCTTTTGGTGGTCATCT
>Ga0116228_10005390_pt1 | contig 11409 bp, 11 predicted proteins | sample S1TSphfallax_2_FD_89694 | JGI IMG/M metagenome (GOLD analysis project Ga0116228, IMG submission 89694) | Host-associated microbial communities from peat moss isolated from Minnesota, USA - S1T2_Fc - Sphagnum fallax MG | ecosystem: Host-associated > Plants > Peat moss > Unclassified | place...
ACAATTTTTGAGCTTTTGCTTAGCTCAAGCCAGAGCAACATCCGATAAGGTTGAATCGAAGATTCAACCTTATCGGATAAAGTTGCTCGCCAAAACAAGGCTAGAGCATTTTCCGTTTGATCGGAAAATGCTCTAGGCCGCAAAATCCTAATCAAACACCTCGTCGGTCCAGACGCGGAACAGGTTCAAGGTGCTCGGCCCGTAATGGGTGGTAATCGAAATATCCGCCGCATCCATGCCGCGGGCGATCAGCACGCGGCCGATGCGGGGGATGTTGTGCCGGGCGTCAAAGGTAAGCCACTGGCCGCCGATATAGGCTTCGAACCAGGCCGAAAAATCCATCGGCGCCGGGTCTTTAGGCACCCCGATATCGCCCAGATAACCGGTGCAATAACGGGCCGGAATGTTCATGCAGCGGCACAAGGTGACGGCCAGATGCGCAAAATCGCGGCACACGCCCACGCGCTCCTGGTACGCCTCATACGCCGTGCGGGTGTTGCGGGCGAACTGGTAGCCGAAGGTGATCTGGTTATGCGCAAAGTCGCAAATTGCCTGAACCCGCGCCCAGCCGCCGATGATATGCCCGAAATTCGCCCAGGCAATGTCCATCATTTTGTCGGTCTCGCAGTAGCGCGACCCCAGCAGGAATCGGAGCGTCTCAGACGGCAGGTCCGAGACCTCGTGCTGGATCGCATCGGGCACGTAAAGGTCCGGCGCCCCAGGGTCGGCCACCAGCGCGTCGGTCGTGAGCCGAATTTCGCCGGCCGGCGCCACAAAGCGGGAAACCCAGTTACCAAAACTGTCCCGGTATTGATAAATCGGCAAAGCAGGGGTGGTGATGAGATGGTCCGGGCTCAGAATGTGCGAGGCGCGCGAATAATGAATGCTCAGATGCGCAAGCATCGGGGTTGGTTGCGGGTGTGAAAAAATGATTTCGTAGCCGAGGCGGATGCGCATGTGACCGGTTCCGGAAGTTGAACGGAGCATGTGGGGGCGCGGATGGCGCGGCGCGGGAAAGCGACGGGGATTTAATGCAACGTACAGATTCGCGCAAAGGCCTGGGTGTGGGCGGTGCTGGCAGTGCGGCGCCAGCATGGGGAGGTGATGATCTCGTTGAGGGTTGCATCGACGGTTGCGCGGCTAGAGTCATCCGCGGTGATGGTGGCCAGGATGATGCGGGGCGGCAGCTGGGGCAGGCTCGGCGCGGATCGGATAAGCTGGATGGTCAGCGCGCCGGGCGCAGCGGCAATGAAGGGTCCCGCAATGCCCACACCATCATTGCCGTAGGGCACAAGGGTCAGCGTGCCAGGGCGCGAAAACGCGGCGGCTTCGCGGGCGGCAAGCGCCTGCGGCTGCATGGTGGAAGGGGCGAAAGCCAGGCCGATTGTGCCAAGGGACTCCAAAAGGATGAGGCCATTGCGCAGTTTTTTGGGAAGCGTCGCCAAAATCAGCGCGAGAGGCGGAATGCTGAAAGCCAGATAGCGGATTTCGATGGGCGTGTTGTTAAACATGAGGCCGAGGAGAAATAGCCCGGCCGGGGTGGCCAGCGCCGTGAGGGTGAACAGGGCGGCGGGTTTCGTGAAGGGCAGGCAGGCGAGAAAAAAAATCAGCAGGGCCGCCGCCGCTGGGGTTGTGAAGGGGGCGGCGTAAAGCGGCAGGCCGCCAAAAATGGCGGCGCCGGAATCCTTGGCGATCAGCGCGAGGGCCGGGACCGGACGGAAGGCGGCAAATTGCCCGGTGCGGGAGGCATGCTGGGCAGCGAAAAAATACAGGTCGAGCGGCAAAAAAACCAGGAAGGACGTGGTCAGCGGCCAGTGGTCAGTGGTCAGCCGCGCAGGTTTGCGCCCGCTTGCGTGCCGGGTTGTCAGCCAGAACAATGTGGCCAGCGGGGTGAAAATGGCCAGGTAGTTGGTAAAACTTGCGGCGCCAAAGCACAGGCCGGCAACAGTTTTCAGCCGCCAGCCGCCGGTCTTCAGCGTGGTGAGGGTGAGGGTCAGGCCCAGCGTGTCCAGAAACTGGGCCAGTGCAAAATCGCGGGCGATGGTGCTGGTGTAGGCAAACGTATAGGCGAAGAGTGTGATGAGCAGGCAGGGGATGACCGGGGCGCCCGCCAGTTTGGCGGCTTGCGCCAGCGTGGCCAGCGTTGCCAGCGCTAACAGTACCGAGAGCAACCGCGCGGTGAACCACCCAGGGCCAAAATCTTGGCGCCACAGGTTCAAAGCCCAAAAATACAGCGGCGGGTGGATGTCGCCTGCGCGAAGATTTTGGCCGATTGCCGGCAGGCTGGTGCGGCCGGCGTAGAAATGCCGGACATCTTGTGGATGGAAGGGTGAGCTCGGCCAGACAGGGCGAGGGTCCCCGGCGGTCAGGAAAATCGAATAGGCCTCGTCGTATTCCGGCGGCCGCAAATACGCGATGGCGATGAGAGACCAAGACGCGAGGAGCAGGACACCGGCAAGACGCATGCAACCAAAGGTAGTACCGCTCGGTGTTTAAAGGCAAGCTGCCGCGGGTTTAGCCCAACAGCCGGCCAATGACTCTTGCGGTATAATCAACGACTGGGATGATTTTCCCGTAATTGATTCTGGTGGGGCCAATCACCCCGATGGCGCCGACAATCCTGTCCTGCTTGTTGCGGGCGGGTGCGACGACCATGGAAACGCCGGCCGCGCCGAACAGCCCGGATTCCGCGCCGATAAAAATGCGCACCCCGTCCGAGGTCTCGGCAAGATCCAGCAGGCGGAGCATGGTTTCCTCGGTTTCCAGCCGCTCGAACAGCGCCTGAATGGCGCCGAGTTTTTCCAGCTGGTCGACATCCGCCAGCAGCCGCCCCTGGCCGCGCAAAATCAAAGAACCGGCGCGCCCCTCGCCGCCCCAGGTCGCCAGCCCGGCATTGATCACGCTGTTGGTCAGCGCATCCAGCGCCGTGCGGTCGGCGCCGATATCCGCCGCCACGCGGATCCGCAATTCCGCCAGCGACAGGCCGGAAAGCTGGGCGTTCAGATAATTGCTGGCCTGCTGCAGCGCCGAGGGCGGCAGACCGGGCGGGGTCTCAATAATGCGGTTTTCCACCTGGCCGTCCGCCGAAACCAGCACCACAAGCGCCCGGCCCGGGGAAAGCGGGACAAATTCGATGTGCTTGACCGGCCCATCGCCTTTCGGCGCGAGAACCAGCCCGGCGGCGGAAGACAGGCCCGAAAGCATGGTGGAAGCCTGCGCCAGCGTGTCCTGCAAGGACCGGCCGGAATGCGCGAGCGCGGTATTGATGGTGGTGCGCTCATCCTCCGAAAGTTCGCCGAATTGCAGAAGCCCGTCGACGAACAGCCGCAACCCGCGATCGGTCGGCAGCCGCCCGGCAGAGGTATGCGGTGAAAACAACAGCCCCGCTTCCGTCAGATCCGCCATCACATTGCGGATCGTGGCGGGCGAAAGGTTTAACGGCAGCAGCCGGGCAAGTGTCCGGCTGCCGACAGGTTCGCCGGTCTCCACATATTGTTCGACAATCTCCCGCAGGACCGCGGCCGAGCGCACGTCAAGCCCCGGCGGCAGGCGTGGCGGGGTTTTCGGGTTTAATTTGTGGGAATGGTCCATGGGCACAACGTGCATGGTAGCACGTTGTGCGCGTAGCACACAGAGGCGTTGTGCGCGTAGCACCCAGAGGCGTTGTGCGCGTAGCACCCAGAGGTGTTGTGCGCTTAGCACACAGAGGTGTTGTGCGCTTAGCACACAGAGGTGTTGTGCGCTTAGCACACCAAGGCATTCTGCGCGTAGCACACCGCCCGGTTTTGCGAAGAGCACGCAGAGTTAGCGTGCGCGGCGCAGGCAGGCTCAGGAGTGAGAGTCCACGGTGGTAACCACGGTGGATTTGCGGGACGGCACAAAATCCGGCTTGCGGGCCGCGGCCGCGATGGACTCGGCGGGCGTCTCGCCATCGCTTTCCATCAGCGTGTGCGTGGCTTCGGTAAAGCTGTGGCGGATTTCATCGGAAATTTGCCGGATGGCTTTGAAGAGGTGCTCGGCCTCCTCGCTCTGATGCGCCATCTGGGTTTTCAGCATGGCTTCCGGTTTTTCGCCCGGCGTAAAATGCTGCAGGACGGACATCTGGCTTTGCATCAGCTCCTGGCCGAGCTCCACCTGCATGCGCGCCGCGGCGGTAAGGCCCTTGAAGAGCTGCTCATTGGCGCGGGTGAAGCGTGCCGTGGCTTTCTGCCAGAACTGCATCGTCGACGTGGGGTCAAACTTGAGGGCGGCGATGCCTGTATGGGCGGACGCATCGCCGTTAGGGGTGCTGCCGTTTGATGACGTCATTTTTTGCTCCTCTGGGGTTTTGTTTAGAGCGGAGGCAATAAAACTTGTAGCGCCGGCCGGGTAGACTCGGAAACTACTCAACCGCGCGGCCATCCAGGGTTGGGCATTACTTATGACCTGCGCTCTGGGGTTGTTCTTTGCCGTTTCAGGGTCGGGGTGGTTATTCCGCGGGCAATTCCGGCGTCTGCGGGAGCAAAATCATCGCACGCAGGCCAGGGCGGTTGTCGGACAAGCTAAGCACGCCGTTATGCAGATGTGCGACGGCGGAAACCAGCGCCAGGCCGAGGCCGGAGCCGGTGGTGCTGCGGGCGGATTCGGCGCGGAAGAAACGCTCAGTGGCGCGGATCCGGTCTTCCTCCGAAATGCCGGGGCCATTATCGGCGATGGTGATGTCAATGGTCGTGCCGGTAAGGGCTGCGCGAAACATAATGGCGGCACCCGGCGGCGAGAATTTCAGCGCGTTTTCCAGCAGGTTGGTGACGGCCTGCTGAATCAGTTCACGGTCGCCCAGCAGCGGCAGCGGGCTGGAAATTTCGGCGCGCAGCAAAATCCCGCGATCCTCGGCAACGGCGTGGTAAAGGTCTTCAATATCCAACAGCAGCGGGGACAAATCCAGCATCGCAAAGGCGGCCCGCCGGGCCCCGGCCTCGATCTCGGCAATGCGCAGCAACGCCTGGAAGACGGCCACCACGCCATCCAGGTCGGCGGTCGCGGTTTCGATCGCAGCCCTCAAGTCCTCTGCGGAATTGGCATGGATGGCGGCGTCTTCCAGCCTGGTGCGGGCGCGCGTGATGGGGGTGCGCAGATCATGCGCGATAGAGTTGGAAACTTCCCGCACCCCGTCCATCAGCCGGGTGATGCGGTCCAGCATGTCGTTGATGATCTCGGCGAGCTCGTCGAATTCATCGCCGTCGCCGGTCTTCGGCACGCGGCGGGTGAGATCGCCGCGCGAGATCGCGCGCGTGGTCGCGGCAATGTCCTGGATCATCCGGCGGAACAGGGTGCGGATGACAATGGCGCCGACCAGCCCAAGCAGCGCCATCAGCCCCATGGCGGAGAGCAGGCCCTGCTGCAATATGCCGCGCAGCTGTTCGCGCGCCCGGTCGTCCCGCCCGACGATAAGCTGATCGCCGTTGGACAGGACACCGGCATAGAGCAGGGCGGTGGAGCTGGCGCCCTGGCGGGTGAAGGGCAGCACGTACCAGCCGCCGGCCGGGCTGATGCCGGCCGGCCGGAAGTCCAGATTGCCGACGATCATTTTGCCCTGAGAATCCTGGAGCAAGTAGATGGCGTCGCCCTTCGGGCTGATCGCGAGGCGGTTTTCGATGGCAGTGACCAGCGCGGGCAGGCCGCCGCTTGCGTAACGGTCCGCAAGTGCGGCCGAGTCGTTACGGATGGTGAGATCAACCTGGCGTTCAAGCAGGCCGAGCGTGGAATACCAGAGCGAAAACGCCAGAGCGAAGGCGCTGACCCCGAACACGGTGGCATAGACCAGGGCAAGGCGGATGCCGGCGGAACGGATCAGCGGCTTCGGGCGTTTTTTCGCGCGCCGTTGCCGGGTGACGGTTATCGTGGCGCGCTGCGGCAAGCTCATGCAAGGTCAGCGCCGGGCGCGGTTACACATCCTCAGCCCTTAGCATGTAGCCCGCATTGCGGACAGTATGCAGCAGCGGCAATTCGAAAGGCTTGTCAATCTTCTGGCGCAGCCGCGAAACGTGGACGTCGATCACGTTGGTCTGCGGGTCGAAATGGTAGTCCCACACGCCCTCCAGCAGCATGGTGCGGGTCACCACCTGGCCGGCATGGCGCATCAGATATTCCAGCAGGCGGAATTCCCGCGGCTGCAAGTCGATCTTTTGCCCCGCCCGCTTCACGCCGCGCGACAAAAGATCGATTTCAAGATCGCCGACAGCCAGGCGAGTGGTCGGTCCATCGGTCTTGCCGCGGCGCGTCAGCGCCTCGACGCGGGCCAAAAGCTCGGCGAAGGCGAAGGGTTTGGTGAGATAGTCATCCCCGCCGGCCTTCAAACCTTTGACGCGGTCATCAACCTGGCTCAGCGCCGAGAGAAACACGACGGGGGTGGCATTGTCCTGCGCCCGCAGCGTTTCCAGAAGGCGCAGCCCGTCGATACCGCCGGGGAGCATGCGGTCGAGGATGATGGCGTCGAAATTCTCGGAAGCCGCAAGAAACAGCCCGTCACGGCCATTATCGGCGTGTTCCACGGTGTGGCCGGCCTCCCGCAGGCCCTTGACGACGAAACCCGCAACGTCCTTGTCGTCTTCAACGACCAGTATCCGCATCTTTACTCTCCTGACTTTGCGGGGTGGCCCGAAACGAACACCACCGGAATTTTGGTTACATGGTCATCCCGGTTAACCGTTAAACCTACATTAACCCGGCGTGCCGGGGGCGCAATGGCGCGGGATGGGCGGGCGGCGGGCGTCCGGGGTGGTTTGGCCGGAAACGGAATGAAGTCTTGCGCCCCCCGCAGCGGTGCGAATCCGTGACATGCGCCGCGTTTCCGGCGCCGCCGGGCGCCTGCGGCCATAAGGCTGACGCCGGAGAGGCAATGTGCCGCCCCCGGCCGCGCGCCGCGCTGAGCCGGCTCGACGAATTGCAGAAGTTTTGAGGATTCACCGAAAAACTTTCCAAACCCTCCGGTACCGCGCCGGGCCGGCGCTGGAAGGTTGTGCGGCATGCGCGCCTTGGCCTGGCGGCGCGAAATCATTTCGCCCCGCAATAGAGCAGCCGGCCGGCGATGATGCGGCCGCCAGGCGATTGAATTGCCGCCGGAACGGCGTTGCGCGGCGCGGCCGGGAGAAGACGCCTCGACTTCTGGTGAACGAAGTTTAATGACAATGATAGATGTCAACACAAAATCCCCCGCGGCTTTCCGCCCAACACTGCCCGGCGCCGGCCGGTGATCATGAACGCGCGGGAAAGTTCTCTTCGCCGCAATGCTTCACTTGGGTGGCGGCGAACCTCATTCCACCCTCGCTGCAAAAAATATCCATTGAATGCAACCCGTTAAAGCCGATTGTTTCGGTATGCCCCCGTGACGGCGGCGGCGGATTAACGGCATTTATGATGCGGGGATGTTGAAATGCCAGCGGCGCCTTCCGACATCGGGGAGATGAAAATTACCGTTAAATTACTGCCATATTCAGGAGCCGTGTGATGAGAACAAGCCGAATCGACCCGAAGACCGTTGACCTCGAATTCCTCAAGGAAGAATTCAACCGGTTCCGATCCGAACTGGGCGGGATGAAGGACCGGCTGGGGGCCAATGCCTCCGAAGCGCTGGACCAGATGGGTGCGTATCTGAATGGCAGCGGCGTGTCCTCCCGGCTGTCCGCCTTGGAAAGCGAGCTGGACGCGCTGGCGGGCAAATTGAAGGGCACCGGCAAGGTGGCGGTGAACCGGCTGGAAACCGAGGTGAGCAACAAGCCGCTGATCAGCATCGCGTTGGCATTCGGGGCGGGCCTGCTGGTTTCGCAGTTGATTCGCCGGGGCTGATCTGCCGGCGGGGGGCGGGGCATGAATATAACGTCGCGGATCGGGGCGGCAGTCAAAGGGCTGGCGCTGGCCATTGGTCTGGGGGTTGCCGTGCTGGCGATCGCTCTGGGCGGCATCGGCTTTTTAACGGCGGCGTATTACCTGCATTTTGCCCATCTGCTGGACCCGGAGCGGGCGGCGGCGGTGACCGGCGGAACGCTGGTGGCGGCCGCCCTCCTGGTGGCGCTGATCGGCGCCATAATATTGAAACGGACGCGAAAGCCGCAGCCCGGCTGGCTGAGCGATTTCGGCGGGGCAATGGGCCTGGGCCTGCGCCTGGCCACCGCCCTGGTGCGCCGGGACCCCAAAAAGGCAGTGCTCATCGCCGCGGTTTCCGGCGTGCTGGTGGAGCTGATGTTTGGCGACGGCAAGAAAGAAAAGTAGGGTCTTGGCTTACAGCCGTCAGAGCAACCATCATCACCAATGGCCCATCAACGTCATGCCCGCGAAAACGGGAATCTTCTTGTTCTGGCCGCCCAACTCAGAAAGCTTCCCGCTTACGCGGGAATAACGGGTAAGCTAACACAGTCAGAGCCTACGTCAGCCGTCACACCACGCGGATCGCGGTCAGGCCGGCGTCCAGGACCGCGCGCAGATCCGGGAGCGCCAGCGCGATGCACCCCGCGGTCGGCGAGAAATCCGGTGTCGCAACATGCAGAAAAATCGCCGAGCCGTGGCGGGGAATGACGGGCGAAACATTCCAGCCGAGCACGCCGGCGATGTCATAGATCGCATCGCCCCGCCAAAGCGCCTCATGCCGGCCGGCATAGGGCAGGGTGACAGCCTGGTTGTAGGCCCTGTCCGCGGGATCATCGCACCAGCCGTCATTGGGGGCGATGGGCTCTAAGGGCACCGCGCAGCGCGGCGGCTTGACGCGGTCCGCGCGGTAAAGCACGCGCAGCAGAGGCAACAGGCCGCGCGGCGTGGCCATATCGCCCTCCTGCTTATGCGCCGTAACGCCCGCGGCGCCGCAAACGGCGCGAAACCTTGCTCCAGGGCCGGACAAAAATCCGTCCTCGAACAAAAACTCAACCAAGCAGATGCCCGAACCGGGCGATTTTGGTCGCGAGATAGGCATCATTGACGCCGTTCGGCGCAAAAAAATGCGGCACCCTCTCGGTAATTTCGATGCCGCATGCGGCCAGTGACGAAACCTTGCCGGGATTGTTGGTCAGCAGCCGGATGCGCGGCATCCCAAGCGCGTGCAGCATGGCGGCGGCCAGGCCGAAATTGCGCTCATCCGCCTCCCAGCCCAGCGCGCGGTTGGCATCCAGCGTGTCAAACCCGTTATCCTGCAGCGTATAGGCGCGCAGCTTGTTGATCAGCCCGATGCCGCGGCCTTCCTGCGAAAGATACAGCACCGCCCCGGCACCTTCCTGCGCCATGCGGCCAATCGCCCCGCGCAGCTGCGGCCCGCAATCGCAGCGCAGGCTGCCCAGCAGGTCGCCGGTAAAACATTCGGAATGTACCCGGATAAGCGGCGCCGCTTGCCCGGCCGGGTCCCCCACCAGAATCGCCATATGCTCGATACCCTGGTCCAGCGCGCGGAAGGCGATGAGCCGGGCATCAGCTGCGTTGTCCAAGGGTACAGCGACTTCGGCGACTTTGGCGAGCGAAGCGGCCAGCAAGCCGGGATAGGCAAGAAGGTCTTCCGCCGGGACGGAGAAAAGATCCGCCCCGGCGGGCATGGATGCCCAGCCGGGGCGCACCGGCGCGGCCACCATTGCGGGCAGCAGCCGCGCGAGTTTCCCCAAAGCAAGTGCGGCCAGCGCCGCGTCCGGCGCCTCGGTGCGCTCAAAAGCCGGTAGAATTTGCTCCATCGTCGGGTCCGCGGCGCGGCGCAGCGTGGCCGTGTCAATCAGCGGGCGCGCAAGTTTCAGGGCGATGGCGGGTGAATCGTCCGCAATGTCGTGCTGCAAAACGGCCGCGGCGCGCGAGGGGGCGAGGAGCAGATTGGCAGGTCCGGTGGAGAGCAGGTCAATCAGCCGCAGCCCCTCCGCACCCACCGTTTCCGCCGGGGCGATGATAAGCGGCCGGCGGGCGGCCAAAATAACCGGCACGCCACGGCGCGCCTCGGCGATGGCGCGGTGAACGGCACGGGTGCGGGGGGTGCCAAGGCTCGGCTCGGCGGCGGCGATACTCATAAGTTGTAAATAAGCGGTTTGTTGCGGCATTGCCATGGGATTCGCAGAACCGGCGAATCGTCGTATAGCGGAGCAAAGGTCCAGGAGGCGTTATGGCGAGCCAGCACCCGATATTAGTGATTGACGATGACACCGCCCTGCGGACGGCCCTGGTGGAGCAGCTGGTGCTCGATGGCGAGTTTGTGCCGACCGAGGCCGATAGCCTGGCCGCCGCCCAGGCCCGGCTGGCCGCCCCCGATGCGCGGTTCGACGCGATTTTGCTGGATGTCGGGCTGCCGGACGGGGATGGCCGGGATTTTTGCAAAACCCTGCGCAAGCAGGGGGTGAAAGTGCCGATCATCATGCTCACCGGCTCCGCCGAGGAGAGCGACGTGGTGCGCGGCCTGGATTCCGGCGCGAATGACTACATCGCCAAGCCCTTCAGGCTGAACGAACTCCTGGCCCGCCTGCGCGCCCAGCTGCGCAGCTTTGAGAACAGCGAGGATGCGGTATTCACCATCGGCCCCTACGTCTTCCGCCCGGCGGCCAAGCAGTTGCTGGAGCCGGTCAAAAACAAGCGGATCAGGCTGACCGACAAGGAAGCCGCGATTTTGAAGTTTCTGTACCGCGCCGCCGGCAAGCCGGTGGCAAGGCAGGTGCTGCTCAACGAGGTCTGGGGCTATAACGCCGCCGTCACCACCCACACGCTGGAAACCCATGTCTACCGTTTGCGCCAGAAAATCGAACTGGACCCCGCCCTGGCAAAACTCCTCCTCACCGAAGGCGGCGGCTACCGGCTGGACGTTTCCGCGGTTTAACTGCCCGCGCGAATGCGTTAAGAAGCGGTCGCTGGCCAAAAGTCTCCGTAGCTCAGCAGGATAGAGCACAGGATTCCTAATCCTGGGGCCGTGGGTTCGAATCCCGCCGGGGACGCCAGCCCGCAAGCGGGTGAGCGGGGCAGAAGGCGGATAGGGGATCGGACAAGGCCAGGGCCCTGCCCCCTGGGCCCCTGCCAAAGGCTGAGCTTTTGGAATCCTTTAATATGGGTTCTAAGGGCTGTGCCCTTAGCGGGGTTCCAAGGGGCGGAGCCCCTTGGCCTTAACCTGATTAGAACCAAACCCCGATCCCGATACGCCTTGGCCCCCATTCACCTGATTGCCCCGGGCCCGCCCGCCCGTGGGATTGCTATCTGGTTGTTAGAGCAACATCGCCAAAACATGGCTAGAGCATTTTCCGTTTGATCGGAAAATGCTCTAGTGAGCGGCCGGGAAGCCGTCGGGGCCATCCTTCTTTGCTCGTCGTGAAAATCACAATTGTGCCGAGTCCCGATTGTCGTCATAAGCGCCGCATGGAATACGGAATCCCATGACGTTGCCATCCCGGAGTCATTTTGCCGCGGCGCGCCCTGCCATCCTTTACATTA
>Ga0116228_10005392_pt1 | contig 11408 bp, 6 predicted proteins | sample S1TSphfallax_2_FD_89694 | JGI IMG/M metagenome (GOLD analysis project Ga0116228, IMG submission 89694) | Host-associated microbial communities from peat moss isolated from Minnesota, USA - S1T2_Fc - Sphagnum fallax MG | ecosystem: Host-associated > Plants > Peat moss > Unclassified | place: USA...
CGACACCGGCGATCTCGCCGGTCGCATACGCGAAGAACGAGAGGCGCCGTTCGGCGGTGAGCCGCGGATCGAGTTGCCGGATCCCGCCGGACGCGGCGTTGCGCGGGTTGGCGAAGACCGGCTGGCCGGCGGCCTCGCGCGCGGCGTTCAGTCGCGTGAAGTCGCTTTTCTTGATATACGCCTCGCCGCGTACGTCGATCCGCGTTGGAACCGGATCGCCGCGCAGCGCGAGCGGCAAGCCGCGAATCGTGCGCAGGTTCGGGGAGACGTCTTCGCCGACCGAACCGTCGCCGCGCGTGCCGCCGGCGACGAACGAGCCGTTTTCGTAGTGCAGCGAGATCGCGAGGCCGTCGATTTTGAGCTCGCACGCATAGGCGACCCGGTCGAGGCCCGCGAGCTTGCAAACGCGGGCGTCGAACGCACGCAACTCGTCTTCGTCGAAGGCGTTGCCGAGCGAGAGCATCGGACGTGCGTGCGGGTAGGGGGCGAAGCCGGTGCTGGCCGTCGAGCCGACGCGCTGGGTCGGCGAGTCGGGCGTACGCAGCTCGGGGCGGCGCTCCTCGAGGTCGAGCAGCTCGCGTAAGAGCGCGTCGTAATCGACGTCCGCGAGTTGGGGGTCGTCGAGGACGTGGTATCGGTAGTTCGCCTCGTCGATTTGGGCGCGCAGCGCGCGAGCGCGGGATTCGTCGTGTTGCGGAGTCATGTGGCGCGCCCATCCTTCGACAGGCTCAGGATGACACTCAGCTTCGCCGACACCCCGCTTCCGGCGACACTCCGTTTCCGGCGACACTCCGTTTCCGGGGAGGCGCGGGGTTAGTGGACGAGGGTGAGGGGGAGTTGGCCGGTGGCGGTCAGGAGGGCGCCGCGGAATGGGATTGCGGTGACTTTTACGTCGAACTCGAAGTAGCGGCCGGTGCGCGGCTTGGGCAAGAGAACGAACGTGCCGTCTTGCCAGATGATTTTGTCGCCTTGCTTCGCGTCGACCAAAAAGTGCGCACTGACGTGCACGTACTGACCGCGCTGGGGCTGCGTCGGGTTGAGCGATACCGTCGCGATCGGGATCGTCGGGTCGACCGTGATCGGGACGTCGGTCGCGCCGCTGGATTTTCCGGTTGCATCGATCGTGATCGCGGTCGGGCCGGTCTTCGCGTTTGCGGGGATGTGCGCATCGCCGATCCACGATTTGTTGCCTGTGTGGAAGACCAGCGACGACACGACGCCGAGCACCGTCGCCGTCACCTTCGTGACGGGCTGCGATGTTTTCACGATGATCTGCGTCGAGGCGCCGGGTGGCAGACGGGTCGTGAGCGCGCGCGCGGTCACGATGTTCGTCTCGCTGCCATTGAAGGTGAAGACGACGCCCTTCTCGCCTTCACCGATCTTGAAATTCTGGCCCCCGACGCGACCGGCGCCGGGAAGATGAACCTGCAGCTGCGTATCGCTCGTCACCGTGAGACCCTCGCTGAGCGTCTCCGGATCGACGCTGAGCGTATAATCGCCGGGCGGAAGATTGTCGAGCAGATAGCTGCCGGAATCATCGGTGATGCCGGCATGATCGCCGGGATTCGCGACGACGTAGGCGTTTGCGACGCCCTTTCCGGCTTCGTCCTGTCCGCTATCGTAGGTCAGCGTGCCCGAGATCGATCCGAGTGGCGCGCCGACGAACGAGACGCGCGCGGATTCACCCGTCACGACGGTCACTTTTTGGCTGGTGTCGCCGGCGAGGCCGAAGTTGGCGGGGAACGTCTCCGGCACGATGGCGACCGTGTGCTCGCCGGCGGAAAGGCCGCCGAAACCGAAGTTGCCCTGCGGATCCGTGATGATGCGGTTTTTGCCGTCGAGCAACACGGCGACGCCGCCGATCGGCGTCTCCGCTTTGTCACCCGCGACGATCGTCCCGGCGATCGAGCCGTACGCACCGATGCCGAGCACGAGCGTTGCGACTTGTCCGCCGAGCAGATTGACCGTGGTAACCGGATTGGCCGGCTGCGTGCCGCGCGGCAGGCTCGTCGGATCGATCGATACCGAATGGATGCCGGCCGGCAAGAAATTGAACGTGAAGCGCCCTTGCACGTCGGTGCGAACGACGCGCTGCCCGTCGAGCACGACGGCGATGTTCGAGGCGCCGAGATTCGAGCCCGCGACCGACGGGCTCAAGAAGCCCGCCGCGAGCTGCTGTTGCACGACTCCGCTGATCGTGCCCGGGAGATGCGAATTCGGGCGCCCGCTCGTGACCCCGTTGCCGATCGCGAACGGCGCACCGAGCGAAAATGAAAACTGCAGGCTGCGCCCGTCGACGGACGGCTGAAGCGGATCACGACGATCTTGCATCGACGCATTGGTCGTGACCGAAAAAACGTTCGAGAGCCGGCGCGTGATGGAGAGCGTCGGGTTGAGGAACTCGAGCGCGGAGCCTTGCGTGAACGTGCGACCGGCTTGCGTCGTGAGCGCGACCGACGCTTTGCCGAATGTGCGCGCAACGCCGACCGCGATCGTCGGCGCATCATTGGTTCCGGACGACGACGAGAAACTCCGCGCATCGGAGAGCGTCGTCTGGACGGCGTACGTGCCGAACGACCGGCCCAGCGTGAGCTGAAAATTCGTCCCGGCAGTGGGGTCGCCATTCGATTGCGTCTCGTGATTGAAGCCGCCGGTAAAGCCGAACGCGAACGCTTTGAGCGGGAGCGAGAACCCGAAGCTCGCGGCACCGTTCCAGGTCAGACTCCCCGGATCGACGGCATTCGAGTTCGTGAGCGAAAACGTCGCGTTGCCGCGCCCGCCGAAGGGCGTGTTGAGTGCGAAACTCTCGGTCTTCGTGTCGGTGACATCACCGATGTCACCGATGCGCTCGTCCTCGGCCGTCAGCGTGTAGGGAGCCCGGCCGATGGTTGCGCGGTAAGAGAGTCCCGCGAAGCGATCCGCTTGTGAGATGCCGCCGAGGCTCGCATAGTTGGATGAGAGATCGCGGAACGTGAAACTCGTGTATTCTTTCGCGTTGCCGTCGTCGACGCGGCCTTCGGTTGCGAAGGCGAAGCCGGTGGGAATCAAATTGCCTTGCGAGTCGACGCCGAGATCCGCGGAGCGTTCGCCGCCGATCTCGATTTGCACCGAGACCCGGCGCGGTGGCGTGACCAGTCCGAAGAGCACGCCGTCGACGCGGCCGCCGCCCTTCGCGGTCGCGTCGTATATCGAGAGCGTGGAGACGCCTTGCTTCCCGACCGTGCGCAAGCGCGCGCCTTTCACGACGAACTCCGGTTGCCCGCCGACGGCGCCCGCATAGAGCGTGAGATCGCCGTGTTTGCGCGGCAGCAGCACCGCCGGTCCGCGCGCGGTCGTGCCGGCGGGGATGAGTCCGATCGCACCGACCTGCTGCGGTCCGTAGAGGAAACTCTCGCGGATCGTGTCGTATTCCGCGTTCGCTTGTCCGACGCTCGATCCGTGCGCGCCGAGCGCGCCCGGGATCGTGAGACTGGTCGTCGTTGTCGGGGTGTGTCGGGTAAGGCTGAGGACGGCGCCGGCGTCCGATACGCTTCCTCCGTCCGAGCCGCCGAGCCCGCTCGAATAGTTTTCGCCGCCGACGAGCGTGCCGGTGATCCCGATTGCGATCGGTCCGCCGTGCGTCGAATAGAGCGAGGGACTGCTTGGACCCGGCGATGGGGAGGCCGATACAGCGGGTGCGGGATCATCGGTCCAGTCAGCCGATTGAGCGAGTCCGGTGGCGACGATGAATCCTGCGGTGGCAATACAGAGCAGACCCAGATTGCGACTTACCGCACCCCAGTTCACCTCAATTGGCGATCCACGTATACGTGATGGTTTCTTGCTCGCCGGTCGGCGGCACCGTTTCGGTTCCGATTGCAACTTGATAGTTTACATCGAAGGTGACCGTCGCGTTGTTCACGTTCGTGCCGCCGTTGGTCGTGTAGCCGAGCCGCGTGCCGGTGCCGGAACCGGTCAGCTGGATCGGCGTATAGGTCGTGTTGTCGTAGGTGAAGCAGGAGGTCGTCGCGCACGGAATGCTCGCTGCGAGCGGACTCGTCGTTCCACCGGTGGAGTTGGCCGGATCCATCGAGACGAGCAGCTCGTTGGAGCTGGATTCGGTCGTCGCCGTGCCGGTCGCCGACGCCGTGTCGGCGGTCGCACTCGGATTTCCGCTGGCGGATGCGTAGAGCGACCAGTTCGTCGGATTTGACGCGTCGGTCGTCACCCCAACGAACATCGCGTCGCGGCAGTAATAGTATTTACTCGCATTGATCTGACCGAAGTTGAAGGTGTTGGTCGCCGTCGAAACCGCGAAGCCGACGGGTGAGGTCTGCGTGCCGCCGCATGTCGCCGCCGGGTTTACGCTGACGGTCAGCGTCGCCGAGAGGCCGATCAGGATGTCTTCGTCGTCCGTCCACGTCGGCGAAACCGCGGTCGTCGAGCCGTTGACCGTCGCGGGAAAGGCGTAGGTGCTGTTGACCTTCAGCGGCGTCTTGGCCAAGAACGTCACGTCGAGCGTGTCGCCGGAGATGAAGTCTCCACTCGGGCAGCTGATATTGATCGAACCGGGTGCCGATGTTCCCGAGGTCGGATTCGTATAGGAGCTGACGGTGCAGCCGTTCGCGTTTCCGGTCCGCTCGATGACGAGCGTCGGCGTCGCCGTCACGTTCCAGATCGTCCCGCTCGTGTCCGCACCATTACTGCCCGTCGTATCCGAGGACGGGATCGCGATCGCCACGGTCGTGATCGGGACGCTGCTGGTGTTCTTCACTTTGTAGACGTATGTGTCGTAGTAGTTCGGCGAGCCCCCCTGGTAGTCGCCGGTGACCGACGGCTCGTTCCCCGTCGTCGTTGCGGTCAGCGTTCCGCCAGGTCCGGTGACGGATGAGAAGCCCGCGCCGGCGGCGGCGGTCGCCACGACGCTCAGCGTCGAGGTGACCGGCGTCGACCAGGCGTCGGTCGTCGCGCCGTGCCCGAACGTCGAGATCGTGATGGGCGTCGACGTCGTCGACGCGTTGGATGTGACGGGAATTGTCGCGCTGAACGTCGAGCCCGCCGTCAGCGAATACGGCTCGTTCGGAAGCGCGAACGGGCAGACCACGAGGTCATCGGAACCGAACGACGTCGACGAGGCGGGGACCACCGGCGAAGTCGTGACCTGCTGCGGGCACTGACCGAAGTAGATCGTGGTTACACCGGCGGTCACGTTGACGTACTCGCACGACCAGCCGGTCGTGATCGTCGTGATGCTCGTGCAGCTTACGGGCACGCTGATGTACGACTGGCTCGGGAATTGTACCGCCACCATGTCGACCTCATCCGGAAACGGATCGGCGCCCGCGGTCGTGTTACGCAGGTTCAAGGTTAGGTTGTTCGTCGTACTCGTCCCAACGGTCGTCGGCGTGACGCCGGCCGTCATGAGGCCACCGTTGAGCGAGTAGGCGCCGATCGCGGTCGAGTCGATGGTCGTCGGCGAGCCGATGAAGGTCGCGACGCTCGAGGTCGTCGGATTCACCGGGATCGAGACGGCACTGTAGCCGTTGGAATCCTGAATGATCGTTCCAATCACGTCGGTGTACGAGAACGATGACGTGGGCGGCGTAAACGAGACATAGAACGTCTGGCTGCCGTTGGCCGCGACCGGCGTCGATGGCGTAATGCAGGCCGTGATCCGGGCCTCGCCGTCGCAGAAGCCGGTCGTGGTCAGCGTCGCATTATTCGGCGTATGCGCGGTATCGATCGCGGCGCTCGCGAGGGAGAACCCGGCGGGCGGCGAGAGATCGAAAATCGTGATCGTGTAGGTCGGTGACGTATTCTTGAGCGTATAGGCGAGCACGACTTTGCTCGCCGCGTTGGTGAACGGCTGATCTTTGGCAAGGATCGATTGAGCGACCCCGGCGACCGTGCAATCGGTGTTCGTCGTCGCGCAACGCGGCGTATAACCGGCGTCCTGAATCGCATGCCAAGCGTTCGCGGAATCGTAGTAACCGGCAACGCCGATACTCGCCGTCGCCGAGACGGTACCCGTCCCGTTGGTGATGTAGACTTCGTTCGAGACACCGCCGTACGCCGATGGCGTCCCGGTGTTGATGGCATCGACCGGAACTTCGTTCGTGTTGAAGTAACACGCCGCCGCGGTACAGCCGGTTGCCGTAACGACGAGGCCGGTTATATCGAGCGATCCCCCCGGAGCAATACCGGTCGTCGTTCCCGACGGCGAGACATTGATCGCATAGAGGATGTTCCCGGTGCCGGAAGCGCCGCAGGCGCGGCCGAGAGCAACACACCCGATGCTGACGTTCCACGCATTTCCGGCCGAATCGGAGTAGATGGCACTGCACGTGCCGGACACGTTCACATCGCACGGCGAGCTTTGGGCTGGACCTTGGAGCGTGATATCGTCGACGCCCGCCGTCGAGCTGGACGAGAGCGTGACGGCCTGAAACGATTTGCCCGGGTCACCGTTATTGGAGCCGAACGTCAAATCCGCGGTGTTGGTCAGTTGGAGCGCCGTCGAGATGGTCGTTCCGGTGGAAATGTTGAGCGTGGTCGTATCGGTCGGCGACGTCCATTCCCAACGCGTCGAGTAGCCGAGGATCTGAAACGAGGTCTCAGCGACGAGATTGCTCGTCGTCACGTCGTACAGCGTCGCGGTCCAGGTGCTGCCCGGATACGCGAGCTCGAAGGGAATCGAGGCCTGCGCGGGCGCGGCGCACACATAGGACGTAGGCGCGGGCGACGTCGTGCCCGGGTTGTTTATCGCTTTTTCGCAGGCGACGTTGCCGGTCGGATCCGTGATGACCGCTAAGTAGTTTTGGGCCGCCGACGGCAGGTTGGTCGCACCGATGTCGATGTTCAAGTAGGTGAGGTTGCTGTCATCGACGGTCGATGACGTGCCGTTCCAGGCGACGCGCGTCGTGGGCCCGGTGGTCGTGCCGGTGCTCGAGGTGAACTCCAAGTTCATGCGTGCGGCGCTTGCCGTCGCGCGACCATCGACGATCGTGAACAATCGCGAGGCGACGCGCTGACCGGTCGTCTGATCGAAGATCGTCGCCATATACGTCCCACCCTCGGGCGGGACGGGCGAGGTACCGAGCTGCACCGCCCAGTTCGCGTTGATCAATCCGTTGTTGTTCGGGAGCGCACCCGTCGCGGCGCTCGAGGTCAGATTGCACAAATGGTAGGGCGCGCCGGAGATCGTCGTTTGGGCCGACGAGGGCGCGGTGAAAACGCACGCACCGGTCAGTTGATCTTCGATGCCGACCATGTACGTATCGGTCGTGGTCAACACGGTCGCGCCCACGTAGACGGTAACGCCGGCACCGGAGGCGTTCGTGGTATACGTCTGCGTTTTCGTTGAAAGGGTGCCGTCGGTGTACGTCTCCACGTTTGGCGTGGCACCGACGAGGATATACGCGATCGCATCCCACGTGTTGGTGGTGTTGTTGAGCGTGGCAAAAATGTACACGCCGGCGGTGGTCGCGGTGATCGTATGCGTCGCCCCGGCTGCAGTGGCGTACGCCGCGCCTTCGACGGTGAGGCTCGCCGTCGTCGAAGCATTCCCGTTGGTCGAGGCCGCATAGTAGTCCGTATGCGTACCCGTCGCCGGAAGGTCGGCGGCATTCCACGTGATCGCCGTTCCCGCGGCGGGATTCGTGTTGTAGTCGGTGGCGCCGTCGTTACAGGCCGGATTCCAGGTATTGCCACCCACCTGGATCACGATACACGCGCCGGTTGCGCTTTTGATCTTGCGGTAGTGCGACGATCCGGTCGGCATCGGCGGCAACGGCGGCAACGCGCGATGAAGCGTGCCGAGCGTCAGAGCGGGGGTCGCGCTCGGCGACGGACTCGGCGCGGGCGGCACCACATGGACGGCAGGCAGCGCACGTTGCGTCGCGGTGGCAACCGCTCCCGCGTAGGCGACGCCGCTCGTCAATGCGAGCACGAGCGTCACGAACGCTGCGAGGATCTTAGTGCGCGTGAACATACGAATCTCCGACATCAGTTGTGCGTCTCAAGGTGAATTTTGCCGCCGGTCTTGCCCGCTCCATAGTCGACGATCGCGACGACGTCGTACGCCGCGGGTGCGAGTCGATCGCCCGTTACTTCGATGTTGCGTTCGCCGCCGCGCTCGACGAGCGTGTTCTTCGGAAGCGGGAGCGTTTGCACGACCGTGCCGCCGCGTAGAATCTCGATATGCCCGTTGAGATATTCGTGAACGTTTCCGGTGTTGCGAAACACGATGCGGTAATGTTCTTTGGCGCCGTCCGCAGCGGCGCCGACGTGCTCGACGCGACCGTCACGCGAACCCGTCCCCGCGACGGTCGCATAGACCTTATCCGCGTACCGCTCCGCGAACGACAGGCCGATGCCGCGATGCAATTCGTCGCGTCCGGGCCGAGTCTGAAAAAAGATGACGCCTGCGTATTCGCCGCTGAGGCGACGCCCCGGAACGACGACCGAGAGTTGGACTTGCTGAAACGATTGCGGCGCGATGTCGAACTCGCGCGGCCGGATCGCAAGCCACGTCGCAAGCGAGGTGCCTTGGCCGCTCGGCACACTGTACGCGTACGTTCCCGAGTCGTCGATCGTGAACTCGCCGCTCGTAACGACGATGTGCAGCGGAACATCCGAGGTGTTCGCGACCGTCACCGGGACGCTCGAGGTCACGCCGGGCGAGATTTCCATGTCGATACGCCCCGGCACCACCCGCAGACCGAGCCCGCCCGGAGACGTTCCCGCTCCGAGGGTGGCGATCAGGGCCGCGACTGCGGCAAGGCGCGTGCGAAGGCGAGCCATCTCAGTTGAGCGTCAGCGTCACGTTCATCGTGACGCTATAGGATGTCGGCACGACTTGGGCGGTTACGAGCAGCAGGACGTCTTCGCCCTGGTAGAACGTCCCGGTCGTCGTGCCGGTGGCGTTGGGATTCGGGATCAGCGTGTTCAAGCCGGGCGTGTTGCTTCCCGAGCCGAGCACTTCTTGGCCGGTGCCGGAGCAGGTCGTCTCGTTGATCGCCGCGCTCGTGCCCGTGAAACTGCTCGTCGTAAGCGGCAAGGTTTTCACGACCTGAACTTGCGGAAACACCGCGCAAAGGGCAAAGCCGTTGGACGGCGCGATCTGCAATTGCTGCGTGAGCGTCCAGCCGTTCGTATCGTTCGTCGTGACGATGGCAAGCATCGCGTTCTGGTAATCGCAAGCCGAAGTCTTCCCCGTAATCGGGCTGAACACGACGCCATAATTGATGAAGTTGCCGCTCTGCGCGAACGAGGCGGTGCACGATAAGCCGCCGTTTGCGACGTTGCCCATATAGGCCGCCGAACCAGTAGCCGACACGATCGACCCGATGCCGCTCGGATTCGTCACGGCGTTCGCGGTGTAATTCGGAACCAGCGTGATCGAGCCGGTGGTGGATTCACTCCACGCGACGATCGGCTGCGTGGCGGCCGTCACCGTGGTCGTCGTTGCGAACGCGGGTGCGGCGAAGAGACCCTCGAGAACGAGCGCGAGGCTTGCGGCGGCAGCAGCGAACGAACGTGTGCGCATGGCGGCTACTGCACCACGAAGGTGGTCTTGCCCGCGACGCGCGAGCTGCCACCGTAGTCGACGATTGCAATGGCGGAATACGTGCCGGCGGGAAGTTTCTTGCCCTGCGCCGTGACGGTCAGCGCTTCACCGCGCGGCACGAGCCGATGTTTGGGGAGCGTGACTTGATCGACGGGCGAGCCATCCTTGAGAACGTTGACGACGCCGCCGACGTACTCGTGCATCGAGCCCGTGTTCAGAAATTTCACCGAGTACTCGCGACCGCTGAGTACGGGCAAGGACGACACGCCGTCGACGGCACCACCGAGGTTCGTGTCACCGGACACGGCATACAGCCGCGACGCGACGCTCTCGGCGATCCCGAATCCGCCCGGTTTGCGCGGCGGGCGAGTCGTGAAAAAAACGAAGGAGGCATATTCACCGCGTGCCGTCGCCGGCATCGACACGGTATAGCGCACTTGCTGCACGCCGTCTTCCGGGATGTCGAACTCACGCGGGTTCACCGCGCTGAAGCGGCTGGCCGAAAATTTCTTCGTGCCGGGGGGCAAGAAGCGAGCCGAGCCGTTTGCAGCGGACGTATCCACATCGGCTAGGGTGACCACCACGTGAACCGTCCCGTTTCCGACGTTCCGCACCATGATCGGAAACGTGGTTTGCGTCCCGGCATTGGCTTGGAATTCGTACTGAGCGGGGGTCACGTCGAGGCTCAGATCGGCAGCAGCGGGTTGTGGGTGTGAAGCCAGCGCGACGAACATCGCCGCCGCACCGGCTCCAACCATTCCGCGCATCCATGCGCGCATAGTTACGACCTGCTTCTAGTTACTGAGGAAGGAAGTAAACGATGACCGCGTCTTTGAACGTACCGGACGCCGCAGTCGGGGGGATGTTCAGCTGAACATCTTCACCGAGGAAGTACGTCGTCGTAGTGCTCGCCGGGACGATGGCCGAGGCGCCGAAGATCGACGTTGCGGTCGGTGCCGTGAGGGTGTACGAACCCGTCGGCGGGTTGGTGGTCAAGGCCACGTCGCCGCCGGTGGCGGGGTTGACGACCGCACCCGGGGCAGGCCCGAGCACGATGCCGGAGCCGGCGCACGCCGTCAGCGTGGCAACGAAGGTACCGCCCGCCGGCGCCGTCGCGTTGAGCGAAGCGGGGGTGGTGGCGGTGGGCGTATTGCCATCGGGGAAGATGCACACGCCGTAGGAAGTCGGGGCCGTCGTCACGCCCAGCGTCTCATAGACGATGTAGCCGTTCGTGTCGTTGGTGAGCACCGAGATGCCGATCGCGTTCTTGTAATTACAGCCCATCGTCGCCGCGCCGGTCGAAATGGCGCCGAAGGTGAGGCCGTAGCTGCTGAACGCGTCCGTCGCGGAGGTCGTGCAAGTGCCCGTACCGGCACTTTGTTGAATCACGCCGGCTCCAGTCGAGAAACTCGATGCTCCGGTCGCGTAGTTGGAGGCAATGTGCGCGGTGAACGAGCTGGTGATCGTCCAACCGAACTTGACGGCGCCCGAGTATGTGGTACTTGCGCCGGCCGGGGCTAAACTGACGGCCCCGGCGAGTAGGAGAGCGCCGAGTCCGGCGACAGCTCTTTTCACGTTCGAATCCTTTCGAGTGGGTTTTTAGAGGGGGGAGGGAGTACGAATCCACCCCCACTTCCTTGGGTTCGGCGTGCTTGCCGAGGTGGATTAGCGGATCGAACGGTCTTCGAAGAATCTTAGCGCGACCGTTACGCTGCTCGAACCCGTGCTTTACCGACCGGGCGTTTCCCGTGCGACTTAGCCCGGAACGAAGTACAGAATAACCGCGTGAGCCGCGGCGGTGACGGACGGCGCAGACGACGGAATGTTCAGCTGCAGGTCCTCGCCGTAGAAGTTGGTCCCG
>Ga0116228_10005394_pt1 | contig 11408 bp, 8 predicted proteins | sample S1TSphfallax_2_FD_89694 | JGI IMG/M metagenome (GOLD analysis project Ga0116228, IMG submission 89694) | Host-associated microbial communities from peat moss isolated from Minnesota, USA - S1T2_Fc - Sphagnum fallax MG | ecosystem: Host-associated > Plants > Peat moss > Unclassified | place: USA...
CAGACCCTGTTCCTTGGCCACTCGCGCCAGCGTCTTTTCGAGACGTTCAACGACTCGCGGACTCATGCCCGATGTCCTTCCTGCGTGTGCTGGGTGAGGGCGCGTCTTCGGTGCTCTTGATGACCTTCCGAAGTTCTTTTGCCTGGTCGCTATTCAAGAGACCATCGTGGAGTGCTTGCGTGATGGCCAGCCGTGCAACGTCCATTCGATGCGTGGTCGAGAGGACATCCGAAATAGATCGGCTTACCGTTGTGACTGGAATTCCTTCATGTAGACCGATTTCCTTCTCTGTCAAATCGGCCCGGTGAATCGTCACCCATGCCGGGCATTCACGTCGGAACCGGGCCGACTTCGGCACGGTCAGATGCACCCGCGAGGGATTCAGATCTGAGATGCCGTAGAGAAGCAGCGCAGTTTCATGGGACAAAGCGATGCATTCGGGGCCGTGATGACTGGCTTGCGCCCATAGCACCGCCTCGCGGTACTGGGCGAACTTGTCTGCGGGATAGTGGGCGATGCGGTAGACGCCTCGGCTCACTCGCTCCAGGCGGCCCCGCTGGGCTAGTCGCACCAGCACGGAGTCTTGAATCCCGAGAGAACGTGCCTCTTTCGACGTAAACAGTCCGTCGTGTTCTTCGGCAATCGTGTACAACTCGTCCATGCGCGTGCGTGGCATACGTCGAGTATGGATCACCTTTCAGGTGATTGTCAATATAGTTCCATTATTGAATGATATTGACGAACATCTCCAGTTGATCAAGTCTAGCGAATGTGCATATTGACGTGGTGCTCGGCAGACCACCTCTTAGCTCATACCGGTTCCATCTTGGCTCCCCATTAGGGTTGATCGAGACTAATACTCGACTCAAGTGGGTCACTGCCCAGAATCTCGGTTCCCTCAATCCGAAGCCCCTTGGACCGAAGCAGTGATTCCCAGCCATTCCGAGTGCCAATGTCGTTTCTTGAAAGCAACCCCAAAGACTCTTCGATAGCCGACAGATTTTCGAACTCTGTATACCGCGGGTGCAGCGGATCAAGAAACGTTTCCTTCCGATGGAGGATTGGAGGGTTCAATGACTCTGTGTAGTTTCTCAATTCGTAAGATGCGGTCGGCAGGAACACTCGGACACTGGAGCGAAGAGTTGGGTGCGGAACGTTTTCGAAATCCTGATACGCAAGGAACGACAGTTTCTTTCCGTCAAGTGCGATCTTTATGAGGTCGTAGTCAACTTCGCCTACGATCCGCCGGGCTGTCAAAATCATTAATCGCAAGAGCGGCGAAAGTTGAGCCTCGGCAGACTTATGAATATAGAGCGAATCGGGCAGCTTCTTTCCAACCGTTGCCAGGCGACACTCCTCATGGATGCGTCCCGGCCGCCCGAGATCGAACAGAAATTCTGTTCCTGCTTTGATCGACGCCTTATAGCTTGGCCAAAGCATCTTGATGTCAGCCTGAACCTCCTCCGGGAGGCTTCGGATTGGGGGCGGGGTAATCCCCTGCAATCTGAGCATGGCGATGTACGTCAGAATATTCACTCGCCTTTCCTCACGGGCTGTCGCTAGGTTATCTGAGTTCAGCAAGCTCAATGCGATTCGCTCAATTCGCTGTTCCGAACCGAAGCGATCCAGCAACTGCGGAAAGAGGGGGAACTCCGAAGGTAAGGGTGAGCGACCCAACGAACGAGTGAGCTTCAGGTACCGTTTTGCGATCCGATCTTTAGCGAAAGCTTCCCTCACTGCTTCGCGGAAGCTCGCCGGTCGATACAACGAAAGCTCCGCAAGGTACTCAGCCTCTGCCGCTGAATCTTTGAAGACGTATGCAATCCCAAGGCTTGCCATGTGTGGTTGCCGCCCGAGCACGTCTTGCAGATAGGACTTTAGCTCGCTTTGAGTAAAAAGCTTCTGAAACGAGCCAGTCTTTGTGAGAAGGCCATCGGCGAATTCAGCGGCATCACTGAGAGCTTGATCTACCCTCACTGCGACGATAAGGACTTTCGTCGCCAAATCGAACGCCCGCCTGAGAGTCTCAGCTCTTTCGTGGGGGTTTTCGATTACGTTGAGTACGTATCCAAGGCTTACGCAGTCAGCAGACACGATCTCCGCTTCCGAATCGAAATGGGGATCCCACCCATTGGCGTCGATCCCTAGTTTTCTGAGAAGTCGGACGTCAGTACCTCGACCTGAACCGAAGTCGAAAACGCTTCGCGCCGTGGAGACCAGCCGATGGGATACCGCTAGCGCCAGCGGACGCGAGAGCGAATACCGCGTCATAGCCGTTTTGTGACGAGCAATTGTTAATGCGGGGTTTTCCACAGCTTCTGTCCCTCAGACTCCGGCGGAGGTGTATGTCCCGATCCACTTTCGCCGATTCTTTGCATTTTGCACTCTAAAGGCATATTGTGTAAATGCATGTCATTACGTGTAGCCACGGAGCACAAGTTGGCCATTCGAAAGAGCCGGAAGCTCAGCACGATTCCCACCGCCAAACGTACGGGTAAACCGTTCACGGTATACCTGGCGGACGATTTGAGTCATGCACTTGCAGAGGTCTCGAAGAAGCGTATGGTTCATAAGTCTGTGATTGTAAGGGTCGCTGTGGAGCGCCTTCTTAATGATTTGGAAACAGGGCAACTCGAATTACCCTTGGGGATTTGACGATGGCACCATTCGATTTGGCGAGACATACCTTCTCATTCTCCGGACATGAGACCTTCGTGTTTCGGTATACCTGGCTCAAGAAAGCCGTCGATGCCGTGACTGTTGATCCCCGTGTTTTCACTAAGGAAGACTCCATCGTGACTCTCGGTGTTGGAAAGAACATGGTCCGGTCCATCCGACACTGGGGACTTGCAACCAGCATTCTTGCCGAAGAGCCGAAAAGCCGCGGGAGCGTTCTGGAGGTCACACCTTTCGGTCGATTCCTCTTTGGAGACGCAAGAAGCTCTGGATCTGATCCTTTCCTCGAAGATCCAAATACCCTCTGGCTGCTGCATTGGCTGCTGATCTCGAATTCTGAGAGAAGCACTACTTGGCAGTGGGCCTTCAATCGGTTCCCGTCGAACGAGTTCACGCGCGAGGGACTTCTCCAAAGCGTAGAGGATGAGGTTAGGAGACTGAATCTACCTCTGCCAAGCGAAGCGACGTTGAAACGCGACATCGAGGTCTTCATTCGGACCTATTTGAGCGGCAGAGGTAATCGTGGAGCAGCGGTCGAGGATTCGCTCGATTGTCCTTTGACGGAGCTAGGTCTTCTGGAAGAGATTTCTGGAACAAGCCTTTTCAAAATAAGAAGAGGGCCCAAGAGTTCCCTAAGCGACCGAGTATTCGCGTTTTGCGTGCTGCAATTCTGGGACAGAGTGGCTCCTGAAACCAAGACACTCGCATTCAGTGAAATTGCGTATTCGCAAAACAGTCCGGGCACAGTCTTCAAGCTGGATGAGAATAGCCTGATAGAACGGTTGGAACGCTTGGAGGTCGCGACTGACGGAGCACTGGGATATACGGAAGTGGCCGGTTTGAAGCAGGTTTATCGGCAGGAGGAAAAGTGCGAGGGCCTGAAATGGTTGAGCACACACTATGAAGAAACAAACCCTGTGCTGGTGGGGGTCTAATGAAACTAAGCGACCTCATTTCTGTTGCCCCCCGATATGCGCGATCCGTTAATCTGGAGCGCGACGGGTTTACTGAAGCGGCAATCGATGGCTATGTCATCACTGCTGCAGCCGAGGAATTTCTGCTTCGCCTCGGCCGCGCCCTAGCGGGGGCTGGCGGACCCCGGGCCTGGACACTGACCGGTCCTTACGGAGCTGGGAAGTCATCGTTTGCTTTATTCTTGGCCAATCTTTTTAGTCCATACGGGTACGGTGGTTCGGCGGCAGCTCGCAAACTATTGAAAGACGAACATCCGGAAACCTTTCAGGAGATATTCGAACAACGGGGCAAGACGAGGCTTGGCAAGGAAGGCTTTGCAGCAGTCGTTGTAAGCGGTGCTTCGGAACCCCTACTCGGCGCGATCGTCCGCTGCGCCCTCCGTGATATCAGCGTTTACTTTACGCAGGGCCGCAAGCCTGACGCCCTCAAAGAACTGGACAGTTTGCAGTCGCAACTGGTCGCGGGAAGAGAAGTGTCGACGACCTCTGTAATGGCAACGATCAATCGGCTTTCTGAGAATCTGACCGCCTCCGGTCGTTCACGAGGCATCATTCTGATCGTTGACGAACTAGGCAAGTTTTTAGAATATGCAGCCCGGACACAGACCGCTGGGGATCTGTTCCTGTTACAGCAGCTTGCAGAAGCAACCAACCAAAGTGGGTCGCATGGCCTCTACCTAATCACTGTCCTACACCAATCATTTGAGCGCTATGCCGCCGATCTGCGTCCCGCCGTTAGGGAGGAATGGGCTAAGGTCCAGGGACGCTTCGAGGACGTGGCGTTCCAAGACTCGCCTGAGCAATTGTTGGAATTGATCTCTCGTGCCATCGTTGTGAAGCAACCGGCGCCACAAGCTCTTGGACCGCTCTACGCAGAGTCGAGGAATTTGTCACAGAAAGCTTGTGACCTGAATCTTTCGCCTAGAGGGATGAGCGTTCGCGCTTTTTCTCGCGCACTCAAACACTGTGCCCCCCTCCACCCCCTAGCGACTTTGGCGTTGGTGCGGCTCTGCCGCAAATTTGGACAGAACCAGCGTTCTCTTTTCTCTTTTTTAACCTCGCGCGAGAAGCACGGTTTTAGCAGTTTCTTGCTCAGGCCCGCCCAGCCGCCCATGTTCTACGGATTGGCAGAACTATATGACTACCTGGCCGAGGGCCTTGGATCTGGACTCGCGGTTGGTGAATCCGCTGCACGATGGGCCGAAATCCAAATCGCACTTGATCGTGCCTCGTCGCTGGGTGATCTCGAAATTCGATTCATCAAGACATTGGGAGTGCTTTCCGCCATCGGACAGGTAGGCGATTTCAAGGCGAGTCCTGAAGTGCTACGTTTTGCGCTCGGACTTGAAGAAACAGATTTCCGCCGTTGCAAGCGGGTCCTCGTAGAGAAGTCGCTAATCGTTGACCGTAAGCACAATGGAACCGTTGCGCTATGGGAAGGTAGTGATCTTGACCTTGATGAAGAAGTGCGCAATGCGCGGAAGTTTATTGCTAGTAACGCCTCTCTAGCGGAAAAGCTCAACAGGCTTTGGGCTCCACGGCCTCTGGTGGCGAAGCGACATTCCTTCAGAACAGGGACTCTCCGTTACTTCTCGGTGAGATTTGCGGATACACCGACGCTGACCAAGAGTTTGGATATCGAACCGGGTGCCGACGGCCTCATTCTTTATTGTCTCCCTCTGACTTCCGCGGAGCGCGAATCGCTCATTGATCTCGCCTCTAACGCCCAACTCCAAGACAAACCGGCTGTTCTCGTCGCAATTCCAAAGGAAGTTAGTGCGCTTTATGACGCTGTGCGCGACCTAGAACAGTTGCGCTATGTCCAGGTCAATACGCGGGCTCTTGAGGCGGACGCAGTTGGCAGAAGAGAACTGCGCGCACGAATCTCATCAGCAGAAAGTCGCGTCGCAACCGAGGTTCAGCGCCTGTTTTCGCCCGAAGAGCAAACGGCCAAGGGAACAGCTTGGTTTCATCACGGGATGAAGCTGAGCATTCCCACTAGCCGTACCCTGGCAGACTTCCTCAGTAGAATTTGCGATGAGGTGTATTCCAGCACACCCATTCTGAGGAATGAACTCGTCAACCGCCGCAATCTGTCGTCAGCCGCGGCCGCAGCGCGACGTAATCTTTTGGGTGCGATGATTTCGCGTCAGAGTCAACCTCAGCTCGGCTTCACCGGCACGCCCCCCGAAGTCAGCATCTACAGTTCTGTCCTGTTGGCTTCGGGTATTCACCGCTTGGAGAATGACGCCTATTGCTTCGGCGCGCCTAAAGATGACGGGGCACTCTCTGCTGTATGGCAGCAGATCACGCACTTTTTTGCTGAGTGTGAAGTCAAGAGGCACACTCTCGCCAACTTATTCGGTACGTTGCAACGCGCACCGTACGGTCTCAAACCGGGCGTCATTCCTATCCTCTTCTGTGCTGCGGCGATGGCGCATGACACAGAGATCGCGTTTTACGAAAATGGCGCTTTCCTGCCGGAGATTACGGTAGAGGCATTCGAGCGGCTGGTAAAGTCACCGGAGTCTTTTGAGTTGCGGCGCTACAGGATTGAAGGACTGCGCCGAGATGTATACATTCAGTTGGCGCAGCTCTTTGGACAGCCGGTGCCCGTCAGGGGGGAAAGCCTTCTCTCCGTCGTGAAGCCTCTCTTTCGCTTCTTGCGGAGGCTTCCTTCGTACTGCCAGATGACAAAACGTTTGTCGGAGAGAACGCTCAAGGTGCGCGCAGTCCTTCTGAACGCTAAGGAGCCTGATCAACTCCTCTTCTGGCAGCTCCCAGAGGCATGTGGAATGGAGCCATTTGAAGCAGCCGATAATGACGGAACAAGGTCAAAGCAGTTCTTCGACTCTCTCCGCGCGGCGATCACGGAGTTACAACGCGCCTACGAAGATTTGCTACGTGATCTCCAGGAACTATTATTCCGTGCTTTCGATATTTCAGAGAGGCCACAATTGGAGGCCCGGGCTCAAGCCGTCGTTTCGTACTGTGTTGAGCCTCGACTAAAGGCCGTTGTCAATCACATCGGAAATCCGCACATGGAAGAGCCTCTCTGGATCGAGGCGATCGCTACAACCATCGTTGGGAAAGCTCCCAAATCTTGGACTGACGATGACCGTGTTCGTTTCGAGATTGGCCTTGCAGAGATGTCCCGGAATATACGACATCTCGAAGCGCTCCTTTATGAAGAGCGAAAGCGTTCGGATTCAGGGCAGCGTTTGGAAGAGATTTTTAGGATTGGAGTTGCAGATCGGAACTCGATGGAAGTCGGGGCCGTCGTCGCGGTTCAAGAACATGAGCAGCGGCATTTCGTGAAGGCGGTCGTGGAGCTGCAAGCATATTTGGCTGCTTTGGATGTCTCCCCGCAGATCGCCCTAGCTGCTTTAGCCTCAGTTTCAAAATCCCTGTTGAATGAATATACAGGTACTGAAGAAATCAAGAAGACTCGGGAGGTTGTCAACAATGGCTGAACCAGTCCGACACGTATGTGGGATTTCCGGAGGAAAAGACAGTACGGCACTCGCTATTTACATGCGAGATCGTGTGCCAGACATGGAGTATTTCTTTTGCGACACAGGAGCAGAACTGAAGGAAACCTATGAGTACATTGACCGTGTAGAGGTCTACCTGGGGAAGCCTGTTCAGCGACTGACCCCGGAGCGCGACTTTGATCATTGGCTTCAGATCTTCGGGAACTATCTTCCTTCATCGAGGATGCGTTGGTGCACACGAAAGCTTAAGATTGAGCCCTTCGAGAAATTCGTTGGAACAGACAAGGTCATCAGCTATGTAGGTATCAGGGCCGACGAAGACCGTGAGGGATACATCTCCACGAAACCGAACATCACTCCAATGTTCCCGTTTCGAGAAGATGGGATTCGGTTGAACGATGTTTATCGAATCCTTGAGGAGAGCGGCTTAGGAATTCCCAAGTATTACGAATGGCGCAGCCGGTCCGGTTGCTATTTCTGTTTCTTTCAGCGCAAAGCTGAATGGGCGGGACTCAAGGAGCGTCATCCCGACGATTTCGAGAGAGCAAAGGCTTATGAGAAGTTAGACACGATTACTGGAGAACGTTTCACATGGAATCAGAAGGAGAGTCTAGATGAGCTTGCGGCTCCTGGCCGTCTCAAAGAGATTTGGGAAAAGCATGAGAAGGTACTAAGTTCCGCTTCGAAGGTACGACCAGGCGATAGCTTGTTCAACATCTTGGGCGCGGCCTTGGACGAAGAAGACGATACCGAACCGTGCACGATCTGTAGTCTATAAAAGCCAGTTCAATGACTGAGGGAATTGCCAGGGGAACGCGCTTTGACGAGCAAAACGGACTACCAAGAATTTCGAGGAAGCAGAATCTCAAACGTTCCAGACAGCCCTGGGCTGTATGCATGGTATTACCGTCCCGTCGTCGTTACACGCGATACGACAATCACGACTCTAGGCAAGTTTTTCGCTCCCGAAAGCAGAGTTAGAACGGTTGTGAACCAAAGGTATGGACTCAAACTCATATCGGAAACAATGGGCTCTCTAACGCTGGGTTCTGATAATCAGCCGATCACAGACGCTATAGAACGTGTATTCGATGATGCAGAGCCATTCCTGCGTTGGTTCTTCAGTACCCCTCAGTTTGTCCAGTTCTGTAGGCCGGTCTACATCGGCATCGCCAAGAACCTGTACGACAGGGTCTATAACCAACATTTTGTCTCACTAACCCAATACTGGGACACATCTTCATCCATCAGCCGATTTCTTTCCGCGAATCGCTCCGTCACGGTCCAGCAAGCGATGGACACTCTCGACCTACCTCATTCATTCGCGCTTGAGGCTCGAGTACGCGGTATGCCTTCACATGACTTGATGGTTTCGGTTCTCATGACGGATGAGATGCCCGATATAGGTTCCGACACCATAAACTCTACAGAGTCGAACACTCGACGCTCTCTCGAACGTTTCTTGCAACTCTTGGCAGATCCAATCTGCGGTAGGCGGTGATTATGGCAGCTTTCAATTTTGGTACGCAGAAATATCCGGCATTTGGTTCGTTCGGTGAGTTCTCGGCAGGAACCGGGGACAAGAAGATCCGCGCTCAATATCTCCTTACAAAAATTCGACCGGGTTCCCAGGGCAGTTGGGAGAATCAGCTTGCATCGCAAATGGCTCCTTGGCGGGAAATCTTCAATATCGAAGAGCTATCATTTGACGAATTGATTCAGCGAGACCTTGACGACAGTCGAGTTGCACACGACCTGATTCCTTATCTGCTCGGCGAAACTGGGCAGAACGCACGATTTTTTCCGCCGATCTTGGCCGTTCTGGTGCCGAAGAGACAAGATCGCAGTGGAATTGCTCAACAATATCCCGCCCGCAAGGTCGAGGCCGAAAAGCTCTCGTTTGGAGATCTATTTGATTTCCAAGTCATGAAGTTTGGGGACCAACTAACGCCTTTGGCTCAAATTAGCTACAACCCGCAACAGACCGCGCTCGTTATTGTTGACGGCCAACACAGAGCGATGGCGGTTCTGGCATTGCATCGCCAACTCAACAAATCGTGGGGCTCCGACCCATTTGCTCCGTACTACGATCACATCCAGATTTCGGCCGACGCCGTCACCCATGTTGAACTGCCAGTGTGCGTCTTGTTCTTCCCGGACCTCACGGAAGACGATACGAAGTATAAGGCTGCGGGAATCGATCTTGTGTCGGTCTGCCGTGAAATCTTTACGGTAGTCAATCGGCAAGCAAAACAGGTTAGCAAGTCGCGAGAATTGCTTCTCGATGATGAAGATTTCGCGGCTTTCATGATGAGGAAAACTCTCACCTGTTTCAAGGACCGGCCCACCTCACAAACGAGTGCAAGGATTTACTCCTTCGCATTCGGCGACTCCGAATTCGACGGCGGAAGCGCGGTGCTCGCGGGCCAATTAGAAATTTGTTCTGCGGTCGCCTTGCACAAAATGCATGCGGCGACGGCCTTCTCACTGCCTGCCGCATTCCATCTGACGAAGACTGCAGATGTAACGGATGGCCGAAACGTCAGGAATCCTGCGCGACCCATCGAGGTTCTCCAAGGCAGCGACGCACCGCAGCTGCAGGCACTGAGCCGGCGCTCTGCGAAGACCCATAAACCGGAAGACGTGGAAAAGATCGTCGCTTCGCTTGCGGAGATCACAGACTCGATTATGTTGCCCGTCTTTGACCAGATGAGACCCTTCGTTGCACACAATCTTGCGATGAAGGAGCTTTTGACTGCTCTGGATGATTCAACATCACGGGCAGATCCAGTTCAGAGCAAGGTTCGAGCGCTATTGTTCGATGGATCTGGCAACCGTCATGTTTTCGAGGAGCACGTAGAGCGTCTAAAGGAGCGCGAGTCAGACCTGAAGGAAACGGGGCAGCCAATTCCTTCCCACCTCGACAGTCAGCTCAAGTATTGCGATTCAGTAACCCGCGCGCTTCAGCAACGTGAGGAACAGGTGAGGTTGCGTCGCGCCCAGATCCTCTTCAATATCGATCCCATTCCCTTCGGAAATCGTGATGCCGCGGTAGTCGAGCAAGATTTGAAGACTCTCAAAAGCCGCGCGAAAGCTATTTTTGATGCGGTAACGTCGCAAGCATTTCAGATCGGATATCTGATGGCGGTTCTTTCACAGACCGAGATCATGCTCACAGCTGACGCCAGCTACGAAACCAGGAAAAGAGTTACGGCCTTCGTGTCGAAGCTGTTTCTCGCAGCGGCCAATGAGTTTTTCGGCGTTTCTCAGACAAAGCACAAGAGTTTGGCAGGTTACGTCACGGAGTCGCGAGCACGCGCCTTTGAAGCCAATGAACAGGGCCTAAGGGGTCTTCTGGCTTCTACGAACGTTCGCGAATTGAATGAGAAGCAATGGGAATTTTTCCGATATGCACTGTTCGAGATTGTCCACTCGAAACTCAACTACGACGCAGTTCGGACTGTTCTAAAGGCCGAGGAGAATAAGGAATTGGTGGAGCTTTATCGCCAACAACTGCCTTCGATCGCGGAAAGCATCGAAACAATCCGCGAGCGCTACTTCGATGCAGCCTTCAATACAGCCGCGAAAGCAGCAGATTTCAAACGCCAAACTGACCTTCTTGAGGCGAAAGCTCGTGCCGAAGGTAAGACGGACGATGAAATTAAGAAGCTCATCGAAAAAGAAGTTGCCGACAAACGAACTGCGGTCTTGCAAGTTTCGAAGGGCCATTTAAAAGCCAGCCTTGGACGTGTCGAATCTAAGGCTGCGATTGTCAAACGTTTCGGTGTCGCGACCGCTGATAAGTTGACCTCCAGCGATGCAGACCTTGATTCCCCAGAGTCTGTACTTGATGCTGATTCAGAGGCGACAGCCACGCAAGAGATGTTGGAAGTCGCCCTCGTCGCGAATGATTTGACGAGTGGCACGCCCACAGGGGATCAAGGAACTATTGATCCAAGCGAAGAATAGCTAAGTTTGAAATGTGATTCGTAAGTGGCTCCTCGAAATTGGGGAGCCATTCCTTTTTGCAGGGAGGAGACTCCTCCCTAGCTGCGGTCGCTCTGCGCCCTTAGCTACCCACCTCAGCGGGCCTTTCCCGCCCGCAACGCCCACCCTTGTAAGCGTCCGCTTCGCGATCAAAAACGGGTGAAAGAACCCTTCCGCTAAGGGGCTCTGCCCCGATCGCGCGGCGACAAGGGGCTTCCCCAATCTTCCGCGCTTCGCTTGTGCAGACCGGCCTTCGGCCGCCTCCGCTTCGCTCCGG
>Ga0116228_10005395_pt1 | contig 11406 bp, 6 predicted proteins | sample S1TSphfallax_2_FD_89694 | JGI IMG/M metagenome (GOLD analysis project Ga0116228, IMG submission 89694) | Host-associated microbial communities from peat moss isolated from Minnesota, USA - S1T2_Fc - Sphagnum fallax MG | ecosystem: Host-associated > Plants > Peat moss > Unclassified | place: USA...
ATCCGCCCGCACCTTCGGTCTCGCTCTCCCGAGGCTTCGACGCAACGTCCAGTGGAGCGATGATCGTTGATGACCGTTGAGGAGGTTCTCCTCGAGGTCCGCCATAGCTCCTGGGCTGAAGAGCTTTCGCCTCCTTGCCTTGTTGCTGAAGTCTTGAACGATCCTGGGAGGCGACCGAAGTCGCCTGGACCGAGCCTGCATTTCCTCCCTCCTTGCCGATCTCCTCTCCCAGAGTAGGGGAGATCAGCTTGGCTAGAGCTGCTCAAAGCTCGGGCGATGCAAAATCCAAAGAGCCGTTGGCAGTCGGTGAGCATTTTTTGTCCGTTGGGGAGGAAGCGTGAGCGCCACGCCCCGCTTTCCTTATCCTTCGAGAGACCAGAATGAATTCATCGAGCCCCGTGGTCTGAGAATCTGCAATAGCAGAGCAGATTTCCATCATTAGAATGTGGAAGCGCTTAAGAATTGACTAAAAAAAGGAGCATTCGGACAACAGGATCATGGTTTCTCTCTGATACGTGTCCAGACAGAGAGCTCCCACCGCCTCTGGTGCTCCATACACCAGCAGCAGTATAATGAACTATATAGAGTAATTTGGATGAAGTTTGGGTTTTAAATAGTGCAAAATTAAGTTCACACCTCTAGATATGCACACATGATAGATAGTTCTCTTGAATGAAAATTAAAGAAATTTGATTGGCTTTGACTAGCCATGAGGTGGCATTTAAGCAATCATCTTCATCAATTGACTATTTACACTATTTATAATTTTATGTTTAAAGGGTAAAGATGGATGTCGTGTGTTGCTATGTCGATGCCTATAACCATCATTGTCACCACACTCACAACACATAATAACAAAATATTTTGAATGGTACACCACATTCAAACCAAAAGATTGACTCAACTACAACAACACAAAAATCCAAGCCCAAAATATAGAAAACCAAAAACATTTGCATAACAAAAAAAAGTTGCAAAACAAAAACTATGTTTTGGAATCTCAAATCACCAAAAGTCACACAAGATGGGATTATATCCCATGACAAATATCTCGAACCTTGTTCACACATGAATTGGTTCAAAACTAATTAATTAGCTTAACCAACCTAGTTTATCCCTAATTAACTAAGACTTAATTGAGTAGCTAAACTAACACACCTAATAGTTGTCATGCGCTCCTATGTTGGCGCCTATAACCATCAATGTCAACACATAACATAAAAATAATTTGAATTGTACACCACATTCAAACTACCCCCCTATTTGGGACTAAGGTCCTCTTGAGCCAAATAGCATTATAGAACTTGTTGAAAATTCACCATGGATGAACACTTTGGTTCCAAAGCAAAAGGACCACTAGGCCAACTACAAATGTCAACCCCATTGTTAGTTACCTAGTTATAATCTTTCAAATCCCCAACCAAATGTGAATTACCATGGAAGAAAATCCCAAATTAGTTTTACTATTTGACCTTAAGAACCTAGGTCTATTGGGTGCATCAAAGGGAAAACCATTTTCCAACTGGCACTTTTTCCATTAGTGGCATGAGACATCCCCTATGTTAACCTTGATAACATTGATCACAAATCAACATAGTGGTGGCTCCTGAAGCTTGCCCACACAACATATATCATAAACCAGTTGGAACCATGACTAAAGATCAATGGGTCCATTTGGCCATACACATTGAGAAGATGACATGGTGCATAATTGTGCACATGGTCCTTCCATGTTTGACCATCTCGGCCCTCCAACAACAACATTCTAGAAGGTAAAACCTTCTACACACATAGAATAACATGTCCTGCAATCACATCCAAATTAATTAGTGTTATTTATTACATGTAAACATAATCTCCTCACTCAAACCTCTGAATATAGGGTCGATAACCACCTCCATGTATAGTGGCATAATGCAATGTATCCATGTGTTGGGCAATTGCTAGATTTTCCATAGCCATGGGCATAACACGTTGGAACAAGGTGGCCAATTGCACACATGCTTGAATCCACACATTGGGTCATCCATGTTAATTAGTACCATCACATCTTGTCAAATTGGTGCTAGTAACTTGAGTTCATGGCCAAACAATAAGAAATATGGTGAAAAAGATGAAAGAGAAGCTTGTCGATTGAACCTATACCCCATAGGTAGCCATGGGAGCTATAAGTCCCGACCTCAAGTTTAACCCTTGTGTAAACCATACTTTCACAAACTCCACTTCACCATTTGCACCATCCACTCAATTAACTCATCTACCTCATGATGGGCTTGTGAAGTTGTGCAATGATCAATCAATGTTCTTTCACACAACTTTTTGAGATTCCCCATGAAATTCTATACATTAGTCAGTGAGAACTTCGGTTAGAGCCCCAAACCTATTAAGGAGCTTGTCCCAAAATGCATTTGTTACTCCTTCACTCCTACAATCTGGCAATGGAATGAACTCCAACAATTTGGAGAAATGTTCAATCATAACCAAAATTTATTGATTATGTTGACGTGTCAAACTCAATGGGCTAAGAAAATCCAAACTCCATTGGTACCCAAGCCTTATAAATGGTAATGGCTATAGTTGAAATGTAGGTGCATTAAAAGATGTCTGAATTCGATCACACACCATACACCTAAAATAAAATTGTTGAACTTGTAATTACATCCCTCACCACTAGTACTATGCTTGTAGCAAATTGTATATTTATCAAACCCCAAAATGGCCCAACTCTTCATGACATGCCTCACAAGGCTTTCACATTGTTTTAGGTGAGGTACAACCTTCACTTGTTCATCTACCCACATCCATAGGAGGGAATTACCTTCCCATTTGAATTGTTTGGCCCTATGCACAACACGGTCCCTTTCCTTGGGTGTTAATATAATGAAAATTTCATTTGCTTACAAATATGTAATGACAGGTGCATCATCATAAATACCTAGGGCACCATTGCCCTCCGACTCCATGTCCACATCATGGGGATCCCCATCATCCAAACTAGTCTAAAATACATCCCCAAAACACCCCAACAAGGTACAAAAGTATGCAAAGGCATGCCATCCCACATCACCATGCCAACAAGCCCTAGTGGTATCCTCCTTATTGGAACTTGGGTTCTAACTCAACCCATCGGCATCTCAATTAACCCTACCAAGCTTGTGAATTATATCAAAGTCATATTCTTGTAAAATAAATGCCCATTTAGCCAACTTTCTTGTGAATCGATCTAATTCTATAAGGAATTTCAAAGGTTGGTGATCAATATCAAAGTGAATGGGCTACCATAAATATAACATTGAAATTATGAAATAACCCAAACAATTGCAAGACACTCCCCTTCATATGGCCTCCATTTTGTTATTGAACTGATTAGCATATGCCACCACAAACTCTCAACCATCATCATCAAGTTGGGTAAGCATAGCTCCCAACCCTAAAGTACTCCAATTGATGTGTAATTGGAATGGTCATCCTTGGATGGGTTGTCTCAAAATGGGGGTTGATGAAAGCCTAACTTTCAATTCTTGAAAGGTTTGTTCTTGTGTCTCATCCCAAACGAACTCCTAGTCAATCTGTGTTAGTCAGGTTAAAGTTTTGGCTATGCTACTAAAGCCTTTCACAAACCTCCGATAGTAATTACATAAGCCCATAAAAGCTCATAAAAATTAAAATCTGTTAGTTAGGGAACCTGCAAAATGGCTTCAACCTTGGCCTTCTGGACCCCCATTCCACATGGATAAATCATGTGACCCAAATATTCTACTTGAGTATGAAAGAACTAACACTTGTTTAGATGAAACTTAAGGTTATGCTCTTTAAGTCTTTCAAACACTTCTTGCAAATGGTGCATATGATCTTTTAGGGTCAAGCTAAAAACAATGATGCCATCAATGTAGCATTTGGCAAAACCAAGACTTGCCAACACTCAATCCATGACACGTTGAAATTCTACAAGGGCATTTTTCAAACCAAATGGCAAAAATTTCCATTGGTACAAATAATCTTTCCCATGGGGGTCAATTCCCCAAAATGTTGTCTTGACCTTATCACCCTCCTTTAATGGTAATTTAAGAGCTTTAAATTGGTCCCAAGGCCTTTAGATGAGGGTTTAAGAACAAGACAAATCAAATTGTAATTTAACGTTTATGGCATCAATTTTGAAGGAAACTAATTGGTTTGGCCAAAAAAAAGCTTAAAGAAAAGCTCGTGGTTTGGAGAACCAAAGTGTAAGCTAGGGTCCAAGGTTGTTCTTTTCTTTTTTTTTCTATTCATTTTCATTGTTTTCTTCCACCCTTGTTTAAGTTCTACAAGAATCAAAGACACATTGAGGATATTGTGAAAGCACATTAACTCTCCCATTTTTTATCAATTCTAAAGTTGACATGGTTGGTTTTATGGATCTTCACAAGGTGTTTGCTAAAAGGAGTGCATTTTCAATGTTTCCAAGTGCATAAAACGGAGGTGAATTGAAAGGTGAGACAAAAAGTGAAGAGTTAAAACTTAAAACTCCATTGTTGTCCAATAGCTACTCACTACAATGCAACCACTTATTCAATCACTCAATGCATGGTCAAGTAAAAACAAGAGCTACCAATATTTTGTGCCTACGTTCATCCATTGTGTGTAGTAAGAGTAAAAAAAAGTTTTTTTTTTTAAAACCATGAAAAAAAGGGGAAAAAAAAAAAAAAAAGGTTAACCTAATCTTCTCACATGTCAATCACACAATTTTTTATATTGGATCCTCAAATTAGGCCCCAAGCCTTAGACACACTTGTTGTACCTTAGGGAAAAAAATCTTCTTTAAATGTGAAATAGGGTCCAATTCAAGGTTTGATTTGTTTCAAATTGGTCCATGAACCTTGTCTAATGAGACCTTTAGTCACCTAGAGCTTCATTAAAGTTGTTGGTTGCCAAAATAGGGGTTCTCACCAATGTTGACTAGTTGTTGATATTTTTTTCATAACTGTTGGGTAGATTTATAAAAAAATTAAAATGTTGGTTAAGTTATGAAGTAACTAATTGAGAACCATTGGTTGTCCTACCAATTATAAGGTATTTTTAAAAGAGTCAACTACTTTTATTTTTCTTTCTTTTCTATTTTTTATCATAAAAATGTTTAATGTTTTAAGATTGATAACCTACTTGGATGACCTGGATGATAACCAAGTCATCCAAATAAGTTATTAGATTTTGAAACTTCAATACCAAGTGATTATGGTATTAACTAGTTATCAAAAATCAATAACTATTTGGTAAATTATTAATAACATACTTGATAACCTAGTTGATAACTAGGTCAAAATTCAATAACTAGCCAACACTAGTTTTGACTTGAAACTAAAGACAATTTTTTCAAAAATTGTGTTAAATAAGATTGATTCATGGTTGTGGAAAAAAACCAAGCACAAAGTTCTAGAATAAACATGCCCCCCACTAAACATCACTTGGTGACCAAACACCTTTCTTGTGCAGACCAACGCCAATGAATGGTTGTAATCCTTTGTGCAAGCGTTTGAATGCAACCCTATGACTCAATGCCCAATCTTGAAAAAATATTTCAACCTTTTCATATAATCCAAACAATTTTATTTTTTTGTGTGTGTGGTTATACGCATGGGAAAAGGTAACAACAAAAAAAGGCACATTGTCATATATGTAGCCATGTTTGGTTATGGGAAAGGATTAAAACATTGTATGTGTAGTCATGTTTGGTTATGGGAGAGGACCAACCCATTGTAATGCACATATTTGGGTGGGTTTAACTTTTTTTTTTAAACCAACATAAGCAAAATGCAAATAAAAAATTAATTATTTGGTTATGGGGGTTTAGGCTCAAATTAAAGGGCATATAATTGCTCATTAATAAATCCTAAAACCTAACAAGGATCAATGCACAAGAATCAACAAAGGACATCCTTTCCTTGAATCCTTCAAAGCACCACATTTATTAGCCCTAGAAGAAAGTCCCCAAAGATTATGCAAAAAAATTGAACATTCCCTTCAATAAAAGAAAGGCACAAATCAAAGTTTAAATTGCAACAAAGCTTACATCAAATGAATACATCAATTTCTACTTTTAATTTGAGTTTCAAGTATGATCTCTTCACAAATTAGGGTAGAATAACAATTCTAACTTTGCTTAGAATTCCTAAGTTGTAATGTTGTAGTGCTATGGAATTCTAATTTGCTAGTGAAAATAAAGCATATAGAGAACAATAGTCCAAGTCTAAGAATTTAACATGTCCCAAATAGAAAGTAACACAAGTAGAAGAACAAAAACTAGGTTTGAAAATAGATTTGCAAAAGGTGAAAGTAGAGCATGTAGAAGAGCAAAAGGTAGGTTCAAAAGAAAATTTGCAAAAGGTGAAAGCAGAGCATCAAAAGATCAAAACTAGGTTTTAAAACGAATTTGCAAAAGGTAAAAATAGAGCATGTAGAAGAGAGAATTCTCAACATTAGACATACAAGTTCAAATTATAGACTAGATTTACAATTAGAGGTTCCAAAAATATTTTGGATTACTGTTGGATCCAAAAATCCATAGTTCGAAATGTTACATCAAAGATATTCAAGAGAGCTAAAGATCAATTAAGTAATATCAATCATTCCCACACATTTATCCCCACTACATGCACAACAACAAAGATGTTGATTTAAACTGGGATGATTTTGCAAAACTTTACAAGTTATTATACTTTACAATAAGACTCCATGAACATGGTATAATAAAATTTCTAGATTTATTACATCTTTTAGATTCTTGGGTTGTTTACAAGGAAGAAAAAGAGATACCTTTGGTGGGGCTAGAACACATTCCAACAAGTTGCTAGAGGTTAGGACCAAGAAGAGAAACAATCATGAACTTGATAATTGTTCATAAAAGACAAAACAACATGTTGGATTTGCAAGCAAAAAACTTTACAATTAACAAGGAAAATCTTCCCTTTGCTCTTGATCCATAAAGCAAAAGATCAACACCACAACAAAATTGAATGCCTTTGAAAACCAGAAGAGGCATGTGGATAGATGAAACATTAGAAGTAGTAATGGATGTTATTGAGAGAGGGACACATTCCCTAAGGAGGGCAAACAAGTCATGGAACATCCCAATGAACTCCCTTACTAACTAGTTAAATGGCAAAATCAGATCCATGAAGATGCGGTTAGGAGGTGTGCTTACATATGCAATAGTGATTACATGGACATTAGCAATGCAAGAATGTGGACTATCCATTAGCCTATGATAATTAAAGATGAAAGTTGTAATGTTAACATAGACAAGGGCTACATGATTCCAAGATGGAACACCAAGCAATGTATTGGTTCAAGTGAAAACATCCAAAAGTCAACATACGATAAGCAAAAGGATTGGAAGTTTGCATAACACAAGGGCTAACACCTAATTCATGCAACTCTTTTTACACCAACTTGCAATTACTATATAGCCAACACAATTACAGTTCTAATCATATATGGAACTCTAATGAAATAAGGATTCAAATTGGTAGACAGTCTAGAACAAGAGTTTTGGCTAGGAAAAGATCTAATGCAGTTTACAACATCATTCCAAAATCTTAAGAATGGTTAGTTCTATAAACTGTGCAGTCAATGCTACAAGGGGTGTTCTACTTAGTTTCTACATTTTCAAAGGTGAAAGTCTAAAAGATGACTACATTAGACTTTGCAAACCAAATACTTATATGGCAATGTAAAAAAAAATTGATAACTACTTTCTTATTGAAAGAGTTTATGTCTTTTTTTAACAAGTCAATTCTAGGTGGAGTGTCCCTCAACAATCGACATTTGTTAATCCTAGATGGACATGGTGGCCATGTTACCTTGGAAGCAATAGAATAAGCAAAAGAATTTGGGTTAGACATGATCACATTGCCATCACACACATCACATGCATTACAACTATTAGATGTTTCTTGTTTCAAACTTTTTAAGACAACATTTAGAAAGGTAAGGGATGCAACTATGTACCTAGAAACAATCACATGGAACTAAACAATATAACCCTAGGTGGATGGGTAGATCAAGCCTTGGATCAATCATTCAAAAAATGAAACATCAAGTAGGGTTTAAAGTATGTATAGATGGCCTTCAGACCCAAAGGCAATGGATAATAAGACTAGACCATCAAAGGTTTACATTGTAGCAAATGTGAGCAATGTAGGGAATGAAGAAGATTACAAAACAAAAAAGGAAGTTGAGAATAATCTTCAATGGGGAAAAATTATGTTACTACAGAACTTCTCCATATAGCTAAAAAATATCAACATTCAAGATTTGAAGATCTACTTATCTATAGGTCACAAAATGACCAATGCTACTATGTAGACATGCCCCATAGCCCTACAGTGAAAGACCAACAACCAACAGAATTGACATTGTAAACCTAAATGAAGGTAGTCTTGAAAATATTCAAGACTTGTTATAGGAAACTCAATTGTTTCCAAATGTGACCTAAAAATCCATAAGGGTGCATAACCTATTGTTGCTGCCTCATTTACCTAAAAGACCCACCAAAGGAAAAAAAATTAGTAATTAATTATTCTTAGTCACATGTTGTGACTAACTTGAAATACCTCAACATCCTTAAGAGAGAAAAAATGGAAAAAACAATTGCAGAGGAAATTAAAACATGCAAAAAAAGAGAAGGAAGACATGTGAGCCAAACAAGCAATAGAATTGGGTTTTCCAACAAAACATGCACTTTGAAAAACTACTAAGAAGCATGCTAGAGCACTGTAGATTGGACTACAACAACTGTTGCTAAAATAGGTGATTACATTCACCATGATTTTCAAGCAGGTCTTCAAACAAATATGCACAAGTACATGGGGGTGAATCTAGGCTGTACAACATGGGCTCAACAACAAGCAAGGTTGTAGGCATGAGTCAAGCAACAAACACAAGAGTGTTGAAGAGGAAAACTATTACCTTCCAATGGTTGAGGAACAAAAAAATAATTGGCTAGTTGTTGAATGAAAAGTATAGCAACTCAACAATAGAAGAAAAAAATGTAGTAACAAAATAACATATGAGAGAAGGTTGCAGTAGCTAAAAGAAAAGTCAATGGAGGAACAACAACAAATGGAAAGAGCAATTACAAAATCAAGCTAGCAGTAGTAAATCAAGAAAGCAACTATATAGTTGAACTAGGTCGAATTGGGTGAAGGGAGGAGTGCCAACAAATGAAAGAGAGTACCTACAAAAATAACTAATTCCAAGTTAAAATAATTAAATAGTTTTATTTAAGACAAGTAAAAAAAACGAAGGGAGATCTATGCTACAAGTTTTGATACACTTTCTAACAGTTAGCTAGCTAACAAAGCTACTACAAGAAAGTTGTAATGAATCAGGATTCAAGAGTCCTAGCTACTAGGACTTGGAGTAATACAATGAAGGGGGGGAAAGGGAAAAAAACACATCTCTCTGATCAAAGATGCGAGAATAAATCATCATGTGCTTTTCACATTTAATAACAACAAATGTGCATGTGAGGTTTTGAACCCATGAAGAAAGAAAACACAAATTTTTAGGATCTGGAATAATTTGGTATACTTTGAAAGCTACAAACTTGGATTGGGGATTTTGTGGGCGTAATTCCCTGCTGTACTATGAGCTACAAGTTATGTCCCCTTGAGCAATATGGATTGGTAAAAATATTCAAAATTTTGGCATGAATACTAAAAATTGCTAACTACAGTTAACCATGAGAGCAGTAACTAATGTCGTTGTCAATCATGATCATCATCGAATATATATCGAACACACACCCGCATATATATGTTGTAGCAATAGCAGGAACTAGAGCTGGTTCAATAGAAAACTTGTTGAAAAGAACATGGGTGAAAATACTACTAAAAGGTAAGAAACAAAAAACTTGTTGAAAAGAACATGAGTGAAGTAAGAGTACTGATGATGGACTAGAAGTTGTTACATTGGGGGCTTGAAGGAGTTGTGACCTTTGTATTAGGTGTGGAAAAAAAGAGTGAGAGCCACCTTTGGAGCCTTAACTAGTACTGCAATGTAGCTGGAGTTGAAATAGGAGCAAGAGTGGGAGATTTAGACCTCTGTTGAAGCATTCAGACCCTCTGGAATGAAAATCAGATGTTCTGTCCATGCATTCACACCCTCCACAGTGCCATACAAACCTTCCAAAATGAAAATTCAGACCGTCCATGCATTAAGACCATCCAACACACATAAAGATCCGCCCCAATTTTGGTATTGTATATTTTTGTCAATTCTCCTGTGTATCCTTGCTCAGGATGCTTCTGACTTGGTAAAATGTAAAATCCCACCAACCAGTCAACAGTCTACAGGACCTCATGAATTTGTAAGCATCCTGGTTTTCCAAACAAGGGTGGCATTTCTTGAAGTGGGTGAAGGGTCTGCACTCAGACCCTTCCTTTTTCACGACAGTAGCACTCACCCTGCCGGTATCATCACTTCCACCTTAAATCCAGAAAGGGTCTAAATGTAGATCCTTCTCCTATACTACAAAACCACTGTCATAGCTAATTCATACTACTAAATTCATTAAAGGATCAGTCATCGCCTGTGCACAGTATAAATGAGCTCCAAAGTTTGTAAACTGTTCAATGAACACACTACAAAGCCTCTGCCATAGCCTCTATATATATACAAGGTACAAGTGAGCTCCCAAGTTGACAAAATGCTCAAGGAACACATTTCAGAGCCTCTGTCATAGCCAATTCACACTCCCAAGTTCATAAAAGGTCCTAGAAACACACTTTGAACCTCTACCATATGAGGTTCCATGCAAGGTACAAATGAGCTCCCAAGGTGACAAAAGGTTCGAGGAAAAGATGGTAAATGGTTTTAGGTTTGAGAGGAGGAACTCAAACTTTCTTGCTGAGCTCTGCAAAGTTCCCAAGTTCACTTCTCCCTCACATTTGCTTCAAATTCTTTGCTCTACTGAGCCCTCACATTTGTTTGCTTCAATCTCTTTGCTCTACTGAGCTCTGCATTGCATGTTCCTCCCTTCTCTCTCACTCAGAGAAACTGTCTCTTTGACAAGCTCTCCAACAAAAAACTCTTTCTATTTCCTCACTCATTTCAAGCTCTCCAGTTTCAATGTCAAAACAAGGGAAAAAAATCCACACAAAGCTCAAGTGGGAGTGCAATGCAAAGCTCACCCAAGACAAGCTTGGGTTCACAAAACCCACACCTTCACAGGAAAACAGACCTGAGGACTAAAACTCATTTCACCACTGATTTTGCTACAAAAACGAGTTTGGCCCCTGTTATTTTCATTTGTTCACAGGTCACCCCCTGTTGCACATTTCATCCCCAATCTGACCTGAATAGGGGTTCTCATGCCCCACTTACAAGCACTTTTCAGATAACTTTAACATATAACCACAGTTCTCAAAA
>Ga0116228_10005396_pt1 | contig 11406 bp, 12 predicted proteins | sample S1TSphfallax_2_FD_89694 | JGI IMG/M metagenome (GOLD analysis project Ga0116228, IMG submission 89694) | Host-associated microbial communities from peat moss isolated from Minnesota, USA - S1T2_Fc - Sphagnum fallax MG | ecosystem: Host-associated > Plants > Peat moss > Unclassified | place...
GGGTGGATATTTAGCGTCTCACAAATCTTTGTAGGGGTCACAAGTCACAACCCCCCAAAAAAACCCTGGTAGTGAATTCTGCCAAAAAGGTCCAACTTGGGATCCTTTCTTGTGGCTCAAGTTTGTATGGACAATGCTGACATGGTGACGTTATGATACCACATCTTCGTGACCTTTTGTGAACTCTTTTTTCAGTTTTGTGATGTAATCGCAGTGGCAACCATCCACAAGAGAGGAAAGAGCCAAATTTGGCTTCAGTTCAATGACGACAGTAGACATATTTTATAGTCCTGCTATGTTTTGGTGACCTACAATAACCCAGAGTCCAAATAGGTAGGGTGTTTTCGAAAGGCTTATTGGTCCAGCCCAAAAATAGTGGCAGCCAATTTTAGGAATAGAATTTTCATGCAACCAATGAGAAGTCGTCGTGGAGGGAAGGGGTCTCTACCCTTTTGTTTTCTTATGGGTGGTCACTTTCATGTTTTTCTCCTTGGAATGTGGCGAACTAAAAGGCATCTAAAATGAATCTTGCGGAAAAGAAAGTGGAGTAGATGCAATTTTTTCCCAAAAAATCTGGTTAATTGATTAGTGCCATATAAATTGATTGATTTTGAACAAGCAGCTCTGCCACAAGAGGCTCTGTCCTGAAAATAAGGTATTTCATTTAATGTTCTACTATGAACTCAAATTATATTGAATGAAAGTTTGTTGGCTTTATCAAAGGCCATAAAAAGAAAATTCACATTTATATTAAAAATTAAAGTCTCTAAACCATCTTACAATTCATTGTGCATATTTAGAAATTGAAACCATCATTCCATTGTCTTTTCTTTAACCATACAAATGAGTATAAAGCTGTAAATAATTATATTGTCTAAAAAAATCCAAGTTTTTCAAACTTGGATAATGTAAACAATTTGTAGCAATGTGCATGAGATAATTTCATGTTTGAAACAAAGATCAATATTGAATGGATATAAATTATATGGAAAGATTTTTATTTTTAGTCCCATTTTCATTTTGAAGTTTGAGAATTTGGCAATTCTTTTTTCTTTTCTTTTTCGCAGTTTTGGTTTAGGTTTTTCATGAAAAGTGTTTTGTTATGATGTTTAATGGGTGTACATGTTTTTTGTCCTGTTATTGATATTTATGATTTTTTTTGGACATGGTCCATGAAAAATTGTAAAAATGCAAATTCAAGCCACAAGGTGCCAACATTTTGGGAGTAATTAATTAAGTGAAAAATGCACCATTTACATGCATATTTTCACAAACATTGAATTTTAAATAAATGAAAACATTAATGGTTTTTTGTTATATATTGGAAGTGTGTTTGGTAATTTGAATGCAATATAAATCAATTTGTGAAAATTTGACCAATATGCTTCTATTACATTAGATTTGCATTCATTTCCAAGGACATTTGCCCATATATGATCTAATTGAAATCTAGCTTTTGTGGTGCTTTCATTAAATTGTGATTTTAATTGAAATTTATCCATGAAATATAATTAAATTTTTAAATTTTTTGGTTGATTATTGTATCTTAAAATGTCAACATTAAAGTCCCCCATAATGTTGATTGGACAATCTTCAGGAGATTGTTGAATTATAGTTTTTAAATTATTTAGGAATGTAGAAATTGAACATGAATGAGCTTTATACACACATACATTATGTATTACTTTTCATGTATTAATATTAAAATTTATATATTTTGAACCATCATTAGTTATTGTTTTTAAAAAGTATAAGTGCATGTGTATGTCATACATCATCACTAACCCATGACCATCATGGATTAAAATATATATGAATACTTCGATGAATTTATAAATGTGTGGACATATGTTGATGCATGGTGTATTTTTGTTTTGTATAAAACATAAGATATGAAACATTTGAAGATTATGATCATGATTGATGTTTTCGTAATGTTGGCATAAAGAAGTTGTATTTAAGGCTTTATAATTACATGAAAATTATGTAATTTTTTTAATTGAAAAATTAATGGTATCCAAGTTACAATTGTTTTCAATCTATTCATTTCTATATGTATTCTTGGATCCACATATAAAAAATTCATGTTGGAGAAGAGCTAACAAAAATATTTTTTCTTTTGTTCAAATGTAGGATAATGTTATATATGTTAACCCATGATTTTAAATGTTAGTGGGATTAAAAACCAATGCATTTAACAATAATCCTTGAAAATGATAAATGGTTCTTACAATCACAAGTTGAATTGAAAATTGAATACTTGTTATGATAAATGATTGGGATTTAACAACTCTTATATCTTTGATAATAGGTTCAAGTAGTGTCCATTTTGATTCAATGTTGTTGTTGTTGTAATAGTGATTATATTTTTCTCTTGTTAGTGTTCTAATTTTAGAATTCTAAAATATTGTCCATATAATGGTTTTTTCACATTATGTTGATGTTTTAAAAATGTCATCAGTTTTATTCACAAGACCATCACATTTTATATAGTTACGAACACATAATCAACCAACATATCTTTTTTTTATTTAATTGTAAAATGCAAACCCGTAGTTTTACTTGGATCATTTGAGAGTTTATAATCACGGTGGGCATGATTAATGGTTGATGTTCATTGCTTTGAAAATAAACATGGGACTTAATGTGTTAATGAACACATTTTCATTGTGTTTTTGTATAAGTTTATTTGTATAAAATAAATATAGAATAATAAAATTATTGGGTGGTTGTTGATTACAAATTGAATTTATAAATTCAATATCTTTTGTATTTTTTATTGTAGTATGAAATTTGTTCAAAGTTTATATAAATACCTTATCAGACTATCACATAACTTTATTTAATTCATAACATTGGACATATGTTTGCCAAAAATTTGGTGCTAATGCATTAACATTTTCTTTGATATTTTGAAAGATCCAACTATTTTACTAAAGGGGAAATCACTTGTCATGATAACATCATCACCACCAAAAAATTTATTTTGAATGTGTTTTATGAACTTTAGCTTACTATTTATAACATTAAACATTATAGCATCAACAAGTGATATTTCATCTAAATTGTAATTGTTCATATTGACGTGTAAGTTTATTTAATGAATATAATGATAAGTTTGGTAAACTAAATAAGGATTATTAAATAGGTATGTTCAATGTTTAATTTATTATTAAACTATCAATATTAAAAGCAACTTTACATGTTGATGCCATAAATAAAGCCTTAGTCTTTGTTAAGTCAAAAGATATGTCTCTATTGTATAATCATAATAATTCTTGAATTATGAGTTTTAATGTAAAAGTTTTATTAGTTCTAGCATCCCTTGTAAAAAACAAACATATTGGTGTATTAAGTTACAACTATTTTCTATGCATAACATCATCAAATATTAATATTTCTTCTTCATTTAATCATCTAAATAAACTATAAATTTAAACTTTTCCATCATCATGGAATATGATGATTTTGTGAATTTTTTATTTTTTTAAAATTGTGATTTTTGGATTGATCCATAACAGGATTGACTAACAAAGTCAAATTGTAAATCATAATGTTCAATATTGATTTTGTTTGTTATAAAAATTATAGGACATGGATCATTTATTTCATTATCTATATCCTTAATCCAAATGTTAGGTAAACATAATGGTTTTGATTTTGAATCTATTGAATCATCCATTTTTTAAATATTTGAATATGGCATTTGGTAGTTGAAAATAGATTTAATTTTAAAGATTTCATCATGTTATTAACTATATGCATCATGATAGGTTACATTAGTTCCAGGTTGCAATTTTTTTGAATTTTGAAATAGTGTATACAATAAAACTTGTTCTTTTCACCAATTTTCAATATCTTTATATTATTATAATTTACAAACCAAATAATTTTGGGTTTATGATGTTTTGAATTTTTTTTTTCAATGTTATAAAAAAATTTAAACTTTATTAATGATAACAATTCATATTAATTAGGACAATATTTTTCTATCATCAATGAACACATTATATCAATTGAATTTGGTTCCAATTCATTTAATGCAACTTGTGATTTGAACACAAAAACATGTTCTTCAAAAGGAGAAGTATTTATGAACTGAAATGTTTGAAATGAATGATATAACAATAAAAAAAACACAATGTAATCAACAAGTTGAGCAACCATTTGTTGGGCATTAAAAAAAACATTACCTAATTAGGTCCAAACATGATTGGGGTACCACATTTGAACCCTAAGGACTCACTCCAAGGATTCCCAATTTCAAAAAATTTATTCATTTTTCCCATGACCTATCTTACATTTCATCTTTTTTTTCATCTCAAATGAAATAATTTTGTTCTAAATTTTATATAGGCCTCTAAAGCATTTATTATTTTCACTTATGAAAGTGAGAATAATAAAATTTATCCAATGTGGGCCATGTTCTATTAATGGCCCAAAATTCCCAATTATAATAGGGCATTTGGTTTTTATGACATTCATACATTTTATACACATTAGCACATAAGGTGTTTGTGGTAGAAATATAGGGCAAAAAAGAGTTGTTTAAACATTCCTTATGAATCTTTGAAAAAAAAAAATCATGAAACAAAGCCCTAGATTTCTTTCAAAGACTTGGTAAAAATCCTTAAACTTGTTCAAATTTGACATTCTATGCATAGAATAGTACCTTTGTAATGTATATATTTATGAATAAAATCAAACTTTCAATATGAATGTGCGATTTAGTTTTAATAACATGTTTAAATGAGGGGGTCCAATGAATATAAAATGAGACAATCCTTTTGGGTACCCCGCCATGCTTTTACCCAACTTTTGAATTATTGTATTTGCATCTATATTATTTATGATGCATTTTTTTATGAAGAATGTAGTTTTGATGTTATTGATTTTTTTATTTTTTTTCATATATGATGTGTTATATGTTGCAGCTACATCTATAAACTACATGATTTTTTTCTTACATGTACGTGTGTTGATGTTATCGTGCATATTGTAATGGTTTTAGTAACAATGATACATCACAAGAAGTATGCATGTCTATAAACTATTCAATTTTTTCATTTGTGTGCATTCCATAGATAGGTGCGTTTTTTATTCATAAAAGTCCATGGTCATGTTCGCTCCCACAATCTTGGAATTCAGTGATGAAAAAGAAAAAGAAACCCCCAAAAAATGATCTTTTGCAATAAGTTTACAAAAACAAAATGTTTTATGATCATAATATTTTATACATGTGATAAAGTCAATTCGTATCAATTTTGGTATACAAACAAATTGAAGGTCTCCTATTTTATTTAAGAAATTTAATTTTAAAGCATGTAATGTGTGTAAAACTTTAATGAAAAGATCCCATAATCTTTTAACATATGTACATGTGACAAAGAATGTTTGAGGACCAAGTTGTCAAATCATTACAAATAAAATTTTCAACAACCTTTCACAATAATTAAATGAATTACACAAACCTTCCAAATCACAATAACCTAATTATGATTTGAAGATGTTATCTAAATTAGGTTTATTTCATACTTTATAAGCTTTTAAAGTTTTACCACATAATTTTCCTTTTCATATTTGCACCCAACCATAACCTATGACTTTTTGGATGGAAATTTTAACAGCTAAAAAAAAAATTAAAAATATTTGTTGAAAAATATCCAATTTATGAAGAATTCTCATTGAACTATTTTTTGATATGAAAACCTTCAAAATTTTATCAAGGTTGCATGTAAAACAATGTTGGAAAATTTAGTTCCTCTAAAGGTTTTTCTTCAAATAAACCTAAAGGGTGAAAGTTTTGATTTTGGGCAATATAAATATATAGTATTTTCATAATCCATTATTTTTGGAGCATCTAAAAAAATATGTATCATTGAATCTATTGGTGTATAATGTATTTTTTCATTGTTAAAACTAGAATTATCAAATGATGCATTATTATAAATAAGAATTTGAAATTTTGAATTCATATACAAAATGAACAAACTTGCCCATTGATGATGAATGGTAACATTCAAATCTTTGTATAATGGTGTTTCAATTAAATCTTGTAAAGCAACCATTACAATATTTGGACAAACATTTCTTCACATATAAGGTGATTTGTATTCAAGACATCACTTTTTAAAAACATACTTGTTACACCATCATGTGGTAAATGTGATAGTATTAATTGAGTTTGATCCACATTTTTAGGGACATTAATAACACTACCATGCATCTTATATTGCCCGTACCCTTTGAATTTATAAATCTAAGCAAAAACAAAATGTGGCAAAACAAAACATTTTTTTAAACCAATCTAATATGTTAATGGTTTACATTATATGTAAAACGAAAGACTAAAAATGCAATGCACATCGAAACATAATTAACTTTGATACTTTATTCCAAATGTAAATTGGTATTTGTAAATATTTGGCTATCCAAAATATTACAATGAAATCTCCCCCACAAACCTCCCATATTAGCACTTAATACCATTTTTGTCACATATTGATGTTCATTTGGGACCATGTTTTGATGCAAATCAAACAAAAAACTTGGATTTACTTCTTGAATATGACATTGTTGGGTTTTTTAATATTCAATAATAAACATTGATTTAAATGTGCCATGTTATTTTTCTTCAATTCAAGAGATGATAAATGATTATCCAATAAATAAGAGATAACACATATTTTAATTCCAGACTTTGAAAAAGTTCAAAAATAAAAACAATAAATTTTGAAAGTTTAAAGACAAATAAAATAACATTTTCAACTTGGTGGGCACCAAACAAAATGTTGAAACAACAAATTTGCATAAGAATTTTTTTTCACCATGAGAACAATTTACATTCATATACTTAAAAAAGTAATTGATGGTCTTGATATTATCATGATAGGTGTTTTCAATCAAGCACCTATTGTGAAAGATAACTAGATCTTTCAAAATATTAAAAACAATATTGATATACTAACACCAAATGTTTTGTAAACTTATGTCCAATCTTATCAACTAAATAAAATTATGCAATAATTTCATATGTTATTCATACAAACTTTGAACAAATTTCGTATTATGACAAAAATTACAAAGGGTATTTAATGTATAAATTCAATTTGTTATCAATAACCACCCATGAACAATAATATAATTCCATACTTATTGTATACCAATAACTTTTTGCAAAACACAACGAGAAGGTGTTCATTAACACATTAGGTTTCACATTTATTTTGAACAAATGACAATAACCACTCATCATGCCTGCCATTTTACAAATTCTCTCAAATGATCCAAGCAAAACTATAGGTTTGCGTTATGTAATTCACATAAAATATATATGTTAGTTAAATTATGGGTTGAAAATTATGCAACATATGGTGGTTTTGTGAATGGAACTAATGGCATATTTAAAGCATCTAAAATGACATATTGTGACAAAATCATAATATGGATAATGTTTCAAATTTGTAAAATTGAAACACTAACAAAGAAAAATATAGTCATTACTACAACATTGAGTCAAAATGAACACCATTTGAACCTATCAACAAAGATATAAAAGTTGGTAACATGCAATCACTTATCATAATAAGGATTTAATTTCCAATTCAACTTACAATAGTAAGAACCATCCAACATTCCCAAGGATTATCACTAAATGAATTGGTTTTCAATCCTACTATTGTTTTTAAAAATGGGTTAACATATATATCTTTATCTCTTATTCAAATAAAAGAAAAAATATTTTTATTAGTTATTCTTCAACATGAAAACTTTTATGTGAATCCAAGAATAGATATAAAAATGTACAAATTAAACAAAAGTGCAACTTGGCTACCCTTCATTCTTCAATCTAAAAACTTATATCATTTTTATGTATAAAATACAAGCCTTGAATTATGTCAACATTACAAAGAAATCAACTGTGACCTTTAACCTTCAAGTGTTTCACATTTTATATCTTATAGAAATAGGAATACACTATGCATCAACAAATGCACATAAAATTTATAAATTCATTAAAGTACTCATATATTTCAATCCATTTTGGCCATGGGTTAATGATGTATGACATACATATGCACAAGTTGGATTCTTTCAACACAACAACCAATGATGGTTCATAATTATAGCAACATCTTTTCATATTAGTGCACAAAAAAATACATATTGTATGTGTATAGAGCTCATTCTTGTTTGATTTATGCATTCATAAACAATTTTTGAATAATAATTCAACATTCTTCAAACATTGTCTAATCATCATTTTGGGATATTTTAATGTTGACATTAAAAAGACAACAATCATGCAAAAATTAACAAGAATATTAGATTTCATGGATAAATTTAAATTAAATTCACTATTCAATGGAGACACCACAAAAGTTGAATCTCAACTAAACAATATGTGGGTGAATTTCCTTTCAAATGAATGCAAAACTAGTGTAACAAAAGCACATTGGCCAAATTTTCATAAACTAATTTATATTGCATTCAAACTCCCAAACACACTTCCAATGTATAACAAGAAACTATTGATATCTCCACGGATTAAGTGTAACATGTGACTATGTGTGTGTCTACATGTTGCAATTTCAACTTAATGACGAATATTGGCAAGGTAAAGTAGACATTTTCTGCTCCTTGTCACAAAAATAAACAAGTGGTCAAAAACAAGTTTTAATGTTTTGAAAGTATAAATGTTTTTTCAATTTAATGATCAAAATGAAGATTATTTTTAATCTTATCACAATGATGTTGATTAATCACATATTTCATATCCATTCAAGTAGAGTATAAACAAATTGTTTTTTCCTATTTTTTAGGCTATCCAACCTTGTGCAAATAGGTGAAAGTAAATGAATTATTGAATACTCTCCATTTTCAACATGATGTAGCTTTAAAATGTACTTGTAAATTCTCAACATTTAAATATTATAATATAATATATCAAACTTCTTATGGAAAAATATGTTTAAATTCAATTTGACAATCATTTTAAAGTATATTTGTTATTTGTTTTTATTGTACCAAAGTTTGTCAAATTTTGTAATCACCTCATTATAAACTCAAAGAAAAGCACCACACTTTTATAATGTTAATTAAAATTATTTTCAATCTAGTTTCTTCTACTTGTGTCAAAAATTGGACCATTTTTATTTTTAAAATTAAACTATTTTTTTTGTATATTTTACCATGGTTTCACATTGACCCCAAATGGTTTCAACATACATTGTCACTAGATGTTTCACCATTTATTGCACAAGGATCCTATTCATTGCTAAATGTAAATGGAACCTTGTGGCATAAATTTTGATGGACTATTTTTTTTTTGAAGACTACATGTAATAAGCTTTTTCATTTGCCAAACACAAATTTTTTCTTTTTCGGATACATGTCTATTTAAGCAAACTCACCAATCACAACAACAAAACACCCAACATTCAAAACTCTAAACCCAAAATACAACAAAAAAAAAACTACATTATCTAAGAGTTATCAAATCCTCAACCCTGAAAGTGAAGCATTTGAAAGAAAAATTAAGAGTAAAAATTAGGTGAGAAGCTTTTCTAACTATTTTCATCTAGATTTTATCCATCCCATGATTGGGTGATCCTATCCACCTTAAACCTAGCATCTAAGTATCTAGTTTTAAGTTGTGCACATTATGATGCCTTTCCAACAAAATTACTTGCACTTGCAAAAACAAAACTTGGACATTTTTACAAAATATGGTTTTTTTTACTTGTTTACATTCATTTGTAAGCCTAAACGAATGTTTGTAAGCCTAAAGGAATGTTTGTGTGGAATTAATTTTGAATTTCTAAATGTGCACAATGATTTCCAAGAAATCTACAAAAAGTTATTTATCAATACAAATGTGAAAGATTGATTTTCAAAGCTCCTTATAATGCCAACAAACTCTTAACCCATGTAACTTGAGTTATAATAATGAAAACACTTCCATTGCCTTGTAAAGTTGTTTATAAAACACTATTTTTAAAACAAAACCTTTCGAGGTAAAATTGATTATTAAGTTACAAAGGATCCATGTATTCAATTTGTGAAATTTTCTTGGCCCATATTTCAGTACTATAGTTCATGGTTTTTTTACTGGGTTTTATAATTAAAAAATACCTTTAAAAACAATGTCAAAAAGACCACCTTGTCAATTTAAATAAGTTAATTTGAAGATGTTAACATGATTGGGTAGTCAATTTGGACCTTGTTGTTTTGACTAACAAAGTGACTAATTTGCTTAACAATAGACTATTTGACTAAGTCAAAATTTCAAATTTATACCTAAATCAAAATCATTTTTTGGATTGTTATTTTTTTAACTAATAGGTAGGTAGTAAATAGGTTTAGGTAGGTTGAAGAAATGCACTTAAGTAGGTAGGTGTTAGCTTAGCTTAAGCTACCTAACCTAATTTCACCAACTATTTTCGCCTAACCTACCTACCTTAGCCTTTTAAACATGACATAGGTTGTAAGTATAAAGAATTGAACCCCAAACCTTTACAATGATAAGCTAAGTCCTTACCAATGGATTAAACCATCAAAGATATTTAACTTTTGTCAAGTTTTTAATTTCACCATTTACTTCACATCAATAAATATAATGTTTAAACTTAAGTGACAACTAATTATTAAACCCAATGGATAAATCTAATGGCTAAACCTTGGCTAAACTTAATAGTTAAATTTTGGGTAAATCTAATGACTAAACCTAATGGTTACACCTAGTGGTTAAACTTAAATAGGTGAGTGGGGTGAATAGGTAGGTAGGTAAATAAGTAAACTGTACAAATGTGAAAAAATATAAATAGCTACGTAAATAAGTAACTAAGTAGGTGGGTGGGTAATAGGTATGTAAGTAGTTAGTTAAGCAAATAGGTGGGTGAATAAGTAGGAGGTAAATACATAGGGTAGCAAACGATGTTACATTTGACTAAAAACCATCGACTATCTTGATTAAATATTCCTTTTGATTAATAATCATTAACCATTTCGACTAAATGTTGCACTTGACTAAAAACCATTGTTCATTCTGATTAAAGATCATTGACCATTTTCATTAAATGTTTTACTTAACTAAAAACTAGTGACCATTTTGACTAAGGTAGTACAACTTGACCATATACATTTAGACAAATAAATTACTATAATCAAATTGATCAGTCAAAAAATGCATGTGTCAATCAAACCCCTAGCTTCTAGTTAAAATGTCCATGTCCATTAGTTGAAAATGAGAAATTAATAAACTTGAACTTCTTAAAAAACCATGATTTGTAATAGTGTTTGAACTATCAAAATTATAGTTTTAATATTGTGGTCTTCAAAATGGGCATGCCCAATTGTAGTAATGCCCATCACCAAGAGTGTTACATGGTGCAAAAGTCACGCACC
>Ga0116228_10005398_pt1 | contig 11404 bp, 9 predicted proteins | sample S1TSphfallax_2_FD_89694 | JGI IMG/M metagenome (GOLD analysis project Ga0116228, IMG submission 89694) | Host-associated microbial communities from peat moss isolated from Minnesota, USA - S1T2_Fc - Sphagnum fallax MG | ecosystem: Host-associated > Plants > Peat moss > Unclassified | place: USA...
GATTCCTCGCCTGGGACACGCCTGGCCCTCCAGAAAGGAAGCTCCGAGTAGCTGCTGCCTGCAAATGAAAGTTCTCTGTCCGGCCTACTGGGGTACCCAAAAGTGGTCAATTACGCGGGGCGGCGGATGGGCGGTTCGGGCGGCTAATATGGGTTCTTAGCTAGGTACGTTGAAGGTACCACCCAAATTGTCTCACTACATAGGTAGATGCACGTAGATGATTAGTTCAAAGCTAACCACCATGATTTTACCCATGAGACAGTCTGAATGCCAATGAAACAGTGTGGCATGTCTGCAAATCATCCATCCTGCATGGTAGGCTGTGCTGGGTCCGGTCCGGTATCGCCTTGACCCACTTTAGATGGTTCAGGCCTTAATCCTTGGTTCACACACCGTCTATCCCACCTGGCCAGCACACTGGTGGCTGCTGGCTCACTAGGCTCATGCTTGGTCCACTTGACCCACTTGCAGTGTTTTTCGGCCGCCATTTCAACCTTATCACTTGAGTGAAACAACACTTTCTAGTGTAACTCCTGGATGGATGGCTGGCAGGATTGGATATGGATGATAATCATCTACTAATCTGGATTTACCCTTGGCTGGATTAGCGCCTGTCACCACAACTAAAAGCTGATTTTGTTCCATGTTTTTACAATACTACAAAATGTGGGTGGAGGTCATTAGTCTTTGTTCACTAGACCAGTGAATTCATTATTTTTCATTAGTCCCTGTTCATTACAACCAGTGAATTCATAATCATTATTTCTTCACTAGTCCCTGTTCAGTACAACCAATGAATTCACTCACAACCAGTGAATTCAATCAAAACCAGTGAAATCACTTGACCTAAAGGGACACCTTTTGTTGTAACTAGCAGCTAGTCACAATGACTTCCTTGTTCAAGAACCCGCATGGGGAGCCAGCTAGGAACGGAGGCTGATCTATATAATGCTGAGGTGAAGTTTCCTCCATAACACATATCAGTCCATTAACGCCTCAGTGTCAAAAGAGATCTGTTGTCTCAAGAATCAACATCTAGTTCCATCTTCTCAAAGAAAGCTAGTGTAACTTCAAGCTGATCTTCTGAGAGTAGGCTCGATTGTTTGTTGAAGCGCACAACGAAGATCTGAGTTTTGCAGCTAGTCGATCATCAATTCGGGGTGCAGGTGCCCAGTACTGCGCCCGACTGATCTCGCCATCGATAAAAGCGATTCAGGTAACAACATGCGCATGCTTCTTCATTTGCAAATCAGGCTGATTGTTTCGAACTTCTCCGCCCTATAAGCATGTTATATATATATATCCGCCGTCGACCGCTCTCATGAGACTTCATCCTTTCACGTTTTCTTTTGTTTCGCAGCTCTGATCTTCCGCTCTATAAGACAAGTACGCGCGTCTTATAACATCAAAATTCAAGATAGGATAGCAGAAAAATATGAATCTGTTCCACACTCTCGATGACTCAATATTCCTAAAAGATCCTGCAAAGTGTCGCTTCGGTTGATCGATATCTAACCACATGCTTTTTGTTTGGTTTCTTGATCATGTTTGAATAGAATTCCAGCTGGAGCTGCTTTAATCATAGAGAGCTGAAACAGAGTTTTCAATTAAAGTCTTGCAAAGTCCATGGGACGAGATAGCAATATGTCAATCTACAACTGTAGTGGTACTGATCTGATCGGCCCTTACACCCATGATGGGGATGGTGGACCTTCGCCTGCTCCTCGGCCTCCAGCTACACGGGACATGACCATAATCATGCATTCTGCAGGAAGAGTTCCGAAGAAAGTGGGAGATGGGGATGGCAAGGGGGATGGAGATGGAGGTGGCAGCAACCCAGGATAATCATGAGATCCATTGAACACAAGAAAATATTATTTCTGGGATTCAGCCTAGCTTAATTAGCTTTAATATAAGCTAATTTAATTCAATCATTTGATTTTCTAGTCAAGTCTTCACCGCTGTTGTTACATAAGGGTATATACCTGTAAATATGCATTTTTTTCCAGGATATGAACATGGATATAATTGCTGGTTATGCAGAAAACTATATCCAAACTTGTGAGATTTTTCAAATTTGACATTGTACACAATTCATGGAGTTTATTTCAACCATTAATATGACATGTATGCATATCCTTGTTAGAGGCAGGTGCATATTATTCAAATTCACTCATTAGAGTTTGAAGCAGTGTTTTTTTATTTGGGCAAAATTTGGCAGAATTTCAACCTGGAAAAAATGATTTCGACCTGTACAAAGGATTTTCCATGGAAAAAATGGCCCAAATTTGCCAGATTTCCAAAAAAAAGAATTCCAGACTGCCAGATTTTTATGCTAAGTTCCAGCAGGTAGCCAGGAATATAGAAGGATTCTGTGTTTTTTCTACTTTCATATCTAGAATGTATTCAAATCTGGCTAAATCATCTTATGGATGATTGCCACTTCAGCTACATCACAAAATGTTTTTAGAAAAAAACCCAGTTGAAAGGCTCCTGGATATGTATCTCCCCTATTGCCTTCTGAGAGAGGAGCGAGGAGCGAGAAGTCATGGTGGAACTGGAAACTGCAATTAGGAATACCATGATAAATCCATGTTCCACCATGACCTTCATGATTCACAGAACTGCAGGTTCGGATCCTGGATGTGTAATATCTCCCCTGGCACTGGAATTGGAAAGTGCAATTGTCAATAACATATACTACCAGTTGGGACATATGAGAGGCAAGCAGAATTTGGTGAAGGGAATGTGAAATTTGGACTCAAAGACCATGCCTTAATCTTCGGAAAGAAATCTTCATATGATTTTTAGAAGCAACCAATTATCCTTTGTGGGTTTTACAATGCACACAGCACAAAACTTTTGTACTGTGTTCTTCGCAGGTCGGCCCTTGGCCCGATCCACCATCTTTTGGAGAAAAAGATGGATGATGGATGCCTAGGCACAAATTTTGGGTCCTGTTATGCATGCTTTGAGGATGTAATAAAGACTAAGAGGCATAATATGCTCCTTATGTGTCTATTACACCAAAGTGTGTATAATAAAACAGGACCCACTGCTGATTTAAAGTCCTCCATCCCTTCAGATTTAAACTTCCTTCAACTACTGTAGTTACCACCCAATTTCTTGATATTGAAAATTTGGCGAATTTCTTCAACAACTAGCAAATTAGTCGAATTTATTTAGAGAAAAACAGAAATTTCCTAAAATATCCTGATTTTTCTGTTGAAATGAAAAAACTATTCCATCAAAAAAATCACAGTGATCCATAGAACATTTTTTGATTTTTTGGAATATAATGCTAAATGCTGTTCAAGATACCAATATTTGCATCCCAGTTCCAAATTTCTACCTTGATATGAGGTTACCCAGTTCACATAAAGGTTCATCTGTGCTTCTCTGTGGGCTTTATATTGGAAAGCCTAGCAACAGAATGTCTCAGGCTTGTTATGTGCTTAAATTTTCAGAGTGTGAAAGTTTCTCTTGACAATGAGATTTCATTATTATTAGTGGTTCTTAGTAATAATAAATTACCCTTATCATGTTCACTATAAATATATTAATAGTTTAATATAGCATTAAATTTTTTAAACAAAAAAAATAATTGAAGAAAGTAGTTAAATTTTTCTTTGAATTTTCTTTTGAAAATTTTTGACTAATTCGATTAAAAAAACAGAAACCAATTAAAAATTTACTCACGTTACACCTCCTTTTATTTTTTTTAAACCTGCTTCTTGGCTCCATTATAGTGGGGGAATGCGCAAATTACATGTGTAGGTGTATAGTGCCAAGATTATACGTAGAGGTTTAGGTGTGGAAAAGAAAAAATTGAAGAAAAAATTTTCATTTTTAATTTTTTAAACCAATATTAAACAAATGAATAAAAACCCAACTATCACTGCCCAATGATCTGATTACAACAACATTTTCCATATATATATATAATTTATATTAAAATAAATTTATATAAACCACACCATGGTGGCCCCTCTACCACCACGCCTGGAATCTACCACCTCCCTCCATCCTCATTGTGGCGACAGTAGGTAGATTACAAGTATAAAACCTACTTTGGCCCCTACATAGTAGAGGCAAAGATCATCCTTTTATATTCATCCATGCGCTCTGTAGCTTAGGGTTTAAGTCATAGGAACCCAGTTGTCAACAAGCTTCTCCTTCTCCTTTACTCCTTCGGAATCATCAACATCTTCTCCTACTTTGTCAATATAGAGATGTAGACAAAGATAGAGGGGGGAGAAAAAGTGGTGTTTGAACGGAGGTGTTGGTGCAGTCTAATGGCAGCGGTGGCGACAGTAGCAGCAATAACGTTGATACCCTGAGTTCTTGGGCCAAATGTGCGTCATCGTGCAACCCTAGAGCTTGGTGTCGGCTCCTTTCAAATGTAGTGTGCACCTTTTCTTCCTCGAGGTGTATTTGTTGTTACATGTTCTCTCTCTTTCTCTTATTTGTGTGTGTTTTCCGACCTAGTTGTTTTGTGAAGTGAGTGTTTCCTTTTCTTTCATTTTTTGTGTTTGTGCGTGCGCACGCTTGTTTAGTTTGTTGCAATGGGTTTCTAGAATCAATTGGGTTTTGGGCTTGTGATTAGAATTGTTGCAAAAGAAATGATGGTTTTGGGATTTTCGAAGTTTTGGCGACTTTGGGGTGAATGTAGCTATTTCGAGAATATGTTGTTGATGAAACTCATAATCTTAGTGGTTTTATGTGTGAAAGATTTCCTTGAGTGAGGAAGGATCTCTGTTTCATCCTTCTTTTATCCAATTTTTTGGGTTTCTCAAGAAGATAAGGATGAGGGTTATCTTGCACCATCAAACTGCCTTTGCTACCTTTCTTCAAGTAAGTGTTCCTTGCTCCTACCCCTGTGCTGTTGCCATTCCCGCAATTGAAAATGCATGGGAAAACAAAGACTAAAAACTGTCTAAACCCAATAGCATAATGAGTAAAATTCGTTGTAGATGTCTAAGTGTGGTGCAGGAGTTCTTTTCTCTGGATGGGAATGTTGGGGTACTTATTTGTGGGTTCACATCATGATACATGGCCTGCTCATGGGTGTAGAAGCAACAACAAGGGTAGAACTGGATCAAATGGTGGATCAATAGAAATCAGAGATTAATAGTTCAACTCCATTTGCTTTCGTGAAGGCAACAGTGAATATGTTTGGAGATCACATACAGACAGGCCATGTGCATCACCCACAACCACACTCATCTTCCCACCAAGGCTATGTTGGCCACTAGATGAGCTAAATACCCCACCCACAATATAGAGGCACATGCTTCTATTCTTTGGAAGCCCAGATTCCGAATTTTTGGTGTGAAATATGTGGAATTTGCTTTGTTGCTGATTCACACAATCTTACCTCCAAATGGATGGCACTTGAGACTATTCTGAATTTTTATTTTATTTTTTAGTGTGTTGATGACAGAAGATAACCACATTGGAGAGTTAATTGCTACTTGCACATGAAGAAGATAACCACATTGGAGAGTAAATTGCTACTTGTACATGAAGAGTTATTGAAGTCACAAACAACATTATCTATTGCTGAAAATGAGAAGGCTGAAGATTTAAGGGAACTTGCGGGGATGAGGGTTCAATTGGAAGAGAAATTTCAATTAGAACATACTGCTACTATGTTAGATGCAGCTGCTGCTATTGAAGCCCATAATTCATTGCAGTTGTGGGAGGAAGCCACAAATTGGGAGGCCCAGCTTAATGTAGTGTTAGGCATTGGTTTGGGCAATATGGATACAAGAAATGCAGTTCAGGAACACATAGCAGGCATACAAGCTGAGCTAGGCAGAGCTGAAAGAGATGTTATAAGGTTGGGGATTCAGCAAGAGGCCAAACTTGAAAGAGCTTAAAAAGAGATTTTAGGATTGCAAGTTCAACATGCAATTTCTGCTTCACATATTGAGAATGCTTGGAAAGAGATTGTGGAATTACAAGCTCAGTTTTTTCAGCTCAACATGGGAATTTGCCTACAAACCTGGAAATTGTAAGAGCTAAGGTTGATAAGCTGCAAGCCGAATTGATGTCTTTATCAAAGCAACATGGAGGCTTTGCTGCCAACCTTGATAGTGCAAAACAAGATATTAGCAACAAGATTAGCCAAGACAAGGAATATTTTTGGCCAATCAGGCTCTAACATGTTTTTTCTGGTGACCTCTTAGTTAAGAATGATTTTGTTTCACAAATTGCTATTGGGTTATACCCAGAGATGAAGTCATGGAGTTGTGAGCTTGCTGGTATGCAAGACTGAGAAGAAGCCCTGAACTGTTTTGTGTCATGTTTTGCAGGCACAATTTCGGACCTCTGAATTCCAAAAGTAAAGCTTCAAAATCAAAATTCCAAGTTTTGCAATTCCATTAAAATTTGCAAATCTCCGTTTCTTGCCATTGGTTCAAAAATGTGTCTCCATTGATAAACAATAATTGCTGGTCAAATCCATGACATATCATTTGCTAGTCAAATCATTGACATATCAATTCCAAGTTCAAAATTCATGGATTTCAATTTCAAAGCGTTTTTCCAATTCCACTTTCACTTTCAAACTTCATAAATTTCATTTTCTAGGTATTTTTCCAACTCCAATTCATTCTCAAAATTCATAAATCCCATTTTCTAGATTTTTTTCCTATTCCAATTCCAAGCTCAGATTCCATAAACCTTATTTTTACAAATAAAAATGCATTTTTCACATTCCAAGCTCAAAATTCATAAATCTTTCTTTCCAAATTTCTAGCAACTTGCAAAAAGAATGGGCACATCAAATGATGATGATGATGATGAAAGCTTTGGTTAGTCTTTGGTTAGCAAAACAACCAGGTTTACAAATTTAACTCACAATAGTAAAAATATTATATTATATCTCTGCCCCGGCAGGGCCTTTGTGTGCACCACACCTTGTTATTAAGGTTGGCAAAAATTATTCCAAATTTAACACATGTACTACTTAGTTTTTAAAACCTTCATTACATAATCACTTGAAGCGTGCCGATGGAAAACTCTGATATTATTGATCTATGGCCTTTTCACTTTAACACTAAAATCCAACACTAATTTGACAATCAAAATTATGACTTCAAGTGGTTCCAGTGTGGCCTGTGCCGTTTGCTCAAGTGTTACCACTTCGTCAACTGATTTTTCCCTCTAAAACCTGGTCTTTTGGAATTTATTTGAATTTTCAGCTGCAGAAATCAGTTAAAAAACAATATCTCTCACAGTCTGAATCCAAATCTTACCAAATAAATTCCATTAAATCCTGCTCATCAAGATCTTTCCAACAACACCAAAGGCACATTCCAATTCCTCCGAAATTTTCAGTTACAATTTAATTTAACTTTCAGTGAAAAAATAATTCAATATTCAAGAACTTTTACACCGCAAGTCCAAATGCCATGAAACCAAGCCGATGCAACCCTCCTCCTCGAGAGCTTTCCAAAGAGACCAAGAACGCGATCTGAAGCATCCTGGTCAGGTGGATCTCATCGGTACAAAACAGAAAAGAACAAACAAACTACCTTCCTTCATAGATAGACGTTTCATCTAAATAATAATAAGGCACACAAATGAGTCATTTTCTATGCAAGGAACTGGGTTTTCACTTTTGAGTTCATTCGATCCTTATTATTAGAAATGGAGTATTCTATGAATTTATTTGTTTTTCTTTTTTTGGGGGCGGGGGGTGGTGGGGGGGGTTGGAACAACAACGGCAGACTGTCGCCATCCCTAGAACCTCAGTCGTGATTATTAGACTCCATTTCGTGTTTGGGCTGTTGCCAACAACGAAACTTCATTTCGTGTTTGAGCTCTTGCCAACCAGACTTTGTAAACATCTGTCCAAAAAAAGTTGAGAAGACGACAACGGCAACGACAGTCACACCGATGCCAACCGTGAGCGCCATATTGACTGTATACTTGGGAATGGGTGGTAAAACTGCAAAGCCAGCACTAGCGAACGCACCCATGACAAAGAAGACTGCAGCACTCACAAGGCCATAAGCTAGTTTAAGTTTCCACCGTAAAGCCTGCACCACGTCTCCGATGTAAATGTCTTCTGGTGGGGGAAGTGCAACATTCGCTCCCACCATGAAGGTTGCAATAGAAAAGAAGAAAGACAGCGAGTTGAAAACCCAGAAACTTTCCAAAATAGGATGACCTCCAACAGAAGCAAAAGGACCATCCGTGCCAGGCGGGGAAGAGTATCCTAAGGGCGGGCTCAGCCATCCGGCAAAAGTCGCAGTTGCAATCAGCGCGGTCCCAACAAGAATAGCGTTTACTGCATCCACGTGGACCTTCCTCTCCTCGGTCAGTCTATTCCATTCTCTTTGGCTGTCAACTCTTTCCATTATTTGCTTCCAGATGACATTGCTGGCTTGCCTCGGAGTGACTGGATTATTAGAAACTCTGGATCTGTGAGGGATTTCCTTGAATGCCATCTCAATAGCAGTGTTTCCTTTCTCAGTTTGTACATCAGTTCTTAAGCCTCCTATTGTGGCTTCACACAAGCACTTGACAACTTCGAAGTGTGCACTGAGCACAGCTAATGCGAGTGGAGTCTGACGCGAACCATAGGACTTGACGTGTGTATTATCCAACAGTCCAGGCACAGTGCATGCGTCATTCAAATCGACAATGTAATTGCGGTTGATAAGAAATTCGACTACATTACCATGCCCCATTTTCACAGCCCAATCAAATGCTCGTCGGCATTTGCTCCTCTCGTCCCTCATCATCGCCTCAAGGAGCTCCTTCTTCCTCATCTCCTGTCGACGTCGGGCCTCCAACTTCGCCTCCACCTTCGCCTCCGCCTTCGCCTCCGCCTTCACCTTCGCCTCCGCCTCCGCCATCATCTTCGTCTCACGCATATTAATAAGTTTCTCTACCATCTCAACGCGCCCCAGTCTAGCAGCTGCCTCAATCGGACATAACCAGAACTCATGAGAAGGGTACAATTTGTGTACAGGTGTAGCACACTCACTGTAGAACGAATTGCGCTCCTTATTAGGAGAGAACAAATCTGGTTCGCTAGATTTGAAGCGCTCGTCAGAGACTGCGATATCCTCCAGGGCGTCAACCATTGTGAAATTATTGGTCTCAGCAGCAATTGCCAGAGCTAGAAGTCCCTTGCTCATTGGTGTCGGTGATTCCGGATCATCAGCTCCTCTCGCCCGTACAAGGCCCACCACGATGTTCTCAAACCCCAGTCTGGCAGCCCAGCACACGATCATTTTGCACTTAGGCAGAACTTTTGGATATGCCTTGAAATCTTCCTTAACCGCGCCCACCAAACTATCCTCTATCTTTCCGTAGTTCTCCTCCCTTTCGTTCTCACTCCATGTGTCGTTCAGCGCACGAGCCTTTTTCAACGCCTCCTCGTATATCTTACCACTTTTGCTCAAAAATCGGAGTGACTCGAGTACACCTGCTTTAGTTGATGGCTTCAGAAGTTGGTCTCTCCTGTAGAAATATGGTTTCAAAAAATCATCAACGGCGCCAACAGATTCAGAAGGCTTCGTAGTTTCATGAGAATCTAAGTCCGCGATTACTTTGTCCTCAGAAGTGTTTTGCGCCATCATTCTCCAGATAATACCAGACACCTCTCAAGCTTAAAGATTCTTGTTGCACGTCCTACACAAAAAATAAGTGTTCAATGATATAACAAGTTCTGCATATAATTACTCGCCATTTTTCCAAGGTCAGTGAGTCCCAAGTGTAACCACTGTCGCCCAGCAAAAATTTGAGAAAGACTAGGCAGAAGGAGAGAAAATTTTCGCCCGCAGCTATTTCACAAACTCTACGCTCCACTGTAAAGCAATCACAGACCAGTAATACTTCAAAATGGAATAGTGAATGAAAAGCATGATATCGGCATCCTCTGACATTCATGCAAATTAGCTACCCAGATGAAAAAGGTTGTAGACACTTCAAAATTCAAGCAATGAGACTGTGAAAACACGTACAATAACCAAGAAAAAGTGGAGATTCTTCAACAGAAAATATAACAACATACCTGATGATGGGATCGTTGACGTATGTACCACAAAACCAAAAGAAGCGTCCAGGTTGTTGAACAACTGCACCTCAAACCAAAACTTTCTTTGGCACAGGAAAACAGTACAAGAAGCTAGTAATACTCAAGAGTAAGCTGACATGTAACTCCAGAGGCTGCACCCGAGACACCTACCTATAACAATGGACGAGTCGACAGAGACATTGCTGCCTGCAGAAAGTCGGAATTAGGACATCAAGGTCCAGTCTAGTAGTGATAAAGTATAGATTGCACTGAACCTTCACAATCTGCTGCTAAGTCGAAGACTGGAGCTCAACTCTGCACCCAACTGGAACTTTGAACTTCTGGGGAGTTTCTGAATCTAGTCTTGAAGCCTCACTTGTGGGTTTGAATTCAGCCAAAGGAAACAACTGGCTTTATAGGCGAAAGCTGTTCCGTTACCGATAGAGCAACCTGCACATTTTGGAAACTCTCAATTAGACACATGGGATAAAACAAGGGGTGTGTCACACTGTTGCCTTGCCATTTACATTAAAAAGTATCTTGAGGCAAAAGAAGAATTATGAAAACTCAAATACTCTCACCATGCAAAAATATAATCTTCAAAAAAATCCTCTAAAATATACCAAAGTCCTTCAAGATATTATAACTCTGTAACTAATCTCAAGTTTCAACACAAGCTAAAATATTATGTTTCAAAAATCCTCATATAAAAATAGACTTATTTTGTAGGGGCCAAAATCCCTTAAGCTACTATACTCCACAATGAATCTAAACACAATATCCTTGCCTTTGGTAAGCAAGGCCAACAAAATGGGCCAGTAACGCGAGGCAACAACATATTACAGATGTCAACCAGGGCCACAGTGAACCAGCACGGGCACCAGGGCACCATGAAGGATGAATGGTAATTCGTTGGGAAACAGTTATCTGTTGGGTTTAACTTCCCAAGCTAACCATGGTGATTACCTCAGTTGCTTTTTTTTTCTCTACCCACCTACTAACAACCTGCTTGTGGGTTGTTAGTAAGTAGGTAGTATAAATAGCCCCTACCTATGTATAAACCATCTAATTACCTAATAGTTACCTATTTTCCTAACCTATCTACCTATATATGAGACCTACTTCCTACAGAATTGGTAACCAAGGTGAAACCAAATATTAGCTCAGTAATAATGGTCATCCAGAACTGAGTAATAATGGGCATCCAGTCGATGGTATGTTGGTGGGTGCTGGTTCAATGTGGCCAGCACAGACACTGGCACCTTGACCTTCTTGAGTGAGGCCTAAGAAATAATATTTGAGTTGCGAACACTACTGTTTTTCAATTTTTGTGAGGTGGAACATTTGGTGAATTTTGTCCAAAAAAAA
>Ga0116228_10005400_pt1 | contig 11399 bp, 12 predicted proteins | sample S1TSphfallax_2_FD_89694 | JGI IMG/M metagenome (GOLD analysis project Ga0116228, IMG submission 89694) | Host-associated microbial communities from peat moss isolated from Minnesota, USA - S1T2_Fc - Sphagnum fallax MG | ecosystem: Host-associated > Plants > Peat moss > Unclassified | place...
ACTGCGGCGGCAGCGACGGATCGGCGCTCGTCGTCAGCCGGTGGTCGTAGCGGCGATCAGATCGCTGCCGCTCGCAACGAACCCCAAACATTGACGGACGTTGTAGAGCGTCGCGTCCCAGCAGAACGCGGGCGATGTCGTCGCGCAGCAGTCCTCGAGCATCACGCAGTCGTAGCCCAGAAAGTTCGCGTCGGCGAGCGTCCAGATCACGCATTGGTCCGCGTTGACGCCCGCGAACAAGAGCGTATCGACGCGCAGGTTGCGCAAGATCGAATCGAGCGGCGTATCCCAGAAACCGCTCATGCGGAACTTGTCGACGCAGATATCGTCCGCGAGGATCGGCAGCTCGTCGACGACCGCCGCCGCCCAACTCCCTTTCTCGAGCACGCGCGCGCCGTTCGCCGGCAGCGGATCCCCGATGCCGACGCTCGCGCCGTCGGCGTTGTAGACGTGCACGAGGCTCGGGCTGATGTTGAGGCGGTCGGGACGGTTCCCCCAGTTGAGCCAAATGATCGGCACGTCGAGCGTACGCAGATGCGGAACGAGCGCGCGCAGCGGCTCAATCGGGCGGCGCGCCGGCGCGACATCGACGCCGATATGCGCGAGCCAGCCGTCGGGATGGCAGAAGTCGTTCTGCATGTCGACGATGACGAGCGCGCTTGCGGCGAGGTCGAAGGTCAGGGTCTGCGGCGTTGAGGCGACCGTGACCGGTTGCGGCGCCCGCTGTGGGCGAATGGTGTCGACGCGCTCGCGCGAGACGCTCCACGAGTTGGCGCGCGTGCCGATCCGCGCTTCTGCTTGGGCCGCTGCTTCGTTTGCCATTGAAGGGCGTTTCGTTTCAATCGAGATGATGCCATGCCGCTCGGACATCGGTAACGCGAACGGGCGAGGCGTCATGCGGACTCGCTACGTTGGCATCGAGCGCGCCGTTGGGCGCAAAAACAGCATCGGCACATCCATGATACGGGCGGGTTGAATGGACGTCGGATTTTTGATATGATGACCATATAGTTATTCAGTAGTGACTCTATAGTTAGATGGTGGTTTATGCGTACGAAGACGTGGGCTGTGACCGCAGCGAAAGCCAAACTTTCCGACCTCGTCGATGCAGCGATGAAGGGAGATCCCCAGATCATCACGCGCCGTGGTGAAGAAGCCGTGGTCATCATCTCGATGAAAACCTATCGTTCGGCGATCACCGGCGGGCAGGGAACGCTGGTTGATTTCTTCGCGCGATCACCCTTTCGTGACGTGACGATCGCGCCGCAGCGAAGTCGGGAGACGGGCCGGGACATCGACCTGTGAGCGGATTTCTGCTCGATACCAACGTCGTGTCAGACCTGCGAAAACCACGCCCGAACTCCGGCCTCACGGCGTGGATCGCCACTGTGGACGAGCAGAAACTCTTTCTGAGTGTTCTTTCCATCGGCGAACTGCGCATCGGAATAACGCTTCAATCTGATGCAAGAAAACGAGCCGCGCTGGAGACGTGGCTCGTCTCGGATTTACTCTCCCGCTTCGCGGGGCGGATTCTTGCCTTCGACCTGGATGTCGCGCAGCAATGGGGGCGCATCGAGGGCCGGGCCCGGCTCGGCTCAGGAAAACTCCCCGTCGTCGATAGCCAACTTGCGGCGACCGCCCTTCGTCATGGTTTGACGCTCGTCACGAACAACGAAGCGGATTTCTCACGCACCGGGGCGTCCATTCTCAACCCCTGGACGTGAAGCCCGAACTCGCCGGCTTGGGCGGCTCGTTCCTTTGCCATTGCAATTTGCGCTCGTTTCGATTGAAATGAAGCCATGCCCATGATTACGAAGTCGCTCGACTCGTGTGCGTGCTATCGCATCAAAGCGAGCGATACGAACTATTTCGTCCTGTTGGCCGACCCGCGGAGCGACGGGGTCGCCTTCGTCACCGTGGTTGAGATCTTCGAGCCCGGCGGCGTGACGCCGCCGAACGCGCACGTGGCCGCTTTTGAGCAGTTCGTCGTCCTGGCCGGGACGGGTGTCGCCCGCTGCGACGGCCGCGAAGCGCCGCTCGCCTGCGGCGACGTCCTGATCGTGCCGCCGGGCAGCGAGCATGTCGTCGAGAACACGGGCCCGGGCAAGCTCTACTGCTTGACGACGATGATGCCCGACGAAGGGTTCGCGGATCTGATCCGCAGCGGCATCCCGATGACGCTGGACGACGACGATCGCCGCGTGCTCTGCGAACGGCAGGTCGTCGCCCCGTGACGGTTCCCAAACGCCGCTGGGAAGAGATGACGAGTCCGGATTTCGACGCGCTCGATCCCGCTTCGACGGTCGCGATCTTGCCGGTCGGGGCGATCGAACAGCACGGCCCGCACCTGCCCGTCTGGGTCGACTCGTGCATCAACGCGATGCTGCTCGACCGCGTGCTCGCGCAAGCGCCGCCGGAACTCCACATCACCGCGCTGCCGATCCAGGCGGTCGGGAAGAGCAACGAACACCTCGCGTTTCCGGGGACGCTCTCGCTCTCGGCCGAGACGCTCGTTCGCCTGCTCACGGAACTCGGCGAGAGCGTCGGCCGCGCCGGCGTACGCAAACTCGTGTTGCTCAACTCGCATGGCGGGCAGCCGCAGATCATGGACATCGTCGCGCGCGACCTGCGCGTGCGTCACAAGATGTTCGTGGTCAATGCCGGCTGGCACGCGGGACCGATCGCTGGCGACCTCTTCCCGGCGGACGAACTGCGCTACGGCATCCACGGCGGCGCCGGTGAGACCTCGCTGATGCTGCACCTGCGCCCGGACCTCGTGCGAATGGAGCTCGCCGGCGACTTCGTCGGGCTCATGCACACGATGGGTGAAGACTACCGCTGGCTCACGCCCGAAGGCCGGGTCGGGTTCGGCTGGCAAACGCAGGATCTGCATCCCTCCGGCGCGATCGGCAACGCCGCGGCCGCGACCGCCGAGAAGGGCCGCATCCTCGCCGAGCATTCCGTCGCCAACATGATCGAACTGCTCGCCGAAGTCGCGCGCTACCCGCTCGATCGCATCGTCGACCGCTAAGCGGTCAGTGGTCTTCGCCGAGGGCGCTTTCGTGCCAGCTGCCGAGGAGTGCTTTCGTGAGCGCTTGCATCAGGGCGTAGAGGATCACGCCGGTGAGCGCGATCAGGACGAGCGCCGCGAACATCAGCGGGATGTCGAGCTGGAAGCCGGCTTCCAGGATTTGATACGCGATGCCCGCGCTGCGGCCGCCGGTGCCGGCTACGAATTCGGAGACGACGGCACCGATGAGCGCGAGGCCGCTCGAGATGCGCAAGCCGGCGAGAAAATACGGCAGCGCACTCGGGATGCGCAAGCGCACCAGGATCTCGAAGCGGCTTGCTTTGTTCATCCGGAAATAGCTGAGCAGTCCCGGGTCGATGCTGCGCAGTCCGATCGTCGTGTTCGAGATGATCGGAAAGATCGCGATCACGGTCGCGCAAATCGTCAGCGCGAGCGAGGTGTTCTTCACCAAGAGGATGATCAGCGGCGCGACCGCGACGATCGGCGTCACCTGAGCGAGCACGGCGTACGGAAAGAGGCTGACCTCGATCACGCGGCTCTGCACGAAGAGAAACGCGATCAGCGTACCGAGTACGACGGAAACCACGAACGCTTCGATCGTCACGACGAGCGTCACCCACAGGGCCATCAAGAGAACCGGCCCCTGGGTGTAGAGGCTCACCGCAATCTCGCTCGGCGTGGGGAAGAGGTAGCGCGGAACGTGGGCCGCCTTGCAACCAAACTCCCAAACCACGAGCACGATGATGCCGAGCACGATCGGTGCAACGGCCTGAACGGTCTTGGCGTCGGTCTTCATGCGTTCTCGTCGGCACCGCTTGCGTGCGAAGCCGCGGTGAGAATCGTCGAGAGTTCCCGGCACGCGTGCGCGAAGCGGTCGCTGGTCCGGAATTCATCGGTCCGCGCGGGCGGCTCGTCAACGATGAATTCGCGAAAGATCCGGCCCGGCTGCGCGGCCATCACGATGACGCGCGTCGAGAGAAACACCGCCTCGTAGAGCGAGTGCGTGACGAACACGGTCGTCAGGCGGGCTTCGGCGGAGAGGCGCACCAGATCGTCGTCGAGTTTGTTGCGCGTGAATTCATCGAGCGCGCCGAACGGTTCGTCCATCAGCAGCACGTCGGGATTCGTCACGAGTGCCCGGGCGATCGAGGTACGCATCCGCATCCCGCCCGAGAGTTGGCGCGGGTAGTGGCGTTCGTACTTCGTGAGGCCGACGTGCGCGAGCGCGGCTTTGGTGCGTTCGGCGATCTCCGCCGCGGGTCTGCGCGCGAGCTCCAGCGGTAAGCGAACGTTGGTGCCGACGCGTCCCCACGGCATCAGCGTCGGGTCTTGAAAGACGAACGACAAGCGATGACCGTCCGTGCCGACATCGGCGAAATCGCCGCCCCACCAGCGGATCGTTCCCGACGTCGGTTCGATCAATTTGGCGATCAGTTTGAGCAGGGTGCTCTTGCCGCAGCCCGACGGTCCGATCAGGCTGATGAATTCGCCCGGCATGATCCGCAGATCGATCGGCTCCAGGCCGCGCATGCCGTTGGCAAACACCTTGTCGACCTGCGCGAGCTCGATGACCGGCGTTCCGGTCGCCGCCGATTCGGTCCGCAGGCCGTCCTGCGATGATTGCGTTTCGATCATTCTAGGCCACCACGCGGAGGTTCTTGACGTAGTCGAGGGTGTAGGCGGCTTGCCAACCGGGTTTGTCCGGCATCAGGCCGGTGCGGACGGCGAAGTCGTGGATTTGCTTCCAGCGTGCGTCGGTCATGATCCCGATCGTATGCTTTGCGGCGTCGCCGCCCGTCAAGACGCCCGTCGATCGCAACTTCCCGACGGCATAGGCGAGCAGCCCGTCCGTCATCTTCGGGTTATCGATCTTGATGAGCGCATTGCCCGGCGCGGGATCGTGCAGATAGCTCTTCCAGCCTTCCATCGTTGCGGCGACGAAGCGCTGGACGATGTCCGGATTCTTGGCGAGATACCCGGTCGTGGTGGTGATCGACGAGCCGTAGGGCGGATAGCCGAGTTTGGCCAGCAAGAAGAAGCTGATCGGCACGTGCGCCTGCTGCGTCACGTAGGGCTCCGCCGTGAGATAGGCTTGCTGCGCGAGGCTCGGATCGGTGAAGAACGGCTGCAGGTTCGACTGATACGTCCCGCACTGATCGTCGCTGAATCCGTAGCGCTCGCGCAGCCAGGGCCAGAACGATGCGTGCGACGAGCCGGCCAAGAGGATCCGATGACCGCGCAATTGCGCGAGCGAGGTGATGTCGCTGTGCGCCATGATGCCTTGCAGATCGAATTGGTATGAGGTCGCGACCGCGACGATCGGCAGATCGCGCTGAACCGCAATGAGGGTGGGGATCGGGTAACCCGTCGCGAGCTCGGCCTCGCCGGCGGCGAGCAATTGCATCCCGTTGAGCTGCGGGCCGCCCATCATGACCGTGACATCGAGGCCGTGCCGTGCGTAGATCCCGGTGGCCTTCGCCTGGTAGAACGCGCCGTGCTCCGCCTGCGCGTACCAATCGGTGAGAAAGCGAACGCGGTCAGCGGCGCGCGCCGGACGGATCCCGGCAGCCGCGAGCGTGGCGGTGCCGGCAAGCCCAGTGAGTGCTCGGCGGCGTGTGATCATCTGGTGAGGTTCGCGTTGCGTACATCGCCTCGCTTCTCGCTATTTGTCTAGCCGCGTTCGCGTCGTCTCGGTGATTTGTCTATCGCTCGCGGGACGGGGGCCGGAGGTGCTCCCTGCGGCTGAGTCGGAGTCAGCCGTCACATGGCCGTCTATCTGGGCTACGATCAAGCCGCGCTCGATGCAGCCTACGATCAACTGGTCTACGCACCCAATCGCGATCAGATCTTCCGGCGCTACGAGGCGCTCAGCGATGCGGTGCGCGCGCGATTGGGTTCCCCGCTTCGTTTTTCCTACGGTCCAAGCGATGCCGAGCACCTCGACGTCTTTTGCACGCCGCAGCCGAACGCGCCGATCCTCGTCTACGTGCACGGCGGCGCGTGGCGCCGGACCCCGGCCGAGCGGTTCGCGTTCCCCGCCGAAGCGATCGTCGCCGCGGGTGCGCATTACGTCGTGCTCGAGTTTGCGGCGGTCGATGACCTCGGCGGCGATCTGCGGCCGATGGTGCGGCAGGTGCGCTCCGCGATTGCCTGGCTCGCTTCGAATGCGGCGCGTTTCGGCGGCGACCCGCGGCGGATCGTCGTCGTGGGTCATTCCTCGGGCGCGCACATCACCGGCTGTCTCTTGGTCACCGAGTGGGAGGCGTTCGGCGTGCCGGAGGGTCCGATCGCAAGCGCCATCTGCTGCAGCGGCATGTACGATCTCGTCCCGGTGAGCCTTTCGAAGCGGAGCGCGTACGTCACGTTCGATGCCGAGACGATCGATGCGCTCAGCTCGTGCCGACGCATCAAACGCATCGACGTCCCGGTCACGGTGGTCTACGGCACCGAAGAGTCGCCGGAGTTCCAGCGCCAGAATCGCGAATTCGCAACGGCCCTCGCGACGGCGGGGAAAGACGTGCAGCTCGTGGTGGCCGAAGGCTACAATCACTTCGAGATCGTCGAGACGCTCGCGAATCCGTACGGCCTGCTCGGCGCAGCCGCGCTCGCACATCTGAAGCGCAGCGCATGAAGATGGGCTTTTTCACACCGCCCGAACGCACGCGGTTCGCGCTGCGAGGGGTCCACGTTCCGCCGTGCCTGTTGCCGCCGGAGTTTGCCGGCGATGCGGAACTCGTCGCGGTGGATCTGCTCCTCGACGGCGGCCGCATCGCGGCGGTCGAGCGCGGCGGCACGCTACCGCCCGAACTCGGGCCCGATCTCGACCGCTCGATGGTGCTGCCGGGCCTGCTCGACATCCACACGCACCTCGATAAGGGACACGTCTGGCCGCGAATGCAGAATCCGACCGGCGATTTCGCCGGCGCCGCGCAGGCGACCGGGGCCGATCGGACCGCTCGTTGGACCGCCGACGATGTGCGGCGCCGGATGGAGTTCGGACTCGAGACCGCCTACGCGCACGGCGTCGTCGCGATCCGCACCCACCTCGATTCGATCGCGCCGCAGACCGAGATCTCGTTCGGCGTGTTCCGCGAGATGCGCGAGCGCTGGGCCGGGCGCATCGATTTGCAAGCGTCGTCGATCGGCGCGCTCGACTACTTTCTCACCGATGATGGCCGGGTACTTGCCGATATCGTCGCGGAGTCGGGCGGGTATCTCGGCTGCGTCTCGCGCCTCTATTCTCAAGGCGAGGCGACCTCCGGCCCCGATTTCGATCGCGCGGTGACCAATCTGTTCGCGCTCGCGACCGAACGCGGACTCAACCTCGATCTGCACGTCGACGAGAACGGCGATCCGCAGTCGCGCAGTTTGCTGCGCATCGCCCAGCTTGCGACGGAGTTCGCGTTCGCGGGCGACATCCTGTGCGGCCATTGCTGTTCGCTTGCCGTGCAAGACGACGACAGCATCGAGTTGACGCTCGATGCCTGCGCGGACGCCGGTCTTGCGGTCACGACCCTGCCCGCCGCGAACATGTATTTACAAGCGCGCGCCGCCGGACGGACGCCGCGCTGGCGTGGTGTGACGGTGCTCCATGAAATGAAAGCGCGCGGGATCCGCGTCGCCGTCGCCGGCGATAACTGCCGCGATCCGTTCTACGCCTACGGCGATCACGACATGCTCGACACCTTCACCCAGGCGGTAAAGGTGATTCATCTCGATCACCCGTTCGCGGACTGGATCGCATCGGTGACGACGACCCCGGCCGGAATCATGGGACTCACCGAACGCGGCCGGATCGCGCCGGGCGTACCGGCCGATCTCATCGTGCTCAAGGCGCGAACGTATTCGGAGATGCTCTCGCGTAGCCAAGCCGACCGCGTCGTGCTACGCGGCGGCCGCGCTATCGACACGACGCCGCCGGATTACCGCGTTCTCGACGACCTGATGTTGCCGTAAGGCGTATTAGCCTGCGTCACCGTACGCTGCAACCTGTGCAAGATACGCGTCGCGCGTCGCACGCGGCAGCCAGGCTGCCTCGAACGCGTTGGCGGAAAACTTGCGCAGGTGCTCGGTGCCGAGATCGAGTTCGCGTTGGACGAGCAAGAAATTCTCCGTGATATAGCCGCCGAAGTAAGCGGGATCGTCGGAATTGAGCGTCACGCGCATGTCCAGCGTCAGCATCTTGTCGATCGCCGTCCACTGCGAGTTGTTCGTCACGAACGAATTGGAGATCGGACACACGGTGAGTGCGAGTTTGCGCGCGCGTACGACCTCCGTCAGTTCGGCGTCTTCGAGCAGATTCACGCCGTGATCGATGCGCGCGACGCCGATCGTTTCGACGGCCTGCCGAATATGCGTGACCGAGTTCTCTTGATTGACGTCGCAGTGCATCGTGAGCAGATAGCCCTCAGCGCGGGCACGAGCGAAGACGGCGGCAAACTTGAGCGGCGGATTGCCGCGTTCGTCGGAATCGAGCCCGACGCCGATGATCCACTCCTTGTACGGAAGCGAGTCGAGCAGCGTCGCCATGGCGAATTCGGCGCTCCAATCGCGCAGGAAACACATGATGAGCGCTGACCGGATCCCCAGTAGCCGCTCCGCATCCAGCTGTGCCCGCCGCAAGCCGCCGATCACCGTCCCGAAGGCGACGCCGCGTGCCGTGTGCGCCTGCGGATCGAAGAACATTTCGACATAGAGCACGTTTTGCGAGCGTGCCTTCGTCAGATACGCATAGGCAAGATCGTAAAAGTCTTGCTCGTGTACGAGGACGTTCATCCCCTCGTAATAGATCGCGAGGAACGAGGTCAGGTCATGAAACGCGTAGGCGGCGCGCATTTCGGCCGCGTCGCGATACGGAAGTTCGAGGTTGTTGCGTGCCGCCAGCGCAAACTTCAATTCGGGTTCGAGCGTGCCTTCGATATGAACATGCAGCTCGCACTTGGGTAAGCCGTGAATGAAATCGTCGATTGCCGCCATGGCTTGTCTAAACGGGCGGCGCTTGGACGCCGTGCGCGAAGGCTTCGAGCCGCGCGCGATCGATCGCTTTGACGCGGCCGCGATCGAGGTCGACGGCGCTTGCGTTCTTGAGCCGCAGCAGCGCGCGCGCGGCCATATCGCGCACGGTCCCGGCGGCGGCTGCGATCTGCGCTTGCGAAAGATTTGCCACCCCGGGTAAGCCGGGCGCCATGCCGGTCGTTGCCGGTGCATACGACATCAGAAATTTTGCCACGCGCTGCAGCACGTGCGCGAACGCGAGATCGGCGATCGTGTCGATCGAGCGACGCCGCGCTTGCGATGAGGCGGCGAGAAAACCAAGGCCGAGCTCCGCGTCGTTGCGGACGGCGTGCAACACCGCCTCGGACGGGAGCAGGACGAGCGTACACTCCGTGAGCGCCTCGGCGCGCGTCGTCGCGCCGCCACCGTCGAAGGTTCCCGATTCGTTGAGCGGATCGTGGGTGAGCCGCTCGCCGAGCGAGTGCGTCTTCCCGTCGGGAGAAAGCAGCGTATAGACGACCTTCCCGGAGCGCACGAACCCGAGGTACGGCCAGATCTCACCTACATCGTAAATCGTCTCGCCGGCCCGAAAGGAACGTTCGGTCGCGACTTGCGCGAGCTCGGCGATCGTCGACTGCTTGGCGTTTTGGAACGGCGCCGCATGCGAGAGGAAGGTCCCGACGTCGGCGCGTTCGTCGATGCGCTCGAGGCGAATCGTCCAGCGGCCCGAGCCCAAGTTGCGTGCGTCCCACGAGAAGCGGCCCGGCCGCGACTGCGCGAACTCGTTGCGCAGCGAACGTGGATCGGCTTCTTCGTTGAGTTCGACGACACCGCCGATCGGCAACTTGTCGAACGCCTCAAAAATTCGCGCGCTGCGATTGGTAGCGGGGAGCGCGCGAGCATCGATCGTAATCGCGGGCGTTCGGGAAGCGGGCATCACTAGGAAATGCGTCCCGGAGGGTGTCGTTTCCCTGCGGCCCGAACCGCACGGTCATGTCCTTGGCAACCCCGCCGGCGCCCGCGGACGTGCGGCCGGGCAGGCGCCGGAGCTGGATCGGACGGGCGATCGACCTCCTCGCGGCGCTGATCCTCATCGCCGCGATCTACCGGTTCGCGATCGCGCCGCGGCTCTTCCCCGCCGGACCCGTCGCCGCACCACCCGTCCACCTCGCGCGGCTCGACGGTCAGGGCACGTTCTCGCTCGCCGCGCAGCGCGGGCACGTCGTCTTTCTCGACTTCTGGGCCTCCTGGTGCGAACCGTGTCAGGCCTCGATCCCGCTCGTCGAACACTATGCGCGCACGCATCGCGATGTCCAGGTCATCGCCGTCGATTCGGGCGAACCGGCCGCGATCGCGGGCGCCTTCGCGCGCAAACACGTGATGCAAAACGTCGTGCTCGACCCCGACTCGCAGGTGACGGCGGCATTCGGCGTCTCCGGCTATCCGACGATGGTCGTTATCGGGCCCGACGGGATGGTGCGCGCGAAATGGGTCGGCTTCGATCCCGCGATCGAAGAGGCGATGGCGCGGGCCGCGCGCGCGTTCGCACCGCGCCCCACGTCGTTCGGCGGCGGACTCGTTCGTATGGCCGCGGCCGCCGAGCTGCCGGCGCCGCAGCTCGTTATCGAAGACGATCCAAGTTCGCTCGATACGATTCGGAACACGCCCTTCGGCTGGCAACTCGGCCCGCTCACCCAAGGCTATCTGTTCCTCGTCGACGAGCACGGCGCGCTCGTCCCCGACCGCGCGCTCGCGGTGCCGACGCGCGCCAACGGCGGCATCTCCGCCGACGGCCGGACGATCACGTATCGGCTGCGAACCGGCCGCTGGAGCGACGGTGCGCCGTTCGACGCGCGCGACGTCGCGTTTACGATCGATGCGCTACGCAACCCGCGCACGGCCGTGCCGGATACCTCGGCCGTCGCTCCGATCGCGTCCTATGCGGTGCCGCGGCCCGATACGCTCGTCGTGCATCTGCGCGCGCCCTCGGCGCCGTTCGTCGCCTCGTTTCTGACCGAAGGTGCGAACGATCCGTTCAGTATTCTGCCGCGCCACATCGCGGCAAAATACGCGTCGCTCGATCAGAGCTCGCTCGACACGGACCCGGTCGGACTGGGTCCGTTTCGTTTGACGCACTGGGCGCGCGGCGAACGGCTCGAATTCGAGCGCAATCCGTACTATTGGCGCGGGCCGGCGGCGAGCGCCCGAGTCGTGGTGAACGTCGTGCCGAGCGCGACGACGCGCTTCTTGCTCGCGCGCACCGGCGCGCTCGACGAGATCGAAGTCACCGGCCTCGCGGCGGATACGGCCGCGCGCACGCCGGGTCTGCACGTGATCGCGACGACCACCAACATCGTCGATTATTTGCAATGCA
>Ga0116228_10005402_pt1 | contig 11398 bp, 8 predicted proteins | sample S1TSphfallax_2_FD_89694 | JGI IMG/M metagenome (GOLD analysis project Ga0116228, IMG submission 89694) | Host-associated microbial communities from peat moss isolated from Minnesota, USA - S1T2_Fc - Sphagnum fallax MG | ecosystem: Host-associated > Plants > Peat moss > Unclassified | place: USA...
AAGCCGGTGGTGCCGAGCCGCCGTCGCGGCCAGGGCCCCAGCCCGCGCAAGCGCATGACCGTGATGGTGGCGCTGCTGTGTATCGCCGCCTCGGGTCTGGTGGTGCGTGCCTTCGACCTCCAGGTGGTGCGCAAGCAGTTCTACCAGGATCAGGGCGACGCGCGCTTCCTGCGTGAAATGCCCATCGCCGTGTCGCGCGGCACCATCTTCGACCGCAACGGCGAGCCGCTTGCCGTGTCGACGCCGGTAGCTTCCATCTGGGCCAATCCGCCCGAAGTGCTTGAAAATGCCGACCGCATTCCCGAGCTGGCGCACGCGCTGCATGTGGATGCCGACGATCTCAAGCAGAAGATCGAAGCCCGTGCAGATAAAGAGTTCATGTACATCGCGCGCCAGATGCGTCCGGAAGACGCGCAGGCCGTCGTCGACCTGAAGATTCCCGGCATCGCGTCGCAGCGCGAGTACCGTCGTTATTACCCGTCGGGTGCAGTAAACAGCCATATCCTCGGCTTCACCAACATCGACGACCACGGCCAGGAAGGCCTGGAACTGGCCTTCGACGAGTGGCTGGCCGGCAAGCCGGGCGCCAAGCGCGTCATCCGCGACCGCATGGGCCATGTGGTGGAAGACGTGGAACTGGTGCGCGAGCCGCAGCCGGGCCGCGACCTCACGCTGTCCATCGACCGCCGCATCCAGTACCTCGCCTATAGCGCGCTCAAGGATGCGCTGGACAAGAACAAGGCCGATTCGGGCTCCATCGTGGTGATGGACGTGCACACCGGCGAAGTGCTGGGCATGGCCAACCTGCCGTCGTTCAATCCGAACGCGGTGCGTGGCAGCACCCCGCAGGAACGCCGCAATCGAGCCGTCACCGACGTGGTGGAGCCGGGCTCCACCATGAAGGCGTTCACCATGGCCGCCGCACTCACCAGCGGCAAGTACACACCGACCTCGCCGCTCATCGAGACCTCGCCGGGTACGTGGATGATGGGTGGTCACCCGGTGCGCGACACGCATAACTGGGGCACGCTCACCCCGACCGGCGTCATCACCAAGTCGTCGAACGTGGGTGCCGCCAAGATCGCGATGACGCTGGATACCGATTTCCTCTACGGCATCTACAAGTCGTTCGGCATCGGCAACAGCACGGGAAGCGGCTTCCCCGGCGAAGCCTCCGGCTACCTGCCGGTGGGCCGCACCTGGAAACCCATCGAGAAGTCGCGCCTGGCCTACGGCTACAACCTCAACGTGACGCCGCTGCAGCTGGCTACCGGCTACGCCGCCATCGGCAACGGCGGCCAGTATCGTGCGCCCAGCTTCATCAAGGGTGCGGACAACCCGCCCAACCAGGTCGTTACGCCCGACGTGGCCCATGAGCTCGTGCGCATGCTCGAGACCGTGGTCGCCCCGGGCGGCACCGGTTACGGCTTTGCGTCCGTCGCCAACTACAGCGTGGCCGGCAAGACCGGTACCTCGCACAAGAATTCCGCCGGCGGTTACTACGCCAACAACTATATTTCGCTGTTCGTGGGCATGATCCCGGCCAGCGCTCCCCGCATCGTCACCGTCGTGGTCATCAACGACCCGAAGGGTGGCCGGTACTACGGTGGCTCCGTCGCCGGTCCGGCCTTCGTCCAGGTGATGCAGGGTGCGGTGAGGCTGCTGGACATCCCGCCGGACAACGTGGGTCGCTGGTACGCCGGCGGCCCGAGCCAGGGTGGCATGATCAGTACGAACAACGCACCGCCACAAGCGGACGACAGCGCGGCGGAAGAGGTGGTCCCGTGACCATGCGCCTCGCCGATCTACTCAATGGTTTCGCCGACGCCCCGGGTGCCGGCGAAATTCTCGTTTCCGGACTCTCGCTGGATTCGCGCGCCATCATCGAGGGCAATGCCTTCGTCGCGCTGCGCGGCACGAAGGGCCATGGCATCGACTTCGCCGCGAAAGCGGTGGAGCAGGGTGCGGCCGTGATCCTGGCCGAGCCGCCGTTCGACGCCGTCGATCCGGGCGTGCCCGTGGTCACCGTGAAGGATCTGCGCGAGAAGACGGGGCGCATCGCTGCCCGCTTCTACGGTTCGCCGTCGCAGCCGCTCCAGGTCGTGGGTGTCACCGGCACCAACGGCAAGACCTCCACGGTGCAGCTCATCGCCCAGGCGCTGGCCTTCCTCGGCCGCAAGCCGGCTACGGTGGGCACGCTGGGTGCGGGCATGCACGGTCATATCGTCGAAGGCGAGCGCACTACGCCGGATGCGATCAGCATGCAGTCGCTGTTCGCGGATTTCCGCGAGGCCGGCGCCACGCACGTGGCGATGGAAGTGTCATCGCATGCGCTGGAGCAGGGCCGGGTCAACGGCATTGCCTTCGACGTGGCGGTGTTCACCAACCTCACCCGCGACCATCTCGATTACCACGGCACCATGGAAGCGTACGGGGCCGCGAAGGCGAAGCTGTTTGGCTTCGAGGGCCTGCGTACGGCGGTGATCAACGTCGACGACGCTTTCGGCGTGAAACTGGCGAAAGGCCTGCCGGAAGGCGTGACGAAGCTGCGCACGTCGATGGCCCACGAGGCCACCGAGAAGGACGCCGAGATCCGCGCCGACATCATCGTCACCTCGGCCAAGGGCCTGTCGTTCAACCTGAATACGCCGTGGGGCATGCGCACCGTGCGCAGCGCCCTGTTGGGCCGCTTCAATGTCGCCAACCTGCTCGCTGTTGCGGCGGTGCTGGGCGCACTGGGCGAGCCGTTCGAGCGCATCCACGCCGCGCTGGAATCATTGCAGCCCGTCAACGGGCGCATGAGCCGTCTTGGCGGCGATGGCAAGAAGCCGCTGGTGGTGGTCGATTACTCGCACACGCCCGATGCGCTGAAACAGGCCTTGCTGGCGCTGCGCTCGCATACGAAGGGTCGCCTCATCTGCGTCTTCGGCGCTGGTGGCGATCGCGACCAGGGCAAGCGCCCGATCATGGCCGGCATTGCCGAGCGCCTCGCCGACGTGGTGATCGTCACCGACGACAACCCGCGCAGCGAAGACGGCGACACCATCGTCGCCCAGATCGTGGCCGGCTTCGCCCACCCCGATACCGTCATGGTGGAGCGCGACCGCGCTTCCGCCATTGCCCTGGCCCTGGCCGATGCGAAAGCCGACGACGTCGTGCTGATCGCAGGCAAGGGCCACGAAACCTATCAGGAAGGTCCCGAGGGCAAGCAGCCCTTCGACGACCTCGCCGTCGCCCGTGAGGCGATGGCATCCAGCACCAAGGGAGCCCGCGCATGATGCGCCTTTCCGCCGTCGCCCTCTGGACTCGCGGCCGCCTGCAGGGCGCCGACACCGAGGTGACCGGCTTTTCCATCGATACCCGCAGCCTGAAGGCCGGTGACCTGTTCGTGGCGCTGCCCGGCGAACGCGTGGACGGCCACGATTTCGTGGCCATGGCCGCCGAGCGTGGCGCCGTTGCCGCGCTGGTCACCCGTCCCGTGGATGCGCCGATCGCCCAGGTGATCGTCGACGACACCCAGCTCGCTCTGGGCGACCTCGCCAGTGCCGTGCGCGCGCAGCGCAACGTGCGCGTGGTGGGCATCACCGGTTCCAACGGCAAGACCACGGTGAAGACGCTTACCGCGTCGATCCTGTCGCGCCATGGCCGCACCCACGTCAACGCCGGCAACTACAACAACGAGCTGGGCATGCCGCTGACCCTGCTGGCGATGCCCGAGGACACCCGTTACGCCGTGCTCGAAATGGGCGCCGGCAAGCCGGGCGACATCGCCTATCTCGCCGCCATCGCACGGCCCGATATCGGCCTCGTGAATTCCATTGCGCCTGCCCACCTTGAGCGCATGGGAACCATCGAAGGCGTCGCCGAGACCAAGGGCGCGCTGTACCAGGCGCTGCCGGTGGACGGCGTGGCCATCATCAACGCGGACGACGAGCGCTTCGCTGGTTTCTTTGCCGGCCTGGCCGGCTCGCGCCGCACGCTGCGTTATGCGCTGGGTCACCGCGCCGACATCGGTGCCGATATCGTCGAAGAGACCATCGAAGGCACGCACTTCGTGCTGTCGACGCCCCATGGCGACGGCGACGTACGCCTGCCGCTGGCCGGTCGTCACAACGTAGCCAACGCCCTTGCGGCAGCGGCCATCGCCATCGCACTCGACGTGCCGGTGGAGATCATCGTGGAAGGGCTGGAACAGGTGCCGCGCGTTGCGGGTCGCCTCAACCTCGAACCGATGCCGGGCAACTGGACGCTCATCGACGACAGCTACAACGCCAATCCGGGTTCGGCCGCCGCCGCCATCGACACGCTGGCCCTGGCCAGGGGCGAGCGCTGGCTGATCCTGGGCGACATGGCCGAACTGGGTCCGGATGCGGTGAAGATGCATGCCGATACCGGTCGCCTCGCCCACGAGCGCGGCATCGAGCGGCTGTTCGCCATCGGTGCGAAGAGCGCGGCGGCGGCGGAGGCCTTCGGCAAGGGCGCACACCATTTCACCACGCAGGAAGCCCTCATCGAGGCGGCCTGTCATGACATCCACCCGGGCGTCACCGTCCTCGTGAAGGGGTCGCGTTCCTCCGGTATGGAGCGGGTCGCGGCAGCAATGAAGTCGTACGCTGAAGGAGCATCCCATGCTGCTTGAACTGGCGGAATGGATGGCTCGGCACTTCACGTCGCTGCATCTTTTCCAGTACATCACCTTCCGGGCGATCATGGCGGCGCTTACCGCGCTGGCCGTGTCGCTGCTGCTGGGTCCGGCCATGATCCGCAAGCTTGCCGCGCTGAAGGCCGGGCAGGTGGTGCGCAGCGATGGTCCGCAGACGCATCTTTCCAAGGCCGGAACGCCCACCATGGGCGGCACGCTGATCCTGTTCGCCATCGGCATCTCCACGCTGCTGTGGGCCGACCTCGGCAACCGCTACATCTGGGTGGTGCTGCTGGTGACCGTGGCTTTCGGCGCCATCGGCTTCTACGACGATTACCGCAAGCTGGTGCTGAAGGACAGCCGTGGCCTCGCCAGCCGCTGGAAGTACTTCTGGCAGTCGGTGTTCGGCCTGGCCGCCGCCATGTTCCTTTACCAGACGCATCAGCTGCCGGCGGAAACCGCACTTTACGTGCCGCTTTTCAAGCAGGTGGCGCTGCCGCTGGGCGTGCTCTTCGTCGTGGTGGGCTACTTCATCATCGTGGGCTTCTCCAACGCGGTGAACCTCACCGACGGCCTCGACGGCCTCGCCATCATGCCGAGCGTGCTGGTCTCCGGTGCGCTGGGCATCTTCGCCTACCTCGCGGGCAACAAGCTGTTTTCCGAATACCTCGGCATCCCGGCCATTCCGGGTGCCGGTGAGCTGGCGATCTTCTGCAGCGCGCTGTCGGGTGCGGGTCTCGGGTTTCTCTGGTTCAACACCTACCCGGCCCAGGTCTTCATGGGCGACGTGGGCGCGCTGGCCATCGGTGCCGCGCTGGGTTGCGTCGCGCTGATCGTGCGCCAGGAAATCGTGCTGCTGGTGATGGGCGGCGTGTTCGTGATGGAAACGGCTTCCGTGATGCTTCAGGTCGCAAGCTTCAAGCTGCGTGGCAAGCGCATCTTCCGCATGGCGCCGATCCATCATCACTTCGAACTGAAAGGCTGGCCCGAGCCCCGGGTCATCGTGCGCTTCTGGATCATCAGCGTCGTGCTGGTGCTCATTGGTCTGGCTACGTTGAAGGTGCGCTAAGACATCATGTTCGGCTTCGGTAACAAGCAGGCACAGCGCCGTCAGGGCCCGCGGGGGAGTTTCGATCTCCCGCTGCTCGTGGCTGCGCTCGCGCTCGCCACGATGGGCGTGGTGATGGTCACCTCCGCCTCCATCGCCGTGGCCGACGGCTCGCACGTGGGCGCGTTCTACTACCTCAAGAAGCACCTGAGCTTCCTGGCGCTCGGCTTCGTGCTGGCCGGTGTTGCCATGCGTACCGAACTGAAGACGATCGAGAAGCACAGCACGCTGCTGCTGCTCCTCGGCATCTGCATCCTGCTGCTGGTGTTCGTGCCGGGCTTCGGCATGCGCATCAACGGTGCGCGTCGCTGGATCAACCTGTTCGTCACCAGCTTCCAGCCGGTGGAAGCGGTGAAGCTGATCCTCGTGGCCTATCTGGCGAGCTACCTCGTGCGCCATCGCGAAGGCGTGGAATACGAACTGTTCGGCGTGGTGAAGCCGATTGCCGTGGCCGGTTTCATGGTGCTCCTGCTGTTGGCCCAGCCCGACTTCGGTTCGGCCGCCCTCGTGGTCGCCACCACGGTCGGCATGGTCTGGCTGGCCGGTGCCCGCATGCGCAACCTCGTGCTGCTGGCGATGCCGCTGATCCCGCTGCTGATCTACGCGGCCACCGCCGAGGACTACCGCATCAAACGCCTCACCTCCTTCCTCGATCCGTGGAAGGACCCGTTCAACGATGGCTTCCAGCTCACCCAGGCGCTCATTGCAGTGGGTCGTGGCGAATGGACCGGCGTGGGCCTGGGCTCCAGCGTGCAGAAGCTGTTCTACCTGCCCGAGGCGCATACCGACTTCATCCTGGCCGTGCTCGCCGAAGAGCTGGGCCTGGCCGGTATCGTGGTGGTCATCGGTCTCTACATCGTGCTCGTCGGCCGTGGCCTGTATATCGGCCTGAAGGGCGTCGAGCTGGGCCAGCGTTTCTCGGGCTACGTGGCCTACGGCATCTCGCTGATGATGGGTTTCCAGGCGATGGTGTCCATCGGCGTGAACCTCGGCGTGCTGCCTACCAAGGGCCTCACCCTGCCGCTGATCAGCTCTGGCGGTTCGTCGGTGCTGATGACGTGCGCCATGGTCGGTGTGCTGCTGCGCGCCACCTTTGAAATCAATCGTGCCGAGGACGCCCGCCAGTCGGCGGTGCGTCAGCCCGCCAATGCGGTGCCTACCTCGGCACCGGCAGGAGGCATGGCATGAGCGCTCCTGTGCTGATCATGGCCGGCGGTACCGGCGGCCACATCTTCCCGGGTCTGGCCGTGGCGGACGAACTGCGTTCGCACGGCGTGCCCGTGGCGTGGCTCGGTGCCGAAGGCGGCATGGAGACCCGGGTCGTGCCGTCGCATGGCCTCGACCTGCACACCGTCAAGGTGGGCGGCCTGCGCGGCAAGGGTATGAAGACCCGCGTGCTGGCGCCGCTGATGCTGGTGCGCGCCCTGTTCGAATCGCTGGCGCTGCTGCGCAAGCTGAAGCCGCGCTGCGTGCTGTCGATGGGCGGCTATGTCGCCGGTCCGGCCGGCGTGGCTGCACGATTGGCAGGCATTCCGCTGGTGGTACACGAGCAGAATGCCGTGGCCGGTTTCACCAATCGCAAGCTCGCCTCGTTCGCGAAGCGCGTGCTCACCGGTTTTCCGAATGTGCTGCCGAAGGGCGAGTGGGTCGGTAATCCGGTCCGCGCGCGCATTGCCGCGCTGCCTGCGCCGATCGATCGCCTTGCCGGTCGCGAGGGCGCGCCGCGCCTGCTCGTGCTTGGCGGTAGCCTCGGTGCGCGCACGCTGAACAGCGTGGTGCCGAAAGCCATCGCCCGCCTTGCGGCGATGGGTTCGATGGTGCCGGAGGTAGTGCACCAGACCGGCGAGCGCCACCTCCAGGACACTGTCGATGCCTATAACAAGGCTGGCAGCGCCGCGAACATCGTGGCCTTCATCGAAGACATGGCCGGCGCGTACGAATGGGCCGACCTCGTGCTCTGCCGTGCCGGTGCGCTGACCGTCGCCGAACTGTGCGCCGCCGGCCAGGAGGCCGTGCTGGTGCCGTTCCCGTTCGCGGTGGACGACCACCAGACCAGCAATGCCCGCGCCATGGTCGACGTGGGCGGCGCACGCATCGTTACCGATGCCGCGCTCGCCGGCCACGAGTCGCCCGACCTGCTCGCGAAACTTCTCGACGAGCTGCTGGCCGATCGCAACCGTATTCTTTCCGCCGCTAACGCGTCCCGCACGCTGGCTAAACCCGACGCAGCAGCAACGATTGCCCGTCATTGCATGGAGGTATCCGCATGACGCCCGGTCGTTTGCGCGCCCACGACGATTTCATGACCTCGTTCCGCCGGGTCCACTTCATTGGCGTGGGTGGCGTGGGCATGAGCGGCATTGCCGAAGTGCTCAACAACCTCGGCTACAGCGTGTCCGGTTCCGACCGCGCGATGTCGCCGACCACGGAGCGCCTGGCCAGCCTGGGTATCCAGATCCATGTAGGCCACGACGCCGCGAACATCGACGGTGCCGACGTGGTGGTCACCTCCAGCGCCATCCGCAAGGACAACCCGGAGCTGGTCGCCGCGCACGCCTCGCGTATTCCCACGGTGCCGCGCGCCGAGATGCTGGGTGAGCTGATGCGCTTCCGCCGTGGCATCGCCATTGCGGGTACGCACGGCAAGACCACCACCACCAGCCTCGTCGCCAGCGTGCTGGCCGAAGCCGAATACGATCCGACCTTCGTGATCGGTGGTCAGCTCAACGCCGCCGGCGCCAACGCGCGCCTGGGCACCGGCCAGTACCTCGTGGCGGAAGCCGACGAGTCGGATGGCTCGTTCCTGATGCTTTCGCCGGTGATGGCGGTGGTGACGAACATCGACGCCGATCACCTGGAAAACTACAACGGCGACTTCGCCCAGGTGAAGAAAGCCTTCCACGATTTCCTGCATCGCCTGCCGTTCTACGGCATGGCCGTGCTGTGCATCGACGACGAAGAAACCGCGAAGCTCGCGGAAGACACCTCGCGCCGGATGATCACCTATGGCATCGACAACCCGAAGGCTGACGTGGTGGCCACGAACGTGCGCCAGATCGGGTGCCAGATGCAGTTCGACGTGCGCCTGCCGGGCATGGCCGAGGCGCTGGCGATCACGCTGAACCTGCCCGGCCGCCACAACGTGCAGAACGCGCTGGCCGCCGCCGCGGTGGGCTGGCAGCTCGGCGTGGAAGGCGAGGCCATTGCCCGTGCGCTGGCCGGTTTCCAGGGCGTGGGTCGTCGTTTCCATCGTCGCGGCGAGATCGCACTCGACAGCGGTAACGCCCTGCTGGTGGACGACTACGGTCACCATCCCCGCGAACTGGCGGCGGTGTTCGCCGCCGCGCGTGGCGGCTGGCCGGAGCGCCGCCTCGTCGTCGCCTTCCAGCCGCATCGCTACAGCCGCACCCGTGACCTGCTCGACGACTTCGCCAACGTGCTGGCCGAAGTGGACGTGCTGGTGCTCACCGAGGTGTACCCGGCCGGCGAATCGCCCATTGCCGGTGCCGACGGCAAGGCCCTGGCGCGCGCCATCCGCGCACGCGGCAAGACCGATCCGGTGCTGGTGGACCACCCGCGCGACCTGCGCGACACGCTGCCCGCGCTGGCGCGCGACGGCGACCTGATCATGCTGCTGGGCGCTGGCGACATCGGCGCGGCGGCCATCGAGCTGGCCAACGCCGGCAACCTGAGGACCCGCAAGTGATGAGCACCACCCGTTTCCCGCGCCTGGTCACCGATCCCGCCGATTTCGGCCGGGTGGCCGTGGTCTATGGCGGCAATTCCGCCGAGCGCGAGGTTTCGCTGAATTCCGGACAGGGCGTGCTGGAAGCACTGCGCGCCCGTGGCGTCGATGCGCATCCGATCGACGGCATCCCCGCGCTGCTCGACGCCGTGCGCGCCGGGCATTTCGCACGCGTGTTCAACATCCTGCATGGCGCTGGTGGCGAAAACGGCGAATTGCAGGGCGCCCTGCAATCGCTGGGTGTGCCTTACACCGGTTCGGGCGTGCTGGGTTCCGCGCTGTCGCTGGACAAGATCCGCGCCAAGCAGGTGTGGCTGGCCCTCGGCCTGCCCACGCCGAAGTTCAAGGCGCTGCCGCGGGGTGCCGACGTGCATGCCGCCGCGCGTGAAGTGGGTTTTCCGCTGATCGTGAAGCCCGCCTGGGAAGGTTCCAGCGTAGGCGTCACGCGCGTGTTCAAGGAAGCCGATCTGGACGCCGCCGTGGAACTGGCACACCGCTACCCGGGCGACCTGCTGATGGAAACCCTGATCGAAGGCGATGCGAGCGAGGGCGGCGAATTCACCGTCGGCATCCTCGGCCGTGAAATCCTGCCCACGATCAAGATCGTGCCGGCGCAGGAGTACTACGACTACAACGCCAAGTACATTGCCGACGACACGCAATACATCTGCCCGGGCCTTTCCGCCGGCGCCGAAGACGAGATGCGCGCACTTGCGCTGCGCGCCTTCGATGCCGTGGACTGTTTCGGCTGGGGACGCGTGGATATCATGCGCGACCGTCACGGCAAGAACTGGCTGCTCGAAGTGAACACCGCTCCGGGCATGACCTCGCACTCGCTCGTGCCGAAGGCCGCTGCCGTGGCAGGACTGGATTACCAGGCCCTGTGCTGGCGCATCCTGGAAACCTCCATGGAAAGGAGGGCATAACCACATGAAGGGAGCCGCTGCCACGCGGATCGTCGCCTGGGGCATCGCCATCACCTTGGTGGCGTTGCCCGTGGTCGGCGTGATGCAGGGCTGGTTTGCCGCCGGTCGCTGGCCGGTGACGCAGCTGAAGGTCGAGGCGGAGTTCACGCACGTCAGTGCCGAACAGATCCGCGCGGCCGTGCTGCCCAGCCTGGGCAAGGGCTTCTTTGCAACGAATCTTGAAGCAGTACGCCGTTCCATCGGCAGGCTGCCGTGGGTGGAATCGGTCGAGGTGCGCAAGCGCTGGCCGGACACGCTGCTGGTGCGCATCTACGAGCGCCAGCCCTTCGCACGCTGGAACGGCGACCGCCTGATCAGCCGCCAGGGCCAGGTGTTCGATGCGCCGGGCGCCGACCAGATGGGCGACCTGCCGCGACTGTCGGGACCGGACTCCCGGCTGGCCGAGGTGGTGAGCTTCTATGCACAGGCTCGCAAGGCTTTCGAAGGCCGCGCGCAGATGTCAGTGGTGGGTGTGAGCCTGTCCGAGCGTGGCAGCTGGAGCGCCATTACCGACAGCGGCGCGGAGATCGTGATCGGCGACCGCGAGCAGGCGGACCGTCGCCTCGCGCGCTTCCTCGACGTCTACCCGCAACTCCTTTCAGGCCATCGTGGCGGCTTCGCCTACGCTGACCTGCGTTACACCAACGGATTCGCTATCCGGTGGCCGCAATCGGAAAACACGGCCACCCCAAAGGTCGGAAGCTGAGCTAATACATGAGAAACAAGAACGACAAACAGCTCGTCGTCGGCCTCGACATCGGAACCTCCAAGGTTGTCGCGATCGTGGGCGAGTACGAGCCGGGCGAGCCGATCGAAGTGATCGGCATCGGCACCCATGTCTCGCGCGGCATGAAGCGCGGCTCCGTCGTGGATATCGAATCGACCGTGCACTCGATCCAGCGCGCGGTGGAAGAAGCCGAGCTGATGGCCGGCTGCGA
>Ga0116228_10005403_pt1 | contig 11394 bp, 11 predicted proteins | sample S1TSphfallax_2_FD_89694 | JGI IMG/M metagenome (GOLD analysis project Ga0116228, IMG submission 89694) | Host-associated microbial communities from peat moss isolated from Minnesota, USA - S1T2_Fc - Sphagnum fallax MG | ecosystem: Host-associated > Plants > Peat moss > Unclassified | place...
AAAGGCATAATGATATATTATTAGCTTTTGAAGGCTTTCCATTTGAAGGTGAAAAATGCATCCATATTATTTAAATGCAAAAATCATCAAAGATTTCTTATCCAATATAGAGGAAAACATTTGAAAGGGATGGAGTGGATGGAAATTGATATGTGCATTTGAGCCCTTGGATTGGAGATAGGATGTCAAAAATATGATTATATGCATCTAGATGGAATTTATAATGTGATCAAAGAAATTTCCAACTCCTAATCTTGTTTAGAGGGACCCAAACTTAACTCCTTTTGCATTATGATTGTACTTTTCAGAATTAATGTTGAAACTTTCTAGTTTAAAATAATTCAATAGGTTGTGGGATGACTTGAAGTACTTCAATCTTTTACACATTTTTTTGCAATTCTTGAACATTAAATGTGCAACTTGTACAAAAGGTTAAGAATGTCAAGAAATTAAAGAAGGTAGAAAAATGTAGGGAACTACGTTACATGTTTGAAAATTTGTGTCAAATTGTTGATTTGTAGAATCAAGGTGTGTGCACCTTGAAGGTCATAGTTCAATTTGCTTCCTGGTCAACATAATTCAAACATGTTGACATAGTGTGAAATTACATGTCATGGGGTGGTTTTTGTTTCATAGTAACATTATAAAGCTTTGAAAGGAATGCAAGGAATGCACACTACAATGACCCCCTTTGGGGTGTCACATTATACTACTTTTTAGGGGTGTTGCATGTTAGAGTTCATCTCACCTCAAACTTTTGAAAGAATTTCACAATATTTTTGCATACTATGTTAGAATATAACCTAGACAAGATATTAGAAAATAAATTATTTCATTTCATTTTATAAGGGAAATTGGAATATATTACTGGAAACAATGTAGTGTACCTATATACTCAAAAACACAAATACACTCCAAAAATAATTTAAATAATTTTTAATCTTTATGAAAGTTGAAAGTATATTGAACCATGTCATTTCACATAATTTGAATCATGTTTGGATACCATGTGATTAATTTGAATTTTTTCATCTCAAAAAAGATTTTTTAAAACAAAAATGTGATAAATGTGTGATAATTTGAAATTTTGACAAATAATTGCATTCGTATGGATAATGACAAGCATAAGTATGTAGGCCATTTTTTTAATCCCATTAAATTGATTATTTTAATGACTAATGAAGCCTTAAAGTTAGTGTAGTCAAACCAATATCATACCAATGTATAATATATATTATAAATATACCCTTGGATCTTTCAATATAGATAGTAATTTTTTAATTTAAAAAAAAAATTACGTATCATTAATTTTCTAAAAATAATAATTCTAGGCCCAAAAACCAAAATTGAAATGTACCATACTTTTGGAATGTTCAATCATATTGTATGTACTATATATAATACTAAACCAAAAAGTGCCCCAAAGGGGAATCACCATAATGTGCATTCACCTTACATGGTTCAATTCAACAACAAATTATATGTAATTATTTTGTGTTATCGTGTGGAATATTTTGGAGATATTGAATCAATCTATGAAGTCATTGTGGTTGAGTAACCAAGCTCATGTTTATGCACACTTTAGTAAAGCAAAATGGGCAAGCATTATGGTTTAAAAAAAGGTTATCATAATGATGCATGGAGAAGATGGTCATCCAACTATTGTTGCAATTTTGATGTATTGGATAGGAACACATTAAAAGACTTATAAACAAGGTTTTAAAAACATATTATGATGAATAACCCAATTTTCAATTCTAAGGTATGTACAACTTGTTTATTAAAATACCATTTTTTTAATTAATCTTTTTTGTGGATGGGAAAGGTAAACAAACTTCATCTTCTAGTTCCCATTTGATGTTTTAATGAACTGTGTTTGTTCTATTTTTAATAAACCACCACTTGGTACACATCATGAATTCTCATTATTTGATGGTGATGTTCATTATCAATTGTATATAATAAATAATTTTCCAATAATATTTAACATGTTGTTTTGACAAAATAATCAAAATCCACATATCTCTTGAAGTTGCCAAATTGAATAGGCCACAATCAAATCAAAACATGTTATGTTAATTAACACCATGTATAAAGTTGATTAATTCATAAGAACTTGATACATCCACTAGGAGAAAAACCGCATTTTTCAACTATGTTTTCAACTACTTTTCAATTGTCATTTATAGTTAAAAACATCACTTTCAACTGCAAAATATTTTTTGCAACTCAAAAATGACATTGTCAACTAATTTCCAAAATAGTCGACAATGTTGAGTCGACCTTGTAACACAATTGAAAACAACATACACATGTCAATTCATGGGTTAATGTTGAAATGACAACATTTTAGTTGAAAATGACATACATTTTAATCAACACAATATTTCAACTGTAAAGTGATGATTGGACCTAATTGATTCCATGTTGGCAAATCAATGGATGAACTTCATCCACCTATGTGTCTTGTCATTCGGGGGTGTGGAATTGGAATTATGACTATCTTTCAATTATATTACAACCAATGTAGCATTGGCATGTGTCATGTCATTGAGGAAGGGCATGGAATTTTATAATTTTGATTATTTTTCAATTATATTGTAACCAATGGAACATTCAAACATGTCACATGGGCATTCATGGTCCACCATCAAATTAAATTATTTGACGTGTGTTATGTGTATGGTCTCAAAATCTTGAAATTATTAATTTATTGAAAATGTCAACATATGATATTGTGCCATGTGGACACTTATGTTACACACTTGCATGACACATGGCATCTTGTTGTTTGTAAATCATCCAACATATGTGAAGTTGAGCCAAAACAAATAGATCAACTACAAGGTAGTTGAAAGCAAGTTGAAAATAGGTTGAAAATAAATCAAAATTTATGTAAATAAATTGAAGTGTAGTTGAGATTATAAGTATCACAATTGTAAGATTACTAAAGCTAGACTATGGGGATAATACACTTAGTTAAAATTAACTAAAGAAAATCAAACCTTAATAAAAACATAATCTACATATACATTATCACCTAAAAGTGCAAAACCTATTATAATTTGAAAATTATGCAAGGAAACATTGTTCCCATGTAAAAAATGGTCTCAACTACATCCCAAAGATGTTAATGTTATTACCAAACATTTATTGGAATAATGAAATGACTTTCTTATAAGGTGGTTATTTTATGTTTATGCACTACATCATAAATTTCATGGGTCATGATTTGGCAATAATAGTCTTGCAAATTTTACTTTTCATAGGTTTGTACCGAATAGACATGAATGCCATTCATCTACTTGTACTATTTGAACTTCAATGTCATGTGCATTGTTTAAATATGAATGTCATATGTAGGTCCATATTGTTTAAACACAAATGTTGTGTGTCTATTCATATTTTTTACACACAAAAGTTGTGCACACCACTTTTGTGTTTAAATAATGCATGACATTGGTGTGTAAACAATACAAACCCATGAAATAACATATTTTGCACATATTTGGAACAAACCTATGAAGCTTATAAATTTGTGATGTAATGGTGTGAACTTGTTGGCATGTTTAATTGGATTGTTGCCTTGTTAGACCACCTCTTTTGACTTGTTCATAGTTTCACCTTGCATTTTTTAATTAAAGAAAATGAAAGTTATTAGAAATGAGAAAACTTAATAGGAAGTGTTATGTCTTTTGGACATAGGGGCCTCCCATAACTTCGTAACTCAAAATAATGCTAAAAGAATGGAGCTCCAATTGGCGGAGCTCAAGGCACCCATTAAGGTGCATTTTGCGGATGGGGTCTCCCATCCAATCACATCACAAGCAAGAGACTTGCCTCTTCAACTAGGGAATTGGAGAGGAAAGGTGGATTTATTGGTTTCCACCTTAGGGGGAATGGAATACATTTTGGGAATGGATTTCATCACCCATAACAATGTGCTCATAGAAGGGCACAATAGGTTAATTAGAATTCCCTCCAAAAATGGGATCATTTAGGTTAAGACACATGAAGTGCCTAGTGCGGGTGGGAGGACCATCCATTTAATGTTAGGCAAAACTTTGGAAAAGGAATTCATGGGAGGTTATGGCATGTTGTGTGTGATGTGTGTGTTGGACAAGTCTGAGCCAAAGGAAGATACCAACTTGGTGAGTCTTCCCAAGTGCATTAAACAAGTGTTGGATGAATTTTCAGATGTGATGCCTGAAGAGTTGTTTGATGAATTACCCCCGAGAAGACGAATTAACCATGTAATCAAGGTGATGCCATGAATGGCACCTCTCGCCAAGCCCCATATCAAATGAACCATGAGGAGTTGAACGAACTTAAGGTGTAACTTGAAGAACTCTTCAAAAAGGGTGACATCAAACCTACCAAGTCACCATATGGGGCACCCGTCCTCTTTGTTCACAAGAAGGATGGGACGTTGATGATGTGTGTGGATTACATAGCCTTCAACAAGGTGATGGTGAAAAATCAATACCCATTTCCTTGAATTGACGATTTGTTTGATTGATTCTCAGGAGCTAAATGTTTAGTAGGATTGACCTATGTTTGGGTTATTACCAAATTCGAATTGTAGAAGGGCACAAAGAAAATATTGTTTATCACACAAGGTATGGTTCATACAAGTTCTTGATGATGCTTTTTGGACTCACCAATGCACCCGTCACATTTTGCACACTCATGAACAACATTTTTCGGGATTGGCTTGATGATTTTATGTCATATCCATAGACGACATTTTGGTCTGACCAATTCATTAATGGTCTAGAATCCCATCCTAGAAACAAACAAAATAATGGTAAAATGAAATATGACCATTTAAAAATATACAAAATGAAAAGGAAAAAAATCAATGAGGCCACCTTAACCAAACTTAAGTTGTGCATTTCACAAATCCCTCCAGGATGATGAATTCACTTCTGAGAACCTTTTTCCCCAACTTCCATTTCCTATTTTTCTACTACACTTTTAAGTTGTTCCCTTGGTTTGTTGATGGAAATTGTAGCTCACAAGAGACCATCGTGTTTGGCAGCTAAATTTGTCATTTTATTGCTTAGTTAATCGTTCTTTTTTAACACTTCTTGTCTTTCTTGTTTATTAGGTGTAGTTTTTAAAATGAAATATGGAGTTTTGTAACTAAGACAACTTGTTCAATGTTGGAAGTAAAAAGCATTTCGCCAATTTGTTTTAACTTTGTCACACGTAATAAGCAATGCTATCAATAGATTTTAGTGTTGGGTATTATCAATTCTTCTTCTTCTTCCACTTAAAAAACATGAATGATGCTATCGATGTGAGTTCAATGATATCTAAAATCCTTTTTCCAAATTCCATTCATTTTTCATCTTTTATTCAAGATGTTCAAGAAAAAAATCATTTAGCCATAAGCTTGAGTTGTATAAACTACTAGTAACAAACAGATATGTGTTGTGTTGACACAAACACTTTGTATTAAAGTAGTGTGGTGGAATAACATGGTAGCACATTCAAGTTGCCTTAAGATCATCTTATTTACATTTCTTGAGTTGTTTTGTAGATATTAGGTTCCAATAATGTATATAAATGCTTCCAAAATATCCACGTTCTCCTTGGCACCATCCATAAAACATTTTCCAACATGATGACCGGTTTTGATTATTTGGTTGTTTGGGATATGATGACGAGTTGTTTTCCCTATATCTTTTTGAAAGCTAAACTCTCATTTGTTTTGGAAATTGGTTAGTTTTGCATTCACAAAATGTGCTTGAATAGTCATGAAATATGGCAAACAAACTACCCAACAGAACCCATTTGCTTATGTGATTGATTGCCAAGAAAAAAATGTTTAAAAAAAAAAAAACTATATATTGGTCAATATTTGAGCTTTATGTTTATCGTTGACAAAAAATGACAATGCACAAGAAAACAAGAAATTGGGCATTCCCTCACCTCTTTTGACGTCCTTTAAAGTTCTTTGCCCATTTGAAGGGTTTTCGACTTTCCCAAGTTTATGTGAAGATGTGAGCATTGCAACGCTGACTCATTTCATTTGGTGCATATATCATCGCATGTTTTTTTCCTATATTTGTAGCTTGTATCATTTGGTGAGCATACTATGTATGCTTTGAAAATCATGAAAACATAAAGTACATGCCATTTCACCATTGAATCAATTAGGTGCACTTTTCGAATTCAAATCTTGAGTTGGAAAACATAGGATAGTTAGAAGTAAAAAACGGTCATTAATTGAGACCAAAAAACTTTGAATTTGTCATACTTACACTATGTAATAGCCTAATCAATTTTGTAGTATATGATGTTTAAGGATTTCAATTCATCAATCCAAGAAAGGTGAGTGACACCATCCTTGTGAAATCAATATCTAAATCCCCCCCTTTTTTTTATCTTGTTAAAAAATTTGCGGGACTATCATGAGCTCTTGCTACATTTTGGATGCAATAGCAATGAATCAAGAGCTTGAACTATATTTAAGGACTTGCCCATTAACAACATAATACAATTCAATTTAGCATAATGTAGTTGGTTTCTTCTATTATGTAGTTGACTATGTCATAAGGTGCTTGAAAATAAAAGGGGAATTCAAACCCTATTTCAAGCCATGTGGACATGTTTCATGAGAATTTAGAATGGGTGTGTAGTGGATTTTTCACATGATGAAAGCCAAGAGGATCCTTTAGTTGATTCCCCAAATGTTTCAACACCTACATTAATCAATTCAAATGAACCAAGCTTCAGCAATTGTGATGTGCTACACACATATGATATGTTTTTGAACCATTGAGGACCCAATGTGAAGAAAAAATTCGTGGCTCATCTCTATGATGCCCTTTGCACAACTGGATTCCATCCTTTTCTCGAAGCCAAATCTCTCGACAAGGGTCAACATGCTTTCAACTCCATTGATGAAGCCCATAGTGGTGTGTGTTTTCACATCGTTGTGTTTTCTAAGGGCTATGCAAAGTCTTAATATTGTTTCAATGAACTTTGTGACATGTTGGAAAGTGCCAAGGACATTCTTCCTATTTTTTAAAATCTGGAGATTGAACACTTCACAATCCATGGACCATTTGTTGCTAGATTTTGAAAGCATTTGAAATGAGGAAGAAAGGACAACATCAAAAGATGGGAAAAAGTTTCACTAAAGGTTGCTAACATCACAACATTTTGAATCAATGAAGTCAATGGGTATGCCTTCTCATCCACCGACATTTTCTTTTTTCATAATTTTGTTTGAAACATAGTAATCTTCATATCACAACATGAATTTCATAAATTACAATAAATCTTCTCTTAATGTTGAAGGTCTTGGGTTGACTCTTCATTTATTATTGGACATGGTGGTTTGGGGAAATTGATTATACAAATGAATCTCAACTCAAGAAGAAAGTTGTGATGAAAGTCCAAAATATTGCACCTTTGGGTGCATTTCAACCAGTGCAACATGAGGTAGCGTTAAACAGATCTATGGTGGAGGTCGTTAATCAATTGGGCCTTGTGGTAATTTTGGGCATAGTTGGCATGGGTGGTACTGGGAAGACAACTCTTGTCAAGGCTATGTAAAATGAATATTTAAAGGGTAAATGTTTTGAACACCACAGTTTTCTTCACAATACTAGAACAACTGATTTGTTGAGTTTACAGAAACAACTTGCACATGATCTCCTTAGGGAGGAGCTCAAATTTACACAAGAGTTCCATAATTGTTTCATTCGTCTTTCAAGGGATAGAAAGGTATTCGTTGTGATTGATGACATAGATGACATAAATCAATTTGATCAACTCATACCTTCATTGCCCAAATTCATGTCACAAGGTAGTCAAATACTTGTGACATTTTGGGATCAACATGTTTTCAATTATATCAATATTCAAGGTTCAATAGGAAAGAACAATTTATATGAAGTTCAAGTGTTGGATGTTGATCATGCCCAAGAACTTTTCAATTGGCATGCATTTCATGATAAATGGGCAAGTGATGATTTTCGAGATCTTGCAAAGGAGGTTGTGAATGGTTGTAATGGCCTCCCTTTGGCATTGGAGGTTATGGGTGCTTATTTATTTGACAAGAAAGATCCAAAACATAAAGTTGTTTGGGAAGGAAGCAATTAGGTCATTGAACATGGATCTAGGGGCAAGAGATCAAAAGTCGCAAGATATGTTCAATATTAGTTATGAAGGTCTTTCATCACAAGCACACAAGTTGATGCTTCTTGACATAGCATGTTTCATGATCAATCGACATAAAAGCATAGGTCCCACAACCTTTTCCAAACTCTAATTAAACATCAATCAAAAGACAGGTTGTGTTTAAATGCAACTATTTTGAATGAAGAAGAATGTGTGGCCATTATTTTTTTTTTTGTGCCCATGAATTGGAACAACGATCTCCTCTTTCTTTTTGTTGGGGCTCATATAATGAAGACCTATGCTTTATGGAGGCTCCAAATTTGGAGGAATGGGGATGAAGTCAATACATGCCAGTTGTTTGCTTTAAAGCATGATGACCTTGTTGACCAAATTTACTATTGCACTTTATGAAAACATCATCAATCTGTGAAGTCATTGCAATTCAGTGACCAAGTCCATGTTTATGCACAATTTGGTGAAGCAAAATGGGCAAGCATTGTAGTTGAAGAGGTGGCCATCATAATGGTGCATGGAAAAGATGGTCATCCAACAATAGTTTTCAATTCTGATGTTTTAGATAAGAACACATTACAAGACCCAAAAACAAGGCTTTCAAAATTCACTATGAAAAACAACCCAACTATTGATTTTATGGTATGTATAATTTATTTTTTAAACTATCATATTTTCTTTTAATTGATTTGTTTTATGGATGGGAATGATAAAAAAAACTCATGTTTTAATACACGTTTGATGTTTTAATGAACAATGTTTGTCTTATTTTGAATAAACCACTATTTGGTACATATAATGACTTCTCATTATTTGATGGTGACATTCGTTATCAATTATATATAATAAATATTTTTCCAATAATAGATGACACAATTTGTTGAGAGAATAAGAACTTGTACTCTTATCAAAATGTACATATGTTTTGAACTTGCCAAATTGAATAGGCCAAAATTAGATCAAGACATGTTATGTTAATCAACACCATGTATGAGGTTGATTGGATCGTAAGAACTTGACACATCCAAATGATGTGTAATGTTTTGAAATCATATGTGACTTTGGGGGTTTGGAATGGGGTTTTAGGTGCCAACATTCACAACAACATTAAGTGTTGCTTATTGTGGCTATTGTTACAAAAGCATATTAGATCCAATATGGATGTGCTCCATATGCAAAGATTTTGGTCTTTGTGGCAATTTTTATGAAAAGCGATCCAACAATCGAGATGATATTAATGGCCATGTCAATTAGCATCCCATGTTCTTAGTTCTTATTTAATTTCAAACATTGGATAGTTAGGTTGGTTGAAATTTTCTACATATGAGGTATGGGAATTGTAATGCCACATTTGTTTACATGTTCTCAACATGGTGTGAAATGGATCATCATTATGTTGCATAACATAATCCCAAACATATGTACCAAGATAAAATTTCATTTTATTTATGAAAATGTGTAATGGGATATTATTAGCTTTTGAAGGCTTTCCGCTTGAAGGTGGAAAATGCATCCATATTTTTTAAATGCAACAATCATCAAAATTTTCATTTCCAATTAGAAGGAAAACACTTGAAAGGGATGGAACAAACAAAAATTGATGTGTGTGTTTGAATGCTTGGATTGGAGATAGGATGTCAAAAATATGATGAAATGCATCCATGGAATTTATAATGCAATCAAAAAATTACAACTCCCGATCTTGTTTAGAGGGAACCAAACTAATTTCTTTTGCATTATGATAATAATTTTCAAAATTAATGTTCACACTTAATGGTCTAAAAGAATTCAATAAGTTGTGGAATGACTTGCATTGTTGGAAAATTGTTGTTTGGTAAACATCACTTAGTTGTTCACACAATTGTCAAAATACAAATACCCATGAACCTCAATACCCATTAACTTTTGATTTTTTTGTTTTGCCCACTTCACCTTGCCCTTTTTTGAGTTGCAAACCTTGCAAATTGTAATACCAACCCATCTTTCTTTGTTGTTGGGGTATTTGCGTCAAGAAAGTGTATGCAAAACTACTCTAAAAGGAAAATATTAAATAGGCCTAAGATTGTAAATGCGTTAAGTACATAAGTATTGCTTGACATGTTTTGCCTTGGCCCGTTCCCTTTCCTTCTCCTTTTCAGGACTTGAATGGGGTTCTTTGTAAAACCTAATCCTAATTGGTTCTTATGTGGAACATATGCATGTTACTGTGATTTTGTAACCTACTATGCCATCCCATCCTCATCAAATGGAATGGGATGCCATGTCCCATGCATGTCAATGGTTGATCATCCTCCCATTAGGGTTTTTTCAATGTTCAACTTTTTGGCAAGCCATGTTTCGATGTTTTTTTCTTTCATCTTCTTGGTTTGATCCTTTGATTGAAGTTTCATTCTTTTAGCAAATTCATGTTTGTTGTAACATTTTGATCTTCAAGTGTTATTCATTTATTGTGTGCTTCTCTTGAAATAAAAAATGGGCATGAAAGTCTAAACTTTGTATGAGCTTTTACCATATATGCATTCCCACAAATGCTTAGGTCATGATAATCAAATATATTTGGTAGAAGTTTAGTGATCATGCTGTAACTAATTAGTTCATTGAGGTTTTCATTTCAAGTTTGTGTTTCAACTTTTGGGCTTTTTTGGAGGTGTTTGAAAGGAGACAATGATGTGCAAGATGTGCCTTGTTGTAAGTGCTCAAGACAAAACTTGTCATCACACTTTCAAGTTCATCTTCAATATTGCCAACCAAGGTCATCATCTTTGAAAAGTGCTACAAGTGTTGCACAAAATATAGTGACCCTGAATGTATGCATTCGAGTTTGTGCAAAATCTACTAATCTTAGTGTTTGTAACTAGATATTTCTCCTTTTCCAAATCTAATGTAGGTTGCGGTGTAACATGGGGTGAATTGTAACCTAGGAATTGACATTGTAACAACCTTAGGTAAACAACAAATGCATAGTCATGATGACGAGGATGCCAAACCCTAAATTCATGTTCAAACTTGAAAATTCACCACAAAGGTTTGAAGTGATGTAAAAGTTCAAAAGCCTCCAAGTAGCAAAGAAAAAATGTAAGATTTTGGAGTTATTTTATTATAGAGATTATGCCTAGGCATTATTAGATATATATTATTTCTTTGCACAACTATGGGCACAATTAGTTGTTAGGTAGTTCCTTCTAACATGGTGATGGGTTTATGTGGCAATAAGAAGCAGCACAAAATCTTACAACAATTGGAAGA